>Ga0247840_10004729_pt1 | contig 21212 bp, 1 predicted proteins | sample LaCruzMarch2015__FD_192404 | JGI IMG/M metagenome (GOLD analysis project Ga0247840, IMG submission 192404) | Freshwater microbial communities from meromictic Lake La Cruz, Castile-La Mancha, Spain - LaCruzMarch2015_17m | ecosystem: Environmental > Aquatic > Freshwater > Lake | place: Spain... | reverse complement strand
ATTATTAGAACTAATGTAATGTAATATTATATCTTCAATAGAATTACTATTAATATAATGTTGATCGTGTAAAATATTTGATGTTATTAAAAATGATAATATATCAGAAATAGAATTGCTATTAATATAATTTTGATCATATAAAACATTAGATGATATTAAGAATGATGTAATATCTTCAATAGAATTAGAATTAATATAATTTTGGTCATATAAATTATTAGATGAAATGTAAAATGATAATAAATCTATTAATGTATTGCTATTATTTAAATTTTGATCAGAAAATACATTGGAACTAATATAAAAACTTACAATATCTTCAATTGAATTACTATTAATATAATTTTGTTTATTTAATAAATTTGATGATATTAAAAATGATGTAATATCAATAATAGAATTAGAATTAATATAATTTTGTTTTGATAATAAATTAGATGATATTAAGAATGATGTTATATCAGTAATAGAATTACTATTAATATAATTTTGATCTAATAAATTATTAGATGAAATTAAGAAACTTACAATATCTTGAATAGAATTACTATTAATATAATTTTGATCTAATAAATTATTTGATGATATTAAGAATGATACAATATCTTGTATAGAATTACTATTAATGTAATTTTGTTTATTTAATAAATTAGATGATATTAAGAATGATACTATATCAGTAATAGAATTGCTATTAATATAATTTTGTTTATTTAATAAATTAGATGATATTAAGAATGATACTATATCAGTAATAGAATTGCTATTAATATAATTTTGTTTATTTAATAAATTAGATGATATTAAGAATGATGTAATATCAGCAATAGAATTAGAATTAATATATTTTTGGTCAATTAAATTATTAGATGATATAAAAAAACTGGCAATATCAATAATAGAATTACTATTAATATAATTTTGATCAATTAAATTATTAGATGAAATTAAGAAACTTACTATATCAGTAATAGAATTACTATTAATATAATTTTGATAATTTAAATTATTAGAACTAATATAATGTAATATAATATCTTCAACTGAATTACTATTAATATAATGTTGATCATGTAAAATATTTGATGTTATTAAAAATGATAATATATCAGATATAGAATTAGAATTAATATATTTTTGGTCAATTAAATTATTAGATGATATTAAGAAACTCACAATATCAGTTATAGAATTGCTATTAATATAATTTTGTTCTTGTAATACATTACTTGTTATAAATGTTGTTGGTACATCTATTAAATTTGTCCATTTTATATCTGTTATATTTGATCCTGAACCTCTAATATCCGTTGCATTTATGGTACCATTTACATCTAAATTATAAATAGGATTAATTGTATTTATACCAACATAACCATTACTATCTATAGCTAATGCGATTGAGTTAGTATTATCATAAAAATATGCTACATCACTATTTGGTCCTGTTTGTGTAACTATTAAAGATGTAGTTGTACCATCATTAGAAACTTGTAATTGTTCAGTTTGATATGTGATAGTATCTAATCTAGTAGTAGTACCAATAATATATAAATTAGAGGCTGTTAAATCGCCAGTAATAATTAAATTACTATTATAAACACCATTAACAATAAATTTATTTTTAGAACCTTCAATAATAATATCAGTATTTTGATCTAATACATTAAAATATGCAGTTAAAACATCAGTAATAGAATTACTATTAATATAATTTTGTTTTGATAATATATTAGATGATATTAAAAATGATGTTATATCAGTAATAGAATTAGAATTAATATAATTTTGTTTTGATAATATATTTGATGATATATAAAAATTTACAATATCTTCAATACTATTACTATTAACATATTTTTGATCACTTAAATTATTAGATGTAATTAAGAAACTTACTATATCTTCAATAGAATTCGAGTTAATATATCTTTGATCAATTAAATTATTAGATGATATTAAGAAACTTACAATATCTTGTATAGAATTACTATTAATATAATTTTGTTTATTTAATAAATTAGATGATATTAAAAATGATGTTATATCAATAATAGAATTTGAATTAATATAATTTTGTTTATTTAATAAATTAGATGATATTAAGAATGATGTGATATCAGCAATAGAATTACTATTAATATAATTTTGTTTATTTAGTAAATTAGATGATATTAAAAATGATACTATATCAGTAATAGAATTTGAATTAATATAATTTTGTTTATTTAATAAATTAGATGATATTAAGAATGATGTTATATCTTCAATAGAATTAGAATTAATATATTTTTGGTCAATTAAATTATTAGATGAAATTAAGAAACTTACTATATCTTGTATAGAATTACTATTAATATAATTTTGTTTATTTAATAAATTAGATGATATTAAGAAAGATGTAATATCAGTAATAGAATTAGAATTAATATAATTTTGGTCTTTTAAAGTATTAGAAGAAATATAAAATGATAATAAATCTATTAATGTATTACTATTATTTAAATTTTGTTCAGAAAATACATTAGAACTAACATAAAAACTTAATAAATCTTGAATACTATTACTATTAATATAATTTTGGTCTAATAAAGTATTAGATGAAATTAAGAAACTTACTATATCTTGTATTGAATTACTATTAATATAATTTTGTTTTTTTAAGATATTAGAAGAAATTAAGAAACTTACAATATTTGTTATACTATTGCTATTAATATATAATTGTTTTGATAATATATTTGATGATATATAATAACTTACAATATCTTCAATACTATTACTATTAACATATCTTTGATCACTTAAATTATTAGATGATATATAAAATGATGCAATATCTGTTATTGAATTACTATTAATATATTGTTGATCTATTAAATTATTTGATGATATTAAAAACGATACTATATCAATAATAGAATTACTATTAATATAATTTTGTTTATTTAATAAATTAGATGATATTAAGAATGATGTTATATCAGCAATAGAATTTGAATTAATATAATTTTGTTTATTTAATAAATTAGATGATATTAAAAATGATGTTATATCAATAATAGAATTTGAATTTATATATTGTTGATCATATAAAACATTAGAAGAAATTAAGAAACTTACTATGTCTTGTATAGAATTACTATTAATATATTGTTGATCATATAAAACATTTGATGATATTAAGAATGATACGATATCAGTTATAGAATTAGAATTAATATAATTTTGTTTATTTAATAAATTAGATGATATTAAGAATGATACGATATCTTCAATAGAATTACTATTAATATAATTTTGTTTTGATAATAAATTAGATGATATTAAAAATCTAGTAATATCAGTAATAGAGTTAGAATTAATATAATTTTGTTTATTTAATAAATTAGATGATATTAAGAATGATACGATATCTTCAATAGAATTACTATTAATATATCTTTGATCAATTAAAGTATTAGATGAAATTAAAAAACTAGTAATATCTTCTACGGAATTGCTATTAATATATCTTTGATCATATAAAACATTAGATGATATATAAAAACTTACAATATCAGAAATAGAATTAGAATTAATATAATTTTGTTTATTTAATAAATTTGACGAAATTAAAAACGATACTATATCTTGTATAGAATTAGAATTAATATAATTTTGTTTATTTAATAAATTAGATGATATTAAGAATGATGTTATATCTTCAATAGAATTAGAGTTAATATATCTTTGATCTATTAAAGTATTTGATGAAATTAAGAAACTTACTATATCAGCAACTGAATTACTATTAATATATCTTTGGTCTTTTAATGAATTTGATGATATATAAAATTTTACTATATTTTCAATAGAATTACTATTAATATATTTTTGGTCTGCTAAATTATTTGATGAAATTAAAAATGATACTATATCTTCAATAGAATTACTATTAATATATCTTTGATCAATTAAAGTATTAGAAGTAATTAAAAATGATACTATATCTTCAATAGAATTACTATTAATATATCTTTGATCAATTAAAGTATTTGATGAAATTAAAAATGATACTATATCTTCAATAGAATTACTATTAATGTATCGTTGATCTAATAATGTATTAGATGATATTAAGAATGATACTATATCAGTTATAGAATTAGAATTAATATAATTTTGTTTATTTAATAAATTAGATGATATTAAAAATGATGTTATATCTTCAATTGAATTACTATTAATATATTTTTGGTCATATAAATTATTAGAAGTAATTAAAAATGATACTATATCTTCAATACTATTACTATTAATATATTTTTGATCATATAAAGTATTAGAATTAATTAAAAATGATACTATATCTTCAATAGAATTACTATTAATATATCTTTGATCAATTAAAGTATTAGATGAAATTAAAAATGATACTATATCTTCAATAGAATTACTATTAATATATCGTTGATCATATAAAACATTAGATGATATTAAAAATGATACTATATCAGTTATAGAATTAGAATTAATATAATTTTGATCAATTAAATTATTAGATGATATTAAAAAAGATACTATATCAGTAATAGAATTGGAATTAATATATTTTTGGTCAATTAAATTATTAGATGAAATTAAAAATGATACTATATCTTCAATAGAATTACTATTAATATATCTTTGATCAATTAAAGTATTAGATGAAATTAAAAATGATACTATATCAGTTATAGAATTACTATTAATATAAAACTGTTGTGCTAATACGTTAGATGATACATATTTATTATTAATAATAATATTACTTAAATTTGTAACAGCAACTTGTCTTTGTTCTACAGTATCAAAACCATAATTACTATTTAAATATCCTAATACATTACTAGTAAAAAGTGCTGGAACATTAATAAGATTTTGCCATTTAATGTTAGTTACATTTGATCCCGAACCTTCAAAATTTGCTGCATATACATTACTATTTGTAATAATTAATTCAGGAATACCATTAATAGAAAATCCTAAAACATTAGATGATGTATTAAACATACCAGTAGAAGGATTGTTAAACCAATTAAATTTTGGTCTATCAATTGGATCGTATGTATTATTTAAAATAACAGAATTATTATAAATATTACTATCATATAAAATATCAATAGTTGTCATTTATATATACTTTCTATAATATACATATAATTAATTATATATATAAACAAAAAAAAATTTAATATATTATGGTATTATAAAAAAAACCTAAGCAAATAATATTATACATTTTTTATTTTTTTTAATTTTTCAATTTCTTCTGATAATTCTTGTACTGCTTTTATTAAATATGGTATTATTTTATCATGTTTAATTGATTTATATATATTATCAGTAGTTAAAGATTTATAACTACTAACAGCAAAAGGTATTATTTCTTCAATTTCTTGTGCTATAAATCCAACATCTTCTTTATTATGATTATCTAATGCAACATCTAAATTATTTTTCCAAGTAAAATTAACAGGATTAATTTTATTTATAATATTCAGTGATTTATCTAATGTTCTTATATTTGTTTTTAATTTTATATCTGATGATGTACCGAGAGTACCATATGCGGTAATATTACCCGATGATAATATTGAACCATTAACTTCTAATAAATTTGCTGGATTAGTAACACCTATACCAACATAACCACTAGAAGTAATAACAAATGAATTTAATGGTGCAGCATAATGTATTAAAAATTGAGGTGTCCATGTATTACCTGTTGTATTAGTAATTCCATAATCACCTATTACAAAATTTAAATTAGCATCATAACCTATTTTACAATTCCTTTTACTTATAATATTATTTCTAGATAATACTAAATAACCATCGCTTCCATTAGAATCAAGGTTTCCAATATGTAATGGTGCTATTGGTGTATTATTACATAATCCTAACATATATGCAATATAAACTATATCAGAACCCCCATCAATATTAATAGAACCTCTAATATAATGTTGTCCATTTGTATATGGTAAATATGTTACTCTTGAATCAGTTGGATTAGTAATATATAATGATTTACAAGTACATATACCAGAATTTGATATAAATGCTGCATTTGTTGTTATATTACCTGTTATAGATAATGATCCTGATGATGTTATATTACCTATACTATTAATTGTATTATTAACTATTAAATTTCCTGAAATAGTTACAGGTACAATATTTGCGGTGTCATTATATAAACTTCTACCTATAAATATAATAGGCGATGTACCACCTTGATAATATAATAATGACGCAACTCTACAATTATAATTATGAACAGCAATTTCAGTATTATTATTACATTCTAATAATAATCCCGCTGTACCTGTTAAATTGCCAGACATCCATCCGATTGTACTACCTCCATAATTTTGATATATAGATCCTATTGTTAAACTACCTAATGCCATAAAATTATTTTGAACAGCAAATGGATTACCTCCATGAAAATTTACAGAACCATAAACAGTTAATTTACTATTACCTGTTGAACCAATACCAACAGATCCAGAATTATAATTTATTGTAGATATATTATTTATAATTGTAATTCTACCTGTATATATTTCTAATATTTGTGCTTGAGTTAATACAGTATTTTGATATATTCTAAAATCATCTAAATATCCATTCCAATAATATGATCCATATGGTGTTTTTCCTATATTAAATACATTATTTGTATTTAATACACCTAATGATTTATTTGTTCCAATTAATATACCATTTCTATATATATATCTAGAATTATCTATAACATTATAAATAAATGCTAAATGAACCCATGTATTACTATCAGTATATACACTTGATGCTAAATCATCTCCAGAAAATCCAAAATACCATGTATTATCACTATTATATCCTATCGATAATGCTGTACGTGTTGATGCAACTGAACCATTACCAAATAACCATGTTCCGTTTGTTAATGGATATGCCCATACTGAAATACTAAAACTAATAGCATTTAAATTTAATGTTTTACTACAACTAAAATATTGAGAAGATGAACTTATAAAATAAGCAGAATTAGTACCTTTTATAAATTTACTACTTGATAATGATACTGAATTATTATTTATTAATGTATAACTAGATGTTATACCATTATCTATTAACATACCAATGTTTGAATCAAATTTATACCATACAGAAGGTATAATATTACTATTAACATTTGTATCATATATATTTGGATACGATGTATCATAATTTATATATAATAAATTATATAATTTATTAATTTGGGTTAATGTTAATATACTATTATATAATCTTACATCATCAATATATCCATAAAATCCTCTTAAATTATCGCCTGAATAACCAATATTTAACGCAACATAATTTTTTAATGTAAAATTAGCAGTTCCTGAACCAGTTGATTGTAATATACCATTTATATATAATGATGCTATTACTGTTGTAGCATTTGTTAATGTTAAACTTAAATGATACCATGTATCACTTATTATAGAATTTAAACCATCTAAAGTAGTTGTCCATAATGTATTTAATGCAATAAATACTTTTATTTTAAAATTATTAGTATTTCCTGTATAATCAAAATTTATTGATGGACTATTATTAGCAACATCTCCATAAGAACATATTGTTGAATATGTATTTACATTTGCTGATAATATTCTAAACCAAAAACTAAAAGTTAATGGAACATTTTTATTTAAAGATGGTGTTCTAAAATAATTTGCTGTACCATTAAAATATGCACATCCAGAACCAATTGAATATAATGATGTATTTAATGTACATCCGGTTCCTATTGTTGTTAATGTATTATTATTACCACTATCATCTATTAATATTCCATTCTCAAATTTATACCATATTATAGGATTAATTATATTATTATTATTATCATATATATTTTGATATACTGTATTAATAGATAAAGTTGATGTACCATTAGTATAACTAATATTATATGAACCTGATAAATTATTTACAATATTTGCTATATTATCATTATAATACAATGAATTATTATTTAATATTATATTAGTTTGATTATTTATATAATAATTATTATTTGTATATGTATTATAATTCCAATAAGAACTTCCACTACTTCCTCCACCACTTGTAGTGACTACTGTATTATTAATTATACCTAAAACAGCATTTGATGTTACAAAACTTGTATCTGGAAATGTTATTTTTAATATAATAATACCTGATGCGCCAAGTCCTCCATTACCATCACCGCCATATCCTGTATTATTTGTTTTTGTTAATGGTGTAGATGATAAAGATGCACTTGTACCACCTACGGCATATGTTTTTAATGTTCCAGATATAGAAGATTGAAAACCACTACCGCCGCCATTACCTCCTTGTAATGATGTTCCATTATTACCTGCATATGTTAATCCAGATGTATTATTTAAATTCCATGGATTACCTGCTAATGCTCCTAATTGTTGTGTTTGTGAAAATTTAATTATTACTATACCAGCACTTCCAGAACCACCATTTCCACCGCCATTACTTCCACCACCACCGCCAGAACCAGTATTTGCAACAGCATCTTCACCATTTGCAGCACCTATATAATTAATACCAGAACCACCAACTTTTATACCTAAATAACTACCACCAGTTCCTGCCATATTAGCTGGAGAAGTATTATACCATCCACTTGCCCCACCACCACCACCTACTATTAAATTAGTACCTGTTAAGGTTATATTTATAGCAGAACCACCATTGCCTGAATAATATGTACTACTCACATATCTATAATCTCCACCTACACTACCAGCCCCACCACCCCCGCCTCCTGTTAAAATTTTACCATTAAAATATGTATATCCTGTACCTCCATTATATCCAATCCCATTAGTTCCAGTATTTGTTGCGGATCCTCCTATATAATGTGTATTAGTACCTTTATTTGCATCCCATCCCGTGCCACCACCGCCACATCCACCGGATATACCATTATAATTACCTGACATTCCACCAGCACCACCACCACCATAAACCCATAATATTTTAGTTGAATTATTATATACTGTTATATATGTATCACCACCATTTGTTGCACCAGCACCACCATTACCACCAGTACCGCCACCACCAACAACTATATTATATATTACATTTGCACTAAATGTATATGTTGAATTATAATAAGCACCAGCACCACCACCACCGCCATGATTATAACCACCACCACCACCACCCCCAATCATAAATATAGATACAGTAGTATCATATGGAAACGAAAAAGTATTAGTAGAACCATTATATGCTATAAAATAATAATCAGATGTAGAACCAAAAACACTATTTATTGTCATATTAGTAATAGGATTACAAGGATAACCAGTACCACCAGAACCACCACCACCAGAACCACCAATAGTAGGAAATACAAAAGAAGAATATTCAAATCCATATAATTGAAATTCTTCAATTTCACAATAACTACAAGAATTATTAGATATAATTTGATTAATAACAATACCAAAATATTTATAAATATTATTTAATGAATACGATAATGATTTATTATATGTATAATAACTATCAATTATTGTATAATCGCTGCTTATTAAATTACAGTTTGTAATTTCATACCATGTAATTCCATCATTACTACCATAAATTTTAAAAATAGCAGGCGACCCATAAATATTAGTAGTTTTAATAGTAAATTTAGATAAATGTATTGTTAAACCAGAAACTAATCCAATATATAAAAATTCACCTAAAAATGTATTTATTAAATAACTAGCTCCAGTATAATTTCCAGTTGTTATATTATATTTAGTATTTGCACTTCTCCAATAAGTACTATTAATTATATCAAAAGCATATATACCAGTATTTGTAGATGAATACGATGAATAACCGCAATTATAATTGCCACTACCATATGTAATACCTGTTGTATTTAATGTAATAATATTTGTATAATAAGTACCTTGATTTACTTCAGTTCCAATAGAATTATAAGTTTTAGGAGGATATTGTCTAATAAAACTAAAACCAGAATAATAACCACCTGAACCACCTTTATTTGCCTTCATTAGTGTTGTTGCATTTAAACTAATAGACGAATAATTTGAATCAACTGTTATATTATAATTTCCACTATCTATATAATAATTAGAAGCAATAATTACTTCTCCTCCACCTCCACCACCAGAATAATTACCAATACCACCATTACCACCAGCACCTACTATTAAAATATCACATGAAATACCTTGTAAAAATTGTATAGTACCATTATTAATAAATGTATATGTATATGTTGTAGCATTAATTTTAGAAGGTATAACAGTTGTATTATATTGATTAATAAAAGAACTTAAAGTTCCTTGATTTAATAATATATTATATATAGAATTGCTATTAACATAATATTGTGCTAATAATACATTAGATGATATAAAATTACCTACATTACCAGATAAATTAGGTAATATTATAGAATTATAAAAATTACTTGTTATAAATCCTTGAATACCTAATTGATTACTTGATATATAATTATATGAAATTGAATTACTATTTATAAATTGTTGTGAATATAATTGATTACTTGTAATATAATTTAATGCAATAGTATTACTATTAATAAAAAGTTGTGATTTTAATTGATTACTTGATATATAATTATATGAAATTGAATTACTATTAATAAAAAGTTGTGAATATAATTGATTACTTGATATATAATTATATGAAATTGAATTACTATTAATAAACAATTGTGAATATAATTGATTACTTGATATATAATTATATGAAATTGAATTACTGTTAATAAACTGTTGTGAATATAATTGATTACTTGTAATATAATTTAGTGCAATAGTATTACTATTAATATATTGTTGTGATTTTAATTGATTACTTGAAATATAAATATATGAAATTGAATTACTATTAATAAATTGCTGTGAATATAATTGATTACTTGATATATAATTTAATAAAATAGAATTACTATTAATAAATAATTGTGAATATAATTGATTACATGAAATATAATTATTATAAATAAAATTACTATTAATAAACTGCTGTGAATATAATTGATTACTTGATATATAATTATATAATATAGAATTACTATTAATAAATAATTGTGAATATAATTGATTACTTGTAATATAATTTAATGCAATAGTATTACTATTAATAAATTTTTGTGAATATAATTGATTACATGAAATATAATTATTATAAATAGTATTACTACTTATAAAATATTGATTAGCTAATACATTACTTGTAATATTTGTGCTAACATTAATAATATTAGTAGGAATATTAGATATATTATACCAATTAATATTAGATAAATTGGTTGCAGAACCTATAAATTCAGTACTTCTAATATTACCAACAACATCTAAACTATTAAAAGGATTAGGATTATTAATACCAATATTATAATATAATAATAATATTTGTGAATATCCAGAATATAATGAATTTATATTAGCAGGTGTTAATTCAAAATTATGTATTCTAAAATCATCAAAATAAGAATTACAAACATAATTAGAAGGTGATTTATAATAAGTACCAATAGAAAAGATAGTAGTACAATTTAAATATGATGGAAATATGTCATTTGCAATATTTATATTATTTAAATATATATTTCTTACATTAGTATTAATATTATAAGTAAATGATAAAAATATCCATGAATTAACATAAGAAGAATAATCTGTATTAGTTGATAATATATATCCATTAAAATCTAAATAAAAGTTATTATCATGATACCAAAATATAATATGATCAGAATCGGTATTACCATAACTTACAAATGTTTGTATATAATTTGCTTTCATATATGTCCAAAACGAAATACTGAAACTTTTATTATTTAAATTATAATATGATAATGAATATAAATAAGTAGTACCAGTATTAAATATATAAATTGAATTATTACCAAATAAATTAACACCACTATATGCAACAGTTGATGTTGAAAAACTTAAATTATAATTACCATTTGCATCAATAGTAATACCATTATTATCAAATTTATACCAAATAATAGATTTAATAATATTATTATAATTATTAATATTATATAATATACAATAATTTGGAGGTAATATTATAATATTAGATGTATAATTATTATTTACAATTTTTAATGATTGACCAATTATCGTATTAACATCATTAGAAGTTGCAAATGGTATTAATGTATTTGTAACAAATACATTACTTAATGATAATATTGCATTATTTCTTTCTATAATAGTATCAAATCCTAAATTACTATTAATATTTGCTATATTATTACTATTAATAAAATTTTGTGAATATAACTGATTACTTGTAATATAATTTAATGATATCGTATTACTATTAATAAAATTTTGTGAATATAATTGATTACTTGTAATATAATTTAATGAAATCGTATTACTATTAATAAAATTTTGTGAATATAATTGATTACTTGAAATATAATTTAATTCAATTGTATTACTATTAATAAACTGTTGTGAATATAATTGATTACTTGATATATAATTATATGCAATAGAATTACTATTAATAAACTGTTGTGAATATAATTGATTACTAGAAATATAATTTAATGAGATAGAATTACTATTAATAAACTGTTGTGTTTTTAATTGATTACTAGAAATATAATTATTATAAATAGTATTACTATTTATATAATATTGAGATGATATAGTATTTGATGTTATATTTAATAAATAATTATTTAAATTATTAATAGCAACATTTCTTTGTATTATAGTATCAAAACCTAAATTACTATTAATAATATTAATATTATTACTACCAACAAAATTATTATTTACATATGTAGATACATTATTAAAAACATATGTCATTGCGTTATTAATTTCATTAGCAATATTAGGATCAGATGGTGTAAAAGAATAATTATTATTATTAGTTATTTTTGTAACATTACTATTACTATTAATATTATCTGCTAATATATTATAAATAATTTTATAAGTACTTGAAAACCAAGTTAAATAATTAATATCATTATCTAATTGCCATCCTTCTGTTGTTTCTAAACCATCACCTAAATCAATTGATTCACCAACAATAACATTAGTATTTATTCTTTTTATTCCATTATCTTGATTTGTTATAATTACTAATGAATTATAAATAGTATTTAAATCAGTATCCGACCATGATGTTAAATTAAATATATTATATTCATATTGATCAATTAAAAATGTTTTAGAATAATCTGCAATATTAATTTGATAATACCATAAATCAGGATATGTAATATGACCTTGTTTTAATTCAAATTTAAAAGTTTTAATATTATCAATAATTTCAATATTTGGCGATAAAGTTAATTGATTATTATCATCAATTAATAATTTTGACGAATCATAATTTAAGGTGATATTATTATTATTTTTTTTCAATGGTGCATTAAATATAATTGAATTAATAGCATTATCTCTTGCTTGTATTGTATCATATCCAAGACTATTATTTAATTCAGTAATATTATTTGAATTTATAAAACCAGAATTATAAATAATATCTGATAAATTATTTGATGAAACATAAAATAATATTATTTCTTCTATTGAATTTGAATTTATATAATTTTGATCTAATAAATTATTTGATGATATATAAAAACTTAAATTATCAATAATAGAATTACTATTAATATAATTTTGATCTGATAAATTATTTGATGATATATAAAAATCTAAAAGATTTTGTATTGAATTACTATTAATAATATTTTGTGATTTTAAAATATTTGATGATATATAAAAACTAGTAATATCAATTATAGAATTACTATTTACTAAATTAATTTCAAATACATTTGAACTTATATAAAAATTTAATAAATTTTCAATTGAATTACTATTAATGTATTTTTGATCTGATAAATTATTGGATGATACATAAAATGATAATAAATCTTGTATAGAATTACTATTAATATAATTTTGCTTATTTAAAATATTTGATGAAATTAAAAAATTATTAATATTTGTTATAGAATTGCTATTAATATAATTTTGAGATTGTAATATATTTGAACTCACATAAAAACTTGTAATATTTATAATACTATTACTATTAATTAAATTTTGTTCTAATGCATTAGAACTTATATAAAAATTTAATATATCTGCTATTGAATTACTATTAATATATTTCTGGTCTGATAAATTATTTGATGATATATAAAATATATTAATATCACTAATAGAATTGCTATTAATATATTGTTGATCAGATAAATTATTTGATGATATATAAAAACTATTAATATCACTAATAGAATTACTATTAATATAATTTTGTTTTGATAATATATTTGATGATATAAAAAACCTATTAATATCAGTAGTTGAATTTGATGTTATATATGTTGATGTTAAATAAGGACTATTTATTATTCCTGATATACCAACATCTCCATTTACTGTTAATTCATTTGTTGTTTGAAGAAATGAACCTCCTCCACTACCTAATAAAACAGTATTAGGATAATAAATATATTGCTGTGTTGTATATTCTTTACCCCATAATTGAAGTTCTATAAAATTAATAACATGACTTGATGAACCACCGACTAATGAATTAAAACAAAATCCAATATGATTATAAGTTTTTTGTAATTTTGTTAATGTTTTTGTAAATGATCTACTTGCATAATCTGTTGCTGATAACTTTATATTTTGATGTCCATCTGTTATTTCATTAAAATCATTTTCAGTAATTGGATCATTTGCGCCATATACGCGCCATATAGCAGGACATCTACTTATCCATGTACTTCTAGCAATAAATGTAAATTTAGATAAAGATATAGCAACAGGTAATTTTAATATTATCCAATCTCCTAAATATCCAGATTTTAGATAATTAGTTGCGATATAATCACCTGTAGTACTATTATATTGACTTGCTTGAAATTGACATCCTCCACCTTCTGTATTTATATCATAATTAAATAACGCGTTTTTTAATAAACTTCCAAAAGTAGATGATGAATATATATAATATGTTCCGCTACCATAAGTAATACCTGTTGTATTTAATGTAAAATTTTGATAATATACACTTGATTTACCAATAAATGTTGTAGTTGTTTCATCTGATAATGATATATATGCTTTAGAAGGATATTGTCTTTCTGTTGTAATAGTATAATCTTTAATAAATTGATAAGTATTTAAAGTATTACTATTAATGTATTTTTGATCTGATAAATTATTAGATGATATAAAAAATCTATTTATATCATGAATAGAATTACTATTAATATAATTTTGTTGTTGTAATACATTACTAGTAAGAAGATCTGTTGGCGCACCTATTAAATTATCCCATTTAATATTTGTTATATTACAACCAGAACCTGTAATATTTGTAGCATAAAATGTTCCATTTACTTCTAAATTATATGTAGGACTTGATACGCCATTAATACCAATATTACCATTACTATCAATTATTAATGCTAAATTGTTTTGATTATAAAATTCAGCAACCGGATTATAATAACCAATTTGTTGTATAATCGCTGCGGTTGATGTATTATCATTTATAATTTGTAATTGTTGTGTAGCATATTGAGTTGTATTTAATGTAGTAGTAGTACCAATTATAAATAAATTAGAAGCTGTAATATCGCCTCTAATATATAAATTAGAGTTATAAGCACCATTAATAATAAATTTATTAGTTTGTCCTTCAATAATACTATCACTATTTTGATTTTTATAATTAAAATAAGATGATAATATATTATTTAATGAATTATTATTTGTTAAATTATTATTTAATATAAAATAATTTAAATTATTTGATGATACATAAAAATTTAAATTATCAGATAATGTATTACTATTTATATATTGTTGATCATATAAATTATTTGATGATATATAAAAACTTAATAAATCTTCTACCGAATTACTATTAATATAATTTTGTATTTGTAATATATTAGATGATATATAAAAACTTGTTATTTCTATAATAGCATTACTATTAACCAAATTAACTTCAAAAATATTAGATGAAATATAAAAACTTAATAAATCTTCAACTGAATTACTATTAATATAATTTTGTGTTTGTAATACATTTGATGATATATAAAAACTAGTAATTTCTATAATAGCATTACTATTAACTAAATTAACTTCAAAAATATTAGATGAAATATAAAAACTTAATAAATCTTCAACTGAATTACTATTAATGTATTTTTGATCACATAAATTATTAGATGATATTAAGAATGATGTAATATCATGAATAGAATTACTATTAATATAATTTTGTGTTTGTAATACATTTGATGATATATAAAAACTGGTAATTTCTATAATAGCATTACTATTAACTAAATTAACTTCAAAAATATTAGATGAAATATAAAAACTTAATAAATCTTCTATTGAATTACTATTAATATAATTTTGTTTATTTAGAATATTAGATGATACTAAGAATGATGTAATATCTTCAAATGAATTACTATTAATATAATTTTGTTTATTTAAAATATTAGATGAAATATAAAAACTTAAATTATCAGTTATAGAATTGCTATTAATATAATTTTGAATTAATAAAATATTAGATGAAATATAAAAACTTAAATTATCAATAAAAGAATTTGAATTAATATAATTTTGTTTATTTAATAAATTAGATGATATTAAGAATGATGTAATATTTTTAAAAGAATTACTATTGATATATTGCTGATCAAATAAATTATTAGAAGATATTAAAAAAGATGTAATATCAATAATAGAATTAGAATTAATATAATTTTGATCAAATAAATTATTAGAAGAAATATAAAATTTTATAATATTATTAAAAATATTACTATTGATATAATCAAATAAATTAATTTCAAAAACATTAGAACTTATATAAAAATCTAAAATATCAATAATATTATTAGAATTTAAATAAAAATATAATACATCATTGATTGAATTGCTATTAATATATTGTTGATCAAATAAATTATTAGAAGATATATAAAAATTAATAATATCTTGAAACGAATTACTATTAATTAATTGTTGATCAGATAAATTATTAGATGATATTAAGAATGATGTAATATCTTGAATAGAATTACTATTAATATAATTTTGGTCTATTAAATTATTAGAAGATATATAAAAACTTAAATTATCTTGAATAGAATTACTATTAATATAATATTGGTCAGCTAAATTATTAGAAGATATGAAAAATTTTAAAATATTTCTAACAGAATTACTACTAATATATTTTTGTATTGCTAAATCATTTGAATTAATATAAAATAAAATAATATCTTCAATAGAATTACTATTAACATAATTTTGATCAAATAAATTATTAGATGTAATAAGAAATGATATAATATCATTAACAGAATTACTATTAATATAATTTTGAATAGTTAAATTATTAGAACTTATATAATTATTAATTATAGTATTATTATTAGCCAAATTTTGATTTATTAAATCATTAGAACTAATAAAAAAACTTAATAAAGTACTTATTGAATTGCTATTAATATAATTTTGTTTATTTAAAATATTTGATGATATATAGAAAATATTAATATCTATAATAGAATTACTATTAATATAATTTTGGTCTATTAAATTATTTGATGATATATAAAAACTATTAATATCTATAATAGAATTACTATTAATATAATTTTGATCTATTAAATTATTTGATGATATATAAAATGATGTTATATCTTCAATAGAATTACTATTAATATATTTTTGTTCAATAAGATTATTTGATGATATTAAAAATGATGTTATATCAATAATAGAATTAGAATTAATATAATTTTGGTCTATTAGATTATTAGATGATATTAAGAATGATAATAAATCTTGAATAGAATTACTATTAATATAATTTTGATCTAATAAATTATTAGATGATATTAAAAATGATGTTATATCAATAATAGAATTAGAATTAATATAATTTTGTTTATTTAATAAATTAGATGATATTAAAAATGATGTAATATTAATTATAGAATTTGAATTAATATAATTTTGTTTATTTAATAAATTAGATGATATATAAAATGATATTATATCTTCAATAGAATTACTATTAATTAAATTTTGTTTTGATAATATATTAGATGATATATAAAAACTTAAATTATCATCAATAGAATTACTATTAATATAATTTTGATCTAATAAATTATTGGATGATATATAAAATGATAATAAATCTTGTATAGAATTACTATTAATATATTTTTGTATAAAAATAGTATTAGAATCAATGTAATTATAATTAATAATTACATTACTTAAATTAGTAATATTATTATTTAAATCATTAATAGCAATACTGCGTTGTTCAATAGTATCAAAATTTAAATTACTAACTAAATAAGTTAAAACATTTGATGTTATTAAATCTGGTTTATTAATAATATTAGACCAATTAATATTAGATAAATTTAAAGCAGAACCTTGAATATTAGTACAATAAATATTATAAGTAAATAAGTTATTATTAGTTAATAATAATTCAGGAGTACCATTAATAGATAATCCAATAGTATTAGAAGAAATATTAAATAATCCAGACTTGGGATTATTAAACCATGTATATTTAGGTAAGTTGGAAGAATCATATTTATTATTTAAAATAATAGGATTATTATAATCATTATTATCATTAGTAATATTATAAAATGATGTCATACGATACTAATATAATTATATAATAAATATTATATAATTTATACAAAAAAGAATTAAAAGGAAGAGAGTACATTTTTATTTTTTCATGATTTTTAAATTTAATTTATTTTTATTTTTTAAAATTTAAGAAATGTACTCTCAGTATTAAATTTATATATGAATATTATTAACAGTTAATATTTCTTCTAGTTTACTTACTTTATTTTGTAATTCAGTAATTAATTTATATAAATCTTGTGTTGCAGATACATTTAATGTATATATATAATCTTTATTTAATGCCTGGAAATCATTTACTTGTGTTCCATAAACAAATGTATTAGAAGTATTTATATTTCTATCTATATTAAATGAATTGCTTGAATTTATATTATTTATAATATAAGTATCATCATTACCATTATCATCAATTATTCTAACGGTATCATTTAAGTTTATATTATTTGGTAAATTACATTCTAATGTAATATTATTTTTATTACAAATTGCTTTACTAAATATATTAGGTATAATTTCAGTTGCATTTGTAATAGCCTCTGGTATAATTGTTTGAATTTGTTGTGCTATAAAACCATAAACTTTTGTAGTACCTTTTGCAATAGTATCTTTATAATTATAAGTTTTTGGTTCTATTTTTAATATTTGTGTTAAAGCATCGTGTGTATTTATATCTACAATATTATTTTTAATTCTTTCATCACTACTATAAAATATATAAGTAGAAGTCCATATAGAATCCTCAAATTTAGCACATACATCGTGTGTTTCAGATGTTAAACCTAAATAAGTAGTATCTAAATATATTACATTACCAGTAGTACCTTTACTATTAGCAGAACCAACATGTAATGGATATAATACAGTTGATGATGTAGGAAGAGCAATACCTAAATATCCACCATCTGGATTAATAATAATATTATCATAAGTTAAATTATTAGAACTATAAATAACAGCATTTTTATTTATAGAAGTTGGAGGAATAATAAAGAAGGTATCCTGAGTATTAGTATAATTATTTGAATCTACAATATTTAAAACATTAGTTCTTATAGTTCCTTTTACATCTAAAGCAGGATCAGTATTATTTATAGATGACATACCAATACCAACAGAACCTTTAAATGCTAATCCTGAAAATGTTTGATACCATGGATTTAGATTTAAATTATTTATTTTTGTAACATTACTATTACTATTAATATTATCAGTTAATATATTATATATTGTTTTATAACTAGTTGAAAACCATGTCATATAACCAATATCAATATCTATTTGCCATCCTTCAGTTATAAATACACCTCCTCCTAAATCTATTATAACACCATCATTAATATCTGTATTAATTTTTTTATAACCATTATCTTGATTAGTAACCCATACAGAAGAATTATAAATAACATCTAAATCAGTACCAGACCATGATACTAATTTAAATATATTATATTCAAAACCATCAATATTAAATGTTTTAGAATAATCCGAAATTTTAAATTGATAATACCAAATATCAGGATAATCAATATATCCTTGTTGTAATTCAAATTTAAATGTTTGTACATTATCAACAATTTCAATATCAGGCGATAAAGTTATTTCATTTTTATAATTTAATATTAATTTAGTTGGATCATATAATAAATCAATAATATTTGATGTTCTTTTTAATGGTGAATTAAATGTTAATGAATTAATTGCAATCTCTCTTTGTTGTACAGTATCAAATCCTAAATTACTTGTTAATTCTGCTATATTATTTGAATTAATAAAACCTTTATTTAGTATTACATTATCTATTAAATTTGAACTTACATAAAAACTAATTATATCAGATATAGAATTACTATTAATATATTTTTGGTCTATTAAGTTATTTGATGATATTAAAAATGATGTAATATCAATTATAGAATTACTATTAATATAATTTTGTATATTTAATAAATTAGATGATATTAAAAATGATGTTATATCTTCAATACTATTACTATTAATATATTTTTGATCTATTAAATTATTTGATGATATATAAAATGATAATAAATCTATTAATGTATTACTATTATTTAAATTTTGTTCAGAAAATACATTAGAACTAATATAAAAACTTATAATATCTTGAATACTATTGCTATTAATATAATTTTGATTATTTAATACATTAGAACTTACATAAAAACTAGTAATTTCTATAATAGCATTACTATTAACTAAATTTACTTCAAATATATTTGATGATATATAATAACTTAATAAATCTTCTATTGAATTACTATTAATATATCTTTGATCTGATAAATTATTTGATGATATATAAAAACTAGCAATATCAGTTATTGAATTACTATTAATATAATTTTGATAACCTAAATTATTAGAACTAATGTAATGTAATATTATATCTTCAATAGA
>Ga0247840_10004726_pt1 | contig 21217 bp, 6 predicted proteins | sample LaCruzMarch2015__FD_192404 | JGI IMG/M metagenome (GOLD analysis project Ga0247840, IMG submission 192404) | Freshwater microbial communities from meromictic Lake La Cruz, Castile-La Mancha, Spain - LaCruzMarch2015_17m | ecosystem: Environmental > Aquatic > Freshwater > Lake | place: Spain... | reverse complement strand
GATGTTGCATTATCAAAAATAGCAGTTCCTGAAATTATGGTCCAAAGTCCAGTTCCAATGGTTGGTGAATTTGCGGAAAGTGTTGCGACTGTCGAACAAATCGTTTGGTCAATACCAGCATTTGCAATAGTTGGTGTGGCTTGCACAATTATCGAAACTTCATCAAAAACATCAGCACATGCACCGCCAGGAATGGTCCAGCGGAAAGTGTTTGTCCCGATAGAAAGTCCGGAAACGCTGGTATTGGCAAGTGAAGCATTAGTAAAAGTTCCCGTTCCAGCAATTACGCTCCAAACTCCGCCAGTAACAGCAGTTGCTGAAAGACTAGTGGAACTTGAACAAATTGTTTGATCAATTCCTGCGTTGGGAGAAAGTGGATTGTCCTGAACATTGATAGTTACATTATCGAATGATGCCGCGCAAACTCCATTTGAAATGGTCCAACGAAGCACATTGTTTCCAACCGAAAGTCCTGATACGCCTGATGTGGGTGATGTTGCATTATCAAAAATAGCAGTTCCTGAAATTATGGTCCAAAGTCCAGTTCCAATGGTTGGTGAATTTGCTGAAAGTGTTGCTACAGTTGAACAAATCGTTTGGTCAGTACCAGCGTTTGCAGTTGTTGGATTTTGGTTAACAACTATATTTACCTCATCAAACACATCAGCGCAAGCGCCACCGGGAATGGTCCAGCGGAAAGTGTTGGTTCCGATAGAAAGTCCGGAAACGTTGGTGTTGGCCAAAGACGCATTTGCAAAAGTTCCAGTTCCTGCAATTACACTCCATATTCCACCTGTAACAGCAGTTGCTGAAAGAGTAGTGGAACTTGTACAAATTGTTTGGTCAGTTCCAGCATTGGGTGAAAGCGGATTATCCTGAACGTTGATGGTAACATTATCGAAAGAAGCTGCACAGACACCATTGGAAATTGTCCATCTTAATATGTTGTTCCCAACCGAAAGTCCTGATACGCCTGAGGTTGGGGAAGTTGAATTGTCGAAAATAGAAGTCCCGGAAATTACTGTCCAAAGCCCAGTTCCAATTATTGGTGAATTTCCTGAAAGCGTTGCGACAGTTGAGCAAATATTTTGGTCAATACCAGCATTTGCTGTGGTTGGGACAGCTTGAACGATTATCGAAACTTCATCAAAAACATCAGCACATGCGCCACCTGAAATGGTCCAGCGGAAAGTGTTGGTGCCAATGGAAAGTGCTGATACTGAAGTGTTGGCTAAAGATGCATTGGCAAAAGTTCCAGTTCCTGCAATTACACTCCAAATTCCACCTGTAACAGCAGTTGCTGAAAGAGTAGTGGAACTTGCACAAATTGTTTGGTCAGTTCCAGCATTGGGTGAAAGCGGATTATCCTGAACGTTTATGGTAACATTGTCGAAAGAAGCTGCACAAACTCCATTTGAAATTGACCAGCGTAAAACATTGTTTCCAACGGAAAGCCCCGACACGCCTGATGTTGGCGAGGTTGCATTATCGAAAATAGCAGTTCCAGAAATTATGGTCCAAATTCCGTTTCCAATGGATGGCGAATTAGCGGAAAGTGTTGCGACAGTTGAGCAAATAGTTTGGTCAGTTCCAGCATTTGCAATTGTTGGTGTTGCTTGTACATTTACAGATACCTCATCAAAAACATCAGCACATGCGCCACCTGGAATGGTCCAGCGGAAAATGTTAGTTCCTATGGAAAGTCCGGAAATGCTGGTATTGGCAAGATTTGTATTGGTGAAATTTCCCGTTCCGGAAATTACGCTCCAAATTCCGCCAGTAGCGGAAGTTGCTGAAAGAGTGGTTGAATTTGCACAGATTGTTTGGTCTGTTCCTGCATTGGCTGTAGTTGGATTTTCATCTACCCGAATCGTGATTTCATCAAAAGAATCGGTGCATGTTCCATTCGAAATTGTCCATCTTAAAACATTGTTCCCAACTGAAAGTCCTGAAACGTTCGTGTTGAATAGATTTGCATTGTCAAAAATAGCAGTTCCAGAAAATATAGTCCAAAGACCATTTCCGACTACAGGAGCGTTTCCACTTAAAGAACTTGTTGTAGCACAAATCGTTTGATCTGTTCCTGCATTAGCTGCGGTAGGATTTTGGTCAACAACTATATTCACTTCATCAAAAACATCAGCACAAGCCCCACCGGGAATGATCCAGCGAAAAGTGTTGGTTCCTGTGGAAAGTCCAGTAACGCTTGTGTTGGCAAGATTAGCATTTGTAAAAGTTCCTGTTCCTGCAATTGCACTCCATATTCCTCCAGTTACCGCAGTAGCAGCAAGTGTTGTTGTTGGAGAACAAATTGTTTGGTCAGTTCCAGCATTGGGTGAAAGCGGATTATCCTGAACGTTTATGGTAACATTGTCGAAAGAAGCTGCACAAACTCCATTTGAAATGGTCCAACTTAAAACATTATTCCCGACCGAAAGTCCAGAAACGCTGGTGTTGGCAAGATTTGCATTGCCGAAAGTTGCTGTTCCGGAAATTACAGACCAAAGTCCCGTTCCTATTGTTGGTGAATTAGCTGAAAGTGTGGCAGTTGTTGCACAAATTGTTTGGTCTGTTCCGGCATCTGCTATTGTTGGATTTTCATCAACCTGAATGGTGATTTCATCAAAGGAATCGGTGCACGTTCCATTGGAAATTGTCCATCGTAAAACATTATTTCCGACCGAAAGTTCAGAAACGCTCGTGTTGGCAAGAGTTGCATTGCTGAATGTGGCTGTTCCTGATATTACCGACCAAAGTCCAGTTCCTATTGTTGGTGAATTGGCGGAAAGCGTTGCAGTTGTGGAGCAAATTGTTTGGTCAGTTCCTGCATCAGCCGTTGTTGGATTTTCATCTACCTGAATCGCGATTTCATCAAATGAATCGGTGCATGTTCCATTTGAAATTGTCCAACGTAAAAGATTATTTCCAATTGAAAGTCCAGAAACGCTGGTGTTGGCAAGATTTGCATTGCCGAAAGTTGCTGTTCCAGAAATAACCGTCCAAAGTCCAGTTCCGAAAGTTGGAGTATTACCAGAAACCGTAGAAGTTGTTGCGCAAACTGTTTGGTCAATTCCGGCATCTGAAACAGTTGGATTTTCATCTACCAGAATGGTGATTTCATCAAAAGAATCGGTGCAAGTTCCATTGGAAATGGTCCAACGTAAAACATTATTCCCAACTGAAAGTCCTGATACACTTGAGTTGGCAAGAGTTTCATTGCTGAAAGTTGCTGTTCCAGAAATTACCGACCAAAGTCCAGTTCCTATTGCTGGTGAATTAGCTGAAAGTGAAGCGCTTGTGGAGCAGATTGTTTGGTCAGAACCCGCATCTGCTGTTGTTGGATTTTCATCTACCTGAATGGTGATTTCATCAAAAGAATCGGTGCAAGTTCCATTTGAAATCGTCCAACGTAAAACATTATTCCCAACTGAAAGTCCAGAAACGCTGGTGTTGGCAAGATTTGCATTGCCGAAAGTTGCTGTTCCAGAAATAACCGTCCAAAGTCCAGTTCCGAAAGTTGGAGTATTACCAGAAACCGTAGAAGTTGTTGCGCAAACTGTTTGGTCAATTCCGGCATCTGAAACAGTTGGATTTTCATCTACCAGAATGGTGATTTCATCAAAAGAATCGGTGCAAGTTCCATTGGAAATGGTCCAACGTAAAACATTATTCCCAACTGAAAGTCCTGATACACTTGAGTTGGCAAGAGTTTCATTGCTGAAAGTTGCTGTTCCAGAAATTACCGACCAAAGTCCAGTTCCTATTGCTGGTGAATTAGCTGAAAGTGAAGCGCTTGTGGAGCAGATTGTTTGGTCAGAACCCGCATCTGCTGTTGTTGGATTTTCATCTACCAGAATGGTGATTTCATCAAAAGAATCGGTGCAAGTTCCCTTTGAAATCGTCCAACGTAAAACATTATTTCCTACTGAAAGTCCTGATACGCCTGACGTGGGCGAAGTTGAATTGTCGAAAATTGCTGTTCCTGAAATTACTGTCCAAAGTCCAGTTCCGATAGTTGGAGTATTTGCAGAAAGAGAAGCGCTTGTAGAGCAGATTGTTTGGTCAATTCCGGCTTCTGCTGTTGTTGGATTTTCATCAATAGTTATAATTACTTCATCAGAAGAAACCAAATCTATTCCATCAAAAAACTGGTAAGCTAACGTAACGGAACTGCCAACAATATCTGTGATTGTTGTTGATGTTTCATTAGGGTTATTGATTGTGGCTGTTCCGTTTACAACAACCCAAAGAGAAGTAAAACCTGATGGATCGTTTCCATTAACTGTAGCATTACTAGAACAAATATTCTGGTCTAGGCCAGCATCAGCAACACCTCCAGATGGAATTATTCCTTTTGCGCTCGACTGAATATTGAGCATCAAAATAAGTATAACTAACCACCTGATTAACTTCATCTTACCAAAACCACCTTGAATTTGGCGTGAAATTACTCAAAATCTACAATACGAATCTCAGTTCTGCGGTTTTCTTGGTGTAATTTATCAGGACATTTCACACCATTGCCACATTTGTTTTTTATTTGCGACTCTCCGTAGCCTTTTCCAGTAATACGAGTAGCGTCAATTCCATGGGCAATGATATATTCTGCAGCAGATTTTGCACGCGCATCACTGAGTTTTAAGTTAGCATCATCTTTTCCTTGCGCATCTGTATGAGAGCCTAGTTCTATTACCATTGATGGGTTCTCTTGCATTACAAGAACTACATAATCCAATACTTTTCCCGCATCTGGTCTGATATTCCATTTCGCTAGATCATAAAAAATGCCCTCTAAGGCAATCACGCCGCCTTCTCTTAGTTTTAAAACTTTTAACTCTCTTGTAATTTCCTTTTCACCCTTTTTCACTTCAATATCTGATTTACTTTTTGAAGTGGAGAAATAACCAATTCTACTAGCAGAGGCATTTACACTTGTATTTTCAGTTAAAACAGTTTCATAAACTCCATTTTCATCTGTAATTAGCTGTTGTAGCTCTTTGCTAGCTTTGTTGAATAATTTAATTTTAGCATTGGGAACAACCTCGCCAGATTGCTCATCAACCACTTTAATTTTTACCAATACACCTTTTATTGGCGCTATACCAGTACCCAATTTTACAGCGGCATCTTCTTCTTTTTCGGTACAAGGAGCTTTTATTGTTTTACTTACTATTGGCAATCCTTTTTTGTTTGCAGTTATTTTATATTCATGACAAGGAGTTAAAACAAACTTGTGATATCCTTTTTCATCTGTAATGCCAGTTGTGCTTACAGGAGTAGCGTTTGCCGTGATATCTTCTAAAAGTAATTCTGTACCAGCAAGGTCTTTATTGAGATATTTATCAAACACATTCACGTACAATTTAGGCTTCTTCATTAACACCCTAATTTCTTCCGATTTAGATGCTGGACAAGCAGTTGTTACTGATTGTTTTCTATCTGGATAGCCTTCTGCAGAGCTTTCAATTTTGTAAGTAAGGCAAGGTTTTAACATAAATTTTGTTTTACCTTCTGCATCAGCAGTTTGAGAACCGACCAAAACATCATTTTGAAATACAGTTACTTTCGCAAAACCAACTGGTTTTACATCATCTTGATCAACAATGATTAATGGAGTTGGTCGTGCCGTAAAAGTAAAACGATACACATCATCTTCTCCTTTACCGCCTTCTCTATTAGAGCTGAAATATCCTGACTTCCCATTGTTTTTAACGATTATTCCAAAGTCGTCGGAAATACTATTGACAGGGGCACCAATATTTTCAATTTTTGCGAAACCTCCATCTTTCAATTCAGACCTAAAAATATCTAAACCACCCATTCCTCCCCATCCTGTTGAGGCAAAAAGCAGTAAACTATCATTCTGAATAAAAGGGAAAAGCTCGTTTCCTTCTGAATTTATGACTGGGCCAAGATTTTCGGGTTTTGTCCATGAGTTATTTTCGAATTTACTTTTGTAAATATCGGAAGCCCCAAAACCTCCCGGCATATCACTAGAAAAGTAAAGCGTATTACCATCTTTACTAAATGATGGATGTCCGCAAGAATATTCATCATTATTAAATGGGAATGGCATAACATTTCCCCATTCATTTTTTTCTTTTTGTGCAAAGAAAATCTTCAGTTTATTAATATGGTCGTTGCTTCTATTTACTTTTCCATTATAAAAACTATTGCGAGTAAATGCCATTAAACTATTGTCTTTTGTAATACTTACGGGTCCTTCGTGGTATTTACAATTTATACTGCGAGAAAGTTTTTGGGTAGAACCTGTTGAAGAATCGTTCACCAGACTTACATCATATAAATCTAACCATTGCTGGTCGTTCCAGGGAAAAATAGATTTAGCAAAAGATTTATGATATCCATTAGAAACAATAATTAAACTATTGTCACCATTAAATGCAGGACTAAAATCAGATTTTGTAGTATTTGAATTTAGATTTTGAATTTTATATGCATCTGATTCATTAAAAAAATCGGGGAAATTTTGAATGTCTTTGATTGACCTGGCGCCTCTTTTATCGATGGCCATAAGTTTATCGTATTTTTCGAATTGCATCTTTGCTTCATCTTTTTTCCCAATTCCTGACAGGGCTTGCGCATAAAAAAGATAATCTTCATTCTTTGCAATTCCAGCAGCAATAACTTTTGAAAACCATTCTACAGATTTTTCAGGGTTATTGGTTTTGCGATAAGCATCGGCCAAGTTTCGAATCACCGCATTGTTTCCTGGTTTTTTAGCAATTACGTATTCGTAAAGTTCAATTGCCTGGCTATATGCATAATTTTCATACAGCTTGTTTGCTCTTTTTTCCATTGCACTCTGCCCAAATGACTGAACGGAGCATATGAATAAGCAAAATGCAATACAAAATGCTGATTTAGTTATAAGTAGCTTCATAATTGAGTTCAAGTTCAATTGTTAAAAGAATCGTGGTGTAAGAGTTTTGTTTTTGTTAAATCCAAAGTCGAAACGCAGCATAAGTTCGTGTGAACCTCCGGTATAACCAGCCAAAGAACTTACAGTCTGGTCGTAAGCGTAGCCTAAACGAATGTTTCTATTGAGCTGTAATTCTGCCAAAAGCACCAATGCATCTTTTGAGCGATAAGAAACACCAAAACCTATTAAATCTAACCAGTATACATTTGCATTTAAGTCAATTTGAATAGGAGCGCCTCCAACATGTTTCACCATAAATGATGGTTTAATGCGAATGGTCGGCGACACTTTAAAAACATAACCCCCAGTTAAATTAGCATGAGTTCTGTAACGTGCAACAAACGCTGTATTTATTTGATTATCGCTTAATATGTTGTTGCGCAGATTAGGAATTCCTAATCCTACATACCAATTTGGAGAATACCAAAAAGCACCGGCACCGAAGTTTAAACTCCATTGACTAATATTCCCCGAAAAAGCATCATCACTTTGACCAGGATTAGGTGAAAGCTTTATATCAGAAAGCGCCAAACTAAAGTTACGTGCTCCAGCTTGTAAGCCTAATGCTAATCTGCTTTTCTTAAAAGGTAAATGGTAAGAATATGCTGTCATAAAACCATTTGTAGACATGTCACCAACTTGGTCGTTTACGAAAGAAAATCCTAAGCCTACATTTTCATTTTTAAGTGGAGAATGATAGGTAAGATTTGCCGTTCTGGGTGAACCAGGAAAATTCAACCATTGCCTACGAAACAAGCCAACCACCTGCGCGTGATCTAATGAGCCTGCATAAGCTGGGTTTATCGCCATAGTGTTGAACATGTACATACTATACATGGGGTCTTGTTGTGCTTTTGCATTTACCAAAAAGCTGACAAGAAGAATTATCAAACAAAGTTTTTTCATACTTTTTATTGAATTGAATATGTTGTTGCTCATAGCTATTATCTCCATAAAGTTAAGTAACCTTTTCTAACTTCACTTTCTCCACTAATTTGAACCAAATAATAGTAGGTTCCTTCAGGAAGGTTATCTCCCGCAACAATCCAGTTGCTGTTTGAAGTTCCATCCCAATCGTTTGCATAATTATCGTTTTTATAAACCAAATTACCCCATCTGTTGTAAATTTCTAAACTTACGTTTTGTCCATTTAATCCATAAATTACAAATCTATCATTTACTCCATCCTGATCTGGTGAGAATCCTTCAGGAATAAATACTGAGGGACTAAAACAAGGCGCTTCGGCTGAACTTATGTAATTCACTGTAAAAGTATCAATTACGCTGCAAGGTCCATTACTTACGGTGTAAATAAATTGGTTAGTTCCAACGGAAAGCCCTGTTGCTGTTGTTGTTGCTACAGTAGAATCACCAATTATTGCAGCGCCTGAAACAACAGACCAATTTCCAATACTTTGTTGTGGCGTATTTCCAATTAATTGAATGCTTGATACTTGTTCACAATAACTTGTGTCGTTACTAGTGATGGAGATTGGTTCTGTGAAACTAGTTACAATTACAGAATCAACAGAAATACATGTACCATTTACAATTGTCCAAACCAAGATGTTTGCTCCAGGTTGCAAGCCAACCACTTGAATGTTTGTTGCTGAAGGGTCGCTAATGTTTCCGCTTCCGCTAGCAAGCGACCAAGTACCAACTCCGTTTGTAGGAATATTTGCACTCAATGGAGTGGAAATGCCGCAAATGGTAATGTCTTCTCCTGCAAATGCTGGTGTTGCGGGTTCATTTACCACAATATCTACCGTATCGGAAACAGTTTGACTTCCAGAAGTAACGGTCCAGATAAACTGATTTACTCCAATTGAAAGATTAGTTACTAAACTGTTTGCAACATTAGGTTCTTGAACAATTCCACTGCCGAAACTTACAGTCCATAATCCAGTTTGAGGAGGGAAAGTTGCATTTCCATCTAAGGTGGTAGTAAAGAAACAAATGTTTTGGTTTTCGCCAGCATTGGCATCTAGAGGTTGTCCTTCAACTACAATAATAATGGTGTCGAGACCACAAATAACAGGTAATGGGAAACCAGAATCACATACTGTAACTACTATTGTATCGCTACCTGCGAAACCTTCATCAGGAGTATAGACAAATGAACCATCAGGATTAATATCTATTGTGCCGTTAGTTGGTCCACTTATGGGAATTGTATCTACTGATAATACAGTACTGTCTGGATCAAAATCATTGTCAAGAATATTTCCAACAACTTCTTCTCCTGCACTGGCGTATTCTTCTCCAACTATAATTGGGGCATCATTTACAGGAAGTATTACAATAAAGATGGTGTCTTGAACACATTCTGCTGGTAATGGAATTCCATTATCACAAACTGTTACTATAATGGTATCGGTACCGTAATAGTTTTCATTTGGAGTGTAGGTAAATGAGCCATCAGAGAAAATGAATATTTCTCCATTCAATGGACCAAACAGAGGAATTGTATCTACAGTAAGTTCTGTACCATCTGGGTCTGAATCTCCATTTATAAAATTAGCTTCTAGAATATCATCTTCATTAATTTCAAAATTCTCGCTAATTGCAACCGGAGGATCATTCAATCCATCATTTACAATTATTATAAGTGTATCAAAATCGCAGAGTTCTGGCAAAGGAAGGCCGCTATCACATATTTCTACTACAACAGTGTCGGATCCAGAGAAACCTTCATTTGGTGTGTAGGTATATGAGCCATCAGGATTTATGATGATAATACCATTTGTTGGTTCCGTTACTGGAATTACTTCAATAAACAATTCAGTGCTATCGGGGTCATAATCATTGTCTAGGAAATTTCCTGTAATGGTTGAATCCATAGAAGTAATAATGGTTTCATTTTCAATAACAGGAGCATCATTTACTGGAAGAATTATAATGAAAATAGTATCCAAACTGCATTCTGCAGGAAGAGGAATTCCATTGTCACAAACATTTACAATTACAGTGTCGTTTCCATAATAATTTTCATCAGGAATGTAAGTGAATGAACCGTCGCTTCCAATAATGATTTCGCCATGAGTTGGGCCAAATGTGGCAACTGTATCGTAAACGAGTTCTGTTCCATCTGGGTCAAAATCTCCATTTAAATAAGATGCATCGAGTATATCATCTTCGTTGATTTCAAAATTCTCACTTATGGTAACAGGAGCATCGTTGATGGTATCGTTCACAAAGATTATCAGCGTATCGAAACCGCAAATCTCTGGCAATGGAAAACCGCTATCACAAATTTCAACCACTACAGTATCGGTTCCTGCAAAGCCTGCATTCGGCGTATATTCAAATGAGCCATCAGGATTTATTACGATTGTTCCATTATTGGGCTCTGTTACAGGAATTACTTCAATAGTTATAGTAGTACTATCAGGATCAACATCATTGGTTAAGAAATTACCAGAAACAGGGTTGTCTACTGTTGTAGTAACAGTTTCATTTTCAATTATTGGTTCATCATTTACAGGATTTATGGTAATAATTAAGGTATCGAATCCGCAAATTGGAGGAAGAGGTGTTCCGTTATCGCAAATGTTTACAACGATGGTGTCACTTCCAAAGAAATTTTCGTTTGGAGTGTAAGTAAAAGTTCCGTCTGCATTTATTACCACACTTCCGTTTGTTGGAGGAGTTACAGCAATTGTATCAACGGTTAAAGGAGTTCCGTCAGGGTCAATATCGCCGTTAGCTAATAAATCTCCAATCAAAACACTGTCTTCATCAATGGTGATATTTTCATTCACTAAAACAGGAGGAATATTGCAGCGCTTTTCAATTGTAACTTGGTCAGTAGAATCTGGACAAAGGGCATTTTGAATATTCCATTGGAAAATATTGATGCCTTGTCCTAAGCCTGTTACCGTGGTATTTGCCAATGAAGAATCGGCAAAAGTACCTGCTCCGCTCACAACTGTCCAATAACCGCCTATAGTTGGAGTTGCATCTAAAATTGTAGTAGAATCGCAAAGGACTTGGTCTGTTCCTGCATTGGCAGTGTCACCTCTTGTGATGGTTATCAAATCGTTTTGGTCTGGACAAGAACCATTGGTAACTCTCCACTCGAAAACATTAGGGCCAATATTTAAGTTATTCGCGTTTGTATTTGCCGATGAAGTATCGGAAAGTATTGCGTTTCCAGCAATTATACTCCAACTTCCAATTCCTATAGAAGGAACAATGGCGTTTAATGCGAATGAGTTGGTGCAAGTGCTATCGTCATTGCCAGCAAAAGCTACAGATGGAGGAGTGTCTCTTGTTATTGTAACTTCATCGAACGATTCCGGACAAGCTCCATTTGCAGCAATTGTCCATCTGAAAACATTTGCTCCTAAACCTATTCCACTTACTAAATTAACTGCATCGTTGGCATTTGTAATTGTTCCTGTTCCACTAATTAAGGTCCAAGTTCCGGTGCCTGTTAATGCAACATTTCCATTTAGTGTTGCTGTATCAGCACAGATACTTCTATCAATTCCAGCATCAGCAATAGTAGCTTGATCCTGTCGAGTAATTAATACTACATCTTCGTTTACAGGGCAATTGCCGCTACTAACTGTCCAACGGAATTCGTTAATTCCAATGGATAAATTAGTCACTAAAGTTCCAGCATTGTTTGCATCGGTAAATGTTCCATTTCCATTAACTAATGTCCACGTTCCATTTCCAATAAGAGGAACTGTTGCGTTTAATGTTGCACTTGAATCACAAATGGTTTGATCAAGCCCTGCAAGTGCTGCTGAAGGCGGATTTACGCGCGTTATTGAAACGCTATCACTAATTACACATAAGCCGCTGGTTATGGTCCATTCGAAAACGGATGTGCCAACTGCAATTCCTGAAACAAAGCTCGTTGGACTTGAAACATCTGCAATTGTTCCTGTTCCACTAATTAAACTCCAGGCCCCTGTTCCAATGTTTGGTAATGCTGCTGAAAGGCTTAATGTGTCTGCACAAATTGTGGCATCAATACCAGCGTTTGGTATAACGGGTAATTTATCGACTGTAATCTGAACTTCATCAAAAACTACAGGGCAACTTCCATTAGAAATAGTCCAACGCAATGTGTTCAAACTAGGACTCAAGTTCGAAACATTTGCAGAAGGGTTAGTTCCATCAGAGAATATTCCTGTTCCGCTTTCGACTGTCCAAGCTCCATTTCCTGTAGCTGGAGTTTCTGCATTTAAATTAAGAACAGTGCCGCAAATGGAAGTGTCGTTACCTGCACTTGCGTTTGAAGGAGGTAAACTATTTATCACTGTAACCTCATCAAAGGTAGAAGGGCAATTGCCTGTTGTAACTGTAAATCTGAAAACATTTGTTCCCAAACCTAAACCTGAAACTGATGTATTGAATAAGGAATTATCTGTAAATGTTCCTGCACCAGAAACAACAGTCCAATTTCCAACACCAGGAAAAGCATCTTCTCCTTGTAATGTAACAGTATCACTATTACATCTTGACAAATCAGCTCCCGCATTTGCTTGAACTGGCAAAGAATCTCTTGTAATTACTATTTGGTCTGTTGATGGCGGGCAAGTTCCATTACCAATATTCCATTGTAATACATTCACGCCAACACCTACAGAACTAACTAAAGTGGCAGGATTTCCTGGGTCGATAAATGTTGCAGAACCTGTTACAATTGTCCAGAAACCAGTTCCAAGAATTGGGTCATTTGCATTTAATGAAATAGTATCAGAACAGATAGATTGGTCAACACCAGCATCAGCCGCAGTAGGAGCGACATCTACAAAAATCGTAACATCTGCAGAATCTGAAGGACAAACACCATTGCTTACTTTCCAACGGAAAACATTTGGCCCGTTGCTTAAACCAGAAACATTGCTTTGGGCAGTATTTGGTGAAGCTAAAATGCCTGAACCACTAACTACACTCCAAACTCCTGAACCGATTAATGGAGCAACTGCATTTAATTGCGCGGTATCAGCACAAATTGTTTGGTTTGCACCCGCACTTGCATTGGAAGGAATTTCATTTACAGTAATACTAATTTCTTCCGTAGAAATGGGGCAAACGCCACTCGTAACGGTCCATGTTAATGTTGTAATTCCTGTAGAAAGGTTATTGATACTAGAATTGTTATCTAAAGTATCGGCAATTGTTGCACTTCCAGAAGTTACTGACCAAGTTCCTGTTCCAATGGCTGGCAGTGTTGCTGCAAGTAAAGTATTATCTGCACAAATTGTTTGGTCTGTTCCTGCTACGGCAGTTGATGGCAAGGCATCTTGAGTAATAGAAACCTGATCGAACACAGTGCACGGTCCATTTACAATTGTCCATCTGAAAACGTTTTCACCTATGCCAAGATTTGTAATTGGAGATGTTGGCGAATTAATGGAAGTGATATTCCCTGATCCACTAATTAATGTCCAAGTTCCTGTTCCAACATTTGCTGGTATGGCATTTAAAGTAGCAGTATTTGCGCAGATTTGCTGGTCAACTCCTGCATTTGGTATAATTGGATTTGCAGAAACATTTATCACAACAGTATCAATATTTGTTGGACAAGAGCCATTGCTCACCGTCCAGATAAGACTGTTTGCACCTACAGAAAGTCCACTTATTTGGTCAGTTGGGTTGCTTGGATCTGTAAATGTTGCTGTTCCACTATTTACAGTCCAGTTGCCTGAGCCAATTAAAGGTGTTGTCGCAGCCAGTACAGTTGTCGTTCCGCAGAGACTTTGGTCAATACCAGCAATTGCTGCCGAAGGTTCTTCACTTCTGGTTATGGTAACTTCAGCAAAAGCCGAACATGTTCCGTTGGTTACAGTCCATCTGAAAACATTTGCACCAATTGGTATTGCAGTTAAGTTGGAGTTGAAACTATTCGGATTAACGATTGTACCTCCTCCAGAAATCAATGTCCAAATTCCTGTTCCTACAGTTGGGTTGTTTCCTTGCAAAGTAGTGGATGTGGCACAAATTTGTTGTTCTGAGCCCGCGCTAACATTTACCACTGGTTCATCAACACTTATGGTAACTTGGTCTGTAGTTGAAGGACAAACGCCATTAGTAATTGTAAAAGCAAAAACGTTGTTTCCTGTTGAAAGACCTGTAACATTAGTGTTTGCTTGCGAAGCGTCGGTAAATGTTCCTGTTCCTGTAATGAGTGTCCAGGTTCCAGCTCCAGTTGTAGGAGTTGTAGCACTTAATATAGCATTATCTGCGCAAATAGTCTGATTTATTCCTGCATCAGCAATAGATGGAGGCGTATCTCGTGCAATGGAAACCTGGTCAATCGAAATCGGACAAACTCCATTTGTAATTGTCCAAGTAAAAATATTTTCACCGAAACCTAAATTTGAAATTGTTGAATTTGGAAGTGCAGCATTAGCAATTGTTCCTGTACCTGTTACTAAAGCCCAGGCTCCAGTTCCAATTGTTGGGGTGTTTCCTAAGAAGGTAGCTGTTGCTAAGCAAATGGTTTGGTCGTTTCCTGCAATGGCCGTTGTTGGAGCTTCATTTCTAGTTATTGTAACATCAGCAAAATTTGTAGGGCAATTTCCACTGCTAATGGTCCAGCGAAAAACATTAGGCCCAACTGCTAAATCACTTACTCCAGAATTATTGAGTGCTGCGTTTGTTAATGTTGCTCCTCCGCTTACTACAGTCCAGGTTCCTGTTCCTGAAAGAGGTTGCAAAGCATTAAGGTTGGTATTTTCTGAACAAATCGTTTGGTCTGCTCCTGCATCAGCAATACTTGGTTCTGCATTTCTGGTAATGATTACCTGACTTGTCGACGGAACGCAAGTCCCATTGCTAATAGTCCATTGAAAAACATTCACGCCATTTCCTAAACCTGTTACCGTAGAATTTTCATCCGCCGGATTGGTAATTGTTCCTGAACCACTTACAAGCGTCCAGCTTCCTGTGCCAATTAATGGAACATTTCCTTGCAAAGTTGCATTGTCAGCACAAATCTGCTGGTTGGTTCCCCCATTTGAAATAGTTGGTTGTTCAATACGAGTAATTGCGACAGTATCGGCCGAAATACAAACGCCACCATTCACAATTGACCATTCGAAAGTACTTGTTCCAATACCAATTCCCGAAACATTGCTGGTTGGTAAACTTGGATTTGAAATAGTTCCTGTGCCTGAAATCAACGTCCAAGTTCCTGTTCCAACACTCGGCACATTTCCTTGAAGTGTAGTGGTGTCGGCACAAATTGTTTGGTCTTGACCAGCAGAGGCGGCTGTTGGCTGAGGTGTTACTGTAATATTTACAGAAGATGTTACGGTACATTGTGCATTGTCTTTTACGCTAATGCTATAATTCCCTGCGGATGTTGCTGTAATGCTATTTCCCGTTTGGGTGCTGAGGTTCGGTAAAGTCCAAGTGTAAACAGCATTGCTTAAACCTATGGTACTTGTAGCATTCACAGTAAAAGTTGCGTTTCCACCTTGACAAATGGTTGCATTTGGAGGAGTAATGCCTGTTATAGTTAAATCACCAGAAGGACAACAATCAACTCCTGTAATTGAAGCAACGTCATCTGTAAAATCGCACTCAGGTAAACTGCTTTGCGGGTAACTAAATGGAGCTATTCCATTCCCGTCATCATTCAACAAAACAAATAAATTAAATGGTTTAGGAAGCGTTGTTATATCAATACTAAGATTAATCGTTTCGCTTGCTGCAGGCGCTAAAGCCACTCCTGTTTGCACTATTGCAGGAGTTGAAACCAATCTGATTGCAGCCCCATTGGTTAGAGGATTTCCTGCATAAAACTGTACTGGATAATTGGGATCTGATGGAGCATTACCTACATTAGTAACTTGAATACTCAGGTTGAGTTGTCCCGAACCTGTGCAAGAAGAATTTAGAATTGTAAGCGCAACATCAGAAGCGGGGTAAATTGGACAACCTTCTTGCGTTAAGAATGTACTTTGTGCAAGGAAGGAGTTAAAAGGTCTGTTTTGATTACAAGTGTAAAAAGGACAAGTTACCGTACTTAATAACACTTGGTGCTGCTGCTGTTGCAGAGGAATTCTTAAATTATTAGAGATGTTTACATTAAAATAATTGTATTGATTCCAAATGGGCCTTGTTGGAGCCCAAGGAGATGTTGAAGATTCAAAAACATTCACTCTACCAATATGTACGCCTTGTGTTGCACAGGTTACACAGATTTCTGCTTGGCCGTCGCCATCTACATCGGCTACCACTGGCATATCAGAACCTGTTCCTGAACTACAAGGTGTTGTTCCAATTACAACAGGTGTTGCGCCGCTGCCATCAATAATTCTCAAGGTTGTTTCATCGCGGTATACCAATTCTTGTGTTCCATCTTGGTTAAAGTCGAACATGGTAATTCCGGTAAAACCAGAAGCGTCAGATGTTGATAATGTCCATTTGGTTTGGAGTGTAGCCGTATTATCGTATTCTAAAGCATAAACAATTCTTGAACGAACCACCCCAATTTCTGGTTGGCAATCTTTATCCATATCACCTATGAATGGTACACCAATCCAATTTCCACCTGAGCCACTTAAGTTTAAAGAAGCAATTACAACAGGAGTTCCATTTCCAGGGTTCCAGACGTATATTCTTCCTGGATTACCACCAACGGCAACAACAATATCTAAACTTCCATCCAAATTAATATCTGCTAGAGAAGTATAACCGTCGTTTTCGCTAGGAACACTAATTGGTGTCATTGAGTTCCCTGCTGTCCCTGTTACATTGGTTATTACCACATTGTAAACAGTTCTTCCGGCGGCTAATTCTATTCCAGGACTTGTTGTTAAATTAGCTGCAACAGGATTAGAAAGGTCACCAAATGCTTGAACGGTCATTATACCCATTCCTTCGGTTGCTCCTCCTTCTGCCAATTTTACGCCTGTTAATGAGTTGAAAATCTGATTGTAAACATAAACCTCAGGAGTTCCATCACTATTAAAATCTGCAATTCCTAAGGCAGAACCATATTTCCCTATACTTGGGTAACCGAATTGAGAATCCGATTTCCATTTTAATGTTCCATCGTGCTCATAACAATATAAGTATCTTCTATCAGCCGCATCATTACTACTATGGTCCATTGCTGCAATGATAACTTCCCCAAAACCATCTCCATCAATATCTGCAACGGCCACAGGATCAGGGCCAACCCAGGCCATGAATGGTGTTGTAATGGTGGTGATTGTTGCCCCTGTTGCCCCATTAATTATTAAAATATCTTTTGCTCTTCGTGGGTCAGATTCTACCACACCATTGGTACTCATAATGATTACATCAGGCACACCATCGTTATTCATGTCTGCCACCAAAGGAGTTTGGTAAACAGGTACAAGCGCATTACTCGCCCATTGACTGGAATAATTTAATGCACCACCACCAATTGCAAATTCACAGGAAGGTTGACACAATAGTGTCTGGTCATCGCAAGGACAATCAGGGTCGAATACATCAACAAGTTCATCGCCATCGTCATCAATTCCGTTATTGCAAATTTCTTGTGCATTTAGCTGTCCGGCAGTAATGAACAAGAAAAATAGAAAGCAAGCGGCAATTTTCGAAATATGGCTAAAATTGAAAGGCATACTCGGGTAAGGGGTTCCAATCATAAGCACGGAATAAGTAATCTGAGATTCTAATTTAAACTTTAACCTTTGTGAACGAGGTTGATAAAGCAAAGTTGGAATACTAAATGCAAACTAGTTAACAAAAAGAGTTAAATTGTTAATAAGGTAATGTTGAAAACAAAACATTAGGAATAGGAATAAAGTTATTTGTTTTCATGTTGGTTGATTTTACTAAGAAATTTGATTTTTTTAATGGAAATTGCTTTAAGTATTACAGTAAGAATTATAAGCAAATAGTAAAACAGGCAAACAAAATACTAATGTTGTATTAATATATTTTCGAGAGGGCTTAACATTCATTCAACAAATAAGTTAATGAATACTTATTATTGGCTACTTCGGCAAAAGCATATTTTTGGAAACTGAATTTTTATTTAATTCTTTTTCAAAAATGAAAAAACTTCAATTAGTCATTATAGTATTTTTTTTCGCACTGCAGCTATCTCCATATTTAGTTAAAGCTCAGGAATCAATAAATACTATTGGAGGTCGTGATTTTGGAAGTGGAGGTTCTGTTTCTTTTAGTGTAGGGCAACTAGTTTTTACAACAGACTCACAAAACGCAGGCTCAGTTGTTCAAGGCATTCAGCGACCATTTAAGATAACCACAACAGATATAAAAAAATCAGAAAATAGTATTTCATTTAAAGCATACCCAAATCCTACAACAGATGATCTTTACTTGGAAATTAGCGAAAGTATTAATGAAAAATTAATCTATCAGCTTTTTGATTTACAAGGAAAAGTTTTATTACATAATCAGATTTTGTTGCCTATTACACAAATTAACATGAGTAGTTTTTCAGCAGGAACTTACCTTATTCAGATTTATGATTCACAGAAAAAGCATTATCAAACGATTCAAATTGTTAAAAAACTAATTCAATGAAACACATTGTTACTTTAATTACAATCATGCTTGTGGCATTAAATACATTCGCCCAAGCTCCTAACAGAATTTCTTACCAAGCAGAAGTCCGCAATACCAATAATAGTCTAGTAGTTAACCAACTTGTCGGAATTCGCATCAGCATTTTGCAAGGTACAACATCAAGCCCTGCCGTTTATGTTGAAACCCACACTCCCATAACCAATTCCAACGGGTTAATTAGTATTCAAATTGGAGGAGGAACAACTTCAGGAAGTTTTTCAAACATTAATTGGGGCAATGGTCCTTATTTCTTAAAGACAGAAACTGACCCCAATGGAGGTACAAACTATTCTATAACAGGCACAAATCAACTTCTTAGTGTTCCATATGCATTGTTTTCTAATAATGGAGTACCAGGGGGAGGCACCAATGGCCAAATCCTCACCAATTGTAATGGATTACCCATTTGGACAACTGGAGGAATATGTCCGGGAACTGTTTCTGCTCTAATTTGCTCTGCAGCTAATAATACGGGCAATCTTACGTTTGGTGTTTCCTCAACAAACGTAAGCAGTAGCGTTCCATATTCTGGTGGCAATGGTGGACCTCACAATGGCCAAACAGTAGCATCTACGGGAGTAATCGGTCTTACAGCAACTTTAACTGCGGGCATTTTTGCCAACGGAGCTGGTAATTTAACGTATACTATCACAGGCACGCCTGCAAGCAGCGGCACAGCGGGTTTTGCATTGAATATAGGAGGAAAAACCTGCACCTTAACAAGAACTGTTAACTTACCTATTGGAACAATTTCCTCAATCAATTGCTTATCAGCCAGTAACTCTGGCACACTTACACAGGGTGTCGTTGCGTCAAGTGTTAGCAGCAGCATTCCTTATACTGGAGGTAACGGAGGTACACATAATGGACAAACCGTATCATCTACTGGAGTTACGGGCCTAACAGCAACATTATCTGCTGGCATTTTTGCGATTGGAGCTGGCAATTTAACTTACACTATCTCAGGCACACCTGCAAGTAATGGCTCCGCAAGTTTTGCATTGAATATTGGAGGAAAAACCTGTACTTTAACAAGAAATGTTAACTTACCCATTGGTGCAATTTCCTCACTCAATTGCGCATCAGCCAGTAACATAGGTACAATCACGCAGGGTTTTGCTGCTTCAGGTGTTAGCAGCAGTATTTCTTATACCGGGGGTAATGGAGGTACGCATAATGGCCAAACGGTCGCTTCTACAGGAGTTACCGGCCTATCCGCAACGGTGACTTCAGGTATTTTTGCAAATGGGTCAGGTAGTTTAACTTACACAATCACAGGCACACCAACAAATAGCGGAACGGCAAATTTTTTATTGAATATTGGTGGGAAAACCTGCAACTTGACAAGAACAGTATTGCTTTTAGGCACAATTACATCTTTAAATTGTGCAACGGCAGTTAATGCTGGATTACTTACTCAGGGAATTGCAGCATCTAATACAAGCAGCGTAGTACCTTATTCTGGTGGAAATGGAGGCGTTTATAATGCGCAAACAATCCCTTCTACAGGTGTAACTGGCCTAACAGCTTCAATTACTGCTGGCTCTTTTGTTATTGGTGCTGGTAGTTTAACCTACATCGTTACAGGCACACCTGCAAGCGGCGGTACCGCGAGTTTTGTTTTGAACATAGGAGGTAAAACATGTGTTTTAACACGAATGGTTAATGTAACAGATATTGACGGTAACAGCTACTCTACAGTCGCTATTGGCAACCAGATCTGGATGAAGGAAAACTTGAAGGTAAGTAAATACCGAAATGGAGAAGCAATTCCAACAGGATTATCAAATACTACTTGGGCAGAAACAACAACCGGAGCCTATGCAATTTACAATAATGATGCTTCTAACAATACAACATATGGTAAGCTTTATAACTGGTATGCTATTGCAGACCCACGTAATGTTTGCCCAATTGGCTGGCATGTTCCGAACGATGCGGAATGGACGACGCTTACTACGTTTTTAAGTGGAGAATCTGTTGCTGGGGGAAAAATGAAAAGCACAGGTACTCAGTATTGGTTTAGTCCTAATGCAAGTGCTACTAACGAAAGTGGCTTCACAGGACTTCCAGGAGGGTACCGTTATGATACTGGTACATTCGGCTATAGCGGTGGTCTTGGTGCCTGGTGGAGTTCTACAGCGCAAGATTCAAATAACGCATGGTATCGCTACCTTTTCTATTATTATGGTGCAGCTTATAGGTTCGATGCCAATAAGCATTATGGTTATTCTGTTCGTTGTATAAAGGATTAAACCAATTACTGCCATTGGTTTTCAAGATCAAATTAGAAAGTTTAATAACCTTTATTTTCCGAATCATCTTGATGTTTTTTAGTTCTTTTATATGTCTTCTTAGATGGTTCCACCTTTTTAGGTGGAACAGGTCCCATCTTTTCACGTGTAATTTTTTTGAGGTGTTTTAAGATTTCCTTTTTCATAACAAGAATGTTAGAAATTCCACCAAGGTTCTAATGGTTGTTCAGTTATAATATTCGACATTGCTCCAATTTTTGGGACAATAACCTGAAAGTGTTTATTTTGAGCAGCAGTCATAAAACGGTTAATGGGTTCATTCCATGAATGCATAGAAAGTGCAAATTTTCCCCAATGCACAGGCAACACGTTTTTAGCATTTAAGTCAATGGCAGCTTTTACTGTTTCTTCGGGCAGCATGTGTATTTGTGGCCAGTATTTTCCATATTGACCACATTCTAAC
>Ga0247840_10004723_pt1 | contig 21220 bp, 15 predicted proteins | sample LaCruzMarch2015__FD_192404 | JGI IMG/M metagenome (GOLD analysis project Ga0247840, IMG submission 192404) | Freshwater microbial communities from meromictic Lake La Cruz, Castile-La Mancha, Spain - LaCruzMarch2015_17m | ecosystem: Environmental > Aquatic > Freshwater > Lake | place: Spain... | reverse complement strand
CATTTTGCAAGAATTTCTTCTAATTTACACATTTTCTTGCAATTTTAACGTATCTTTTTTGAATATTTATCAACACATATTTGTTGATAATCACTGTTTTATGACGTTTTTAAGGAGCGACTAATTAAGTGAGATATTTTATCCTGTGTTACTCATTTTACTCTACTTTTCTGAATAAAATCATAAATATTGGTAATTGAAATAAGAAGAAGAGTTTTTTGTGTAAATGGTTTTATGAAATATTTAAAGAATGAATATTAATTATTAATTTTACAATTTTACAATTAAATATTTTATGAATATTAATATTATGATTTGTAAAAATACGAATTAATTTTTTACCAATATTACAAAACTATTTATTTGTTTTTATAGCGTTATGAGCAGAGTGTTATTTAACGGTATATTCATAATGAAAATCATAATTCCTTTTTCCAAAAATAGGGTGATAAACTTGTAAATAACCATTTATTTCTTTTTTCCCTTTAGTTTTAGGATTCTCTCTTATAATTGGCACAAATGGATCATCTCCATATTTTAATGTATCATTATTATCTGTGATTGCAACAAATATATTGTTTTTATCAATTCCACTTAAATAAATATCAGCTATAAATTCTTCTCCTAATAAAATTTCTTTTTTCTTTGGCACAATAATAGGCATAATAGATTGCATAGGGAAATAATTATTCTGATATTTTTTGACATAATAACTTATTGCTATGTGTTGAAAAAATCTTATTTTAAACGCAAACGATGAATTATCAGGTGTTTGGTAATTTTCAAGTTGCATTTTTGAATTTTCAGTTGTTTTACATACATTATTTAAGGTACTAAGAAAGCTTAATAATGAGTCTTTAACTAAATTATTTTCTTTAAATGAATTAATTAAATAATCTGCTGAAGAACAAATGCTTTTTGCTTTAATATAAATATAATCATTGTAATAGTTTAATGAATCATACTTTACAAAAATTCTCATATCATCATTAATAATTTTTTCCAATAATGTTATATCATTTTCAAAATTATTAACACTATCATTTTTACTATTACAACTAATAAATATTAGTATTAAAAATAAAGTAATTATACTGTTTTTAATTAGTTTTTGGGTAAACCCTAACTTTTTCTCCTTCATGTTTTTTTCTTTCGTTAATTGAATCTTCTTTATTCTCATAAGAACCTTGTGAATACCTTCCCCTCGAATCCTTAAAGTCCATAGAACCTTCAGTTTTTCCACTATCACCTGTTACAGCTTCAACACCATCTTTTACATCTTTCCCTGTTTCAATTCCTTCTTTCGCAAATTTTGTAATCCCTGATAAAGTTAATTCAACTGGACCTCCATTTGCCATTTTAGTAACTGCATTAATAAGCTTATCAATACTTTCACTTCTAACATTTGTGCTTGCAACTCTATTTTCTTCACTTTGTCCAGTTTCACTTGTCCAGTTAATTCCACCAGGTTGTTGGTCTTTAGAAGTGCCAGTCATAATTTTTCTCATTCCATCTATAAGTGAATATTTGCTTGAGTAATCGCTGGTTTCATCAGAAATAGAAGTTTTACTATTTCTTAAATCTAAGGTTATTGTTTGCTTTGTATCTGTGAAAAAAGCACGCGTATTTCCACCCATACCATCGTCACCAGTCCCTGTTTCAGTATGAAGTTTTATAGTTTTATTTACTTCTCTATAAGTTGCTACTGTAACTTTTGTACCATCTTTTTGTATTACTTCGAGATAATAAATTTTATCCTTACCATCATTTTCAGCAAAAACAATAGGTTTATTTGAAGTAAAAGAATAATTACTTTCGTTGGGGTATTTTTTCCAAAGTTTATCAACACTACTAAACCTTCCAGTTCTTGGGTCATATCCTCTTTCTCCGAAATCAATATAATTATTTGATCCGTAAACTTCATCATCCTTTTCTTTCCCGTTGAATCCGAACCGGTAGTCGTTTGAGTAAGAATTTGATATGTATTGTATTGGATTCAAGTGTTTTGTGAATTTAAGGTTGTAAAAATACGAATTAATTAATGACAAAACCAAGGTGTATGTTAAATTTATTTATCGTAGCAGATATTTATTTTATCGTATGAATATTTAATATTAAAGTTATTCTCCTGGTTTACGATAGCCTATCTTTTTACGGTTTGCTTGCTCTAAATGTTGTTGTTTGGCTTCTTCAAATTGTTTCAGGTATTCAAAAATTAGCATGAATTGATCATCATGATTAGATAATTTTGAATCTACTTGCTCAAATTTCTTTAAAATCGCTTTATGTGTACTCAACATTTTTCGTAATTTTGTAAATGTTCGCATTATTGCAATATTTACATCAATAGCTCTTTTACTATTAAGTACGCTTGATAACATAGCTACACCACTTTCTGTAAATGCAAATGGGATAGCACCTCCAAGATGTCTTTTAGAAGGTATCACATTTTGTGATACCACATCTTCTATTTCAGCATCAGTAAGCTGATACATAAAATCATCAGGGAAACGATCTATATTTCTACGTACTGCTTGTTTTAGAACTCTTGTTTCAACTTCATAAAGTTCTGCAAGATGAACATCAAGGATTACTTTCTCATCCCTTAATATAACGATTTTATTTGCTATTATTCCTTCATGTAAAATTGGTTGATTTCCTTTCGCCATATGTTTATAGATATAAAAAAATCAAAAGTAATTAAATAAATTGGAGGACACAATTTGCGACCACCAATTTATTTAATTTAAATCTTTTTAATGCACATTATCCAAAATTGAAATTAGAATTTAAAAAGTAATCGTTAATATTTTTCCCCTTTTATATACATATTCTAAAAATGATGGAACGCTACGAGCTTTTCCTAGCTATTCCTGCAATCTAGTGTTCCATCTTGTTTGGGCTACCAGGATCCACCAGATGTAAAATGCTATTTATTAAATAGTTTACTTATAGTTGTCCGTAAAATCACTCATTCTCATTTATTTACCAATATTGATATTTTATCTTTTAATCTTACTCTATTTTCCAGATATCCGGATGTTTTTATTGTGGTTTTCCGTAAAAAGAACAGCAAGCTTTTTGTTTTTATGGACATTTTATAGGTATTTTTTCCCATCCCTCTGGAGGAGCATCTTTAATACAATCTTGAACAGGATATTCTAAAAGCATTAAGCAATTATCTGGATTATTGGGATTAAACTTAACATAGAATCTCTTCCCAACTAAATCTCGTCTACTTTCATAAATGTTTTGCCTGGATTTATATTTTTTTCCATTAACATAATATTCATGTTCAAACATATATCCAGCTCTTGATTTTGATTGGAAATTGTATATAATTCCTAATGTATATTTAAATTTTTTTTCTAATTGATAATCCTCTATTAATCCTTTAAATACAAAAATCATTATTATTGAAAATATAATTGATATTTTCAATATTTTTTTTTTCTTTCATTCATTTCCTAAATTATTTTTAATTACGGTATTAAAACCTCCACCAATTACAGAAGAAGGAAATGAAATAACCGTATTCATAAGTGTTTTTTCTGTTGTATTTTTTAAAAAAGGAGATATTTTTGAATAAGAGCAATTACCTATTTTACCTGATAAACTACCTGTTGCAATATCTAAACCTGCTTGTCCCAGAGATTTATTTCCTCCAATCCATGAGAATTTAGATTCGCCAAAAGGAGTAACATCAGCAACACCTCCTAAATATAAACCTGCACCTGGAGCCAACGTAGCATCTAATCCAACATCAAGAATATCAATATTACCTTTGTTTAAGATTGCTTGAGTACCAGCACTTATTACTGCTTTGCCAAACATAAATTCAGAACTAGCTAAAAGACCACCCGAAAAAGCAAATGGTGCTGCCATTAATGCTACTCCAATTTTGGTGGCAGGAGAATTCATAAATGCAGCTTGTCCCTCGTAAACAGACTTTGCACCAGGATTGCTGATAGTTCTAGCATGTTCTGACATTTTACCACCATCAAATTTAAATGTGCTTAACGTCATAAGACCTTTACCTCTAGTGCCGTTAGAACGTAAAATATCTATTGTTCCATCTGCAGCTACTTCAGTTCCTAATTTGCCCAAATACTTATCACCTGATTTTAAATCTTTATCATCTTTACTTGTAACATCTTTGTCCCATTCAGAAGATTTATTACCACTGGCATCAGTTTTTTCTACCCAATCTTTTGAATTCCCCAAAGGATCTACCATAGATATGGGGTTATTCCCAAAACAGCTATAATCACTCATGTTTACTTGTGGCTCTGGGTCTAAATTCCACCTTCTGCCAATCCTACCATCATATTCCCAAAACATTGCAGTGGTTGTACTTTCGTTGTTATATATTTCACGATCTTTCTCTTGTCCATTGAATCCGAACCGGTAGTCGTTTGGGCAAGAATTTGACATGTATTGTATTGATTTCAAATGTTATATGAATTATTAATATTGTAATTTGTAAAAATACGAATTAATTTTATTTACCAATATTAAACAACTTTTATTTTGTTTTTATGACCCAAGCGTTTTGGGCTTAATCGTCTATGTCTTTATTTCTGGTTTTTAGATATATTAACAATTGAAATAAATGTAATTAAAGCGTATAAAGTCATGACAAAGAAATAGAATATTAAATTATATATTTCGGATTCTCTGTTAATTTTGGAATATATAATATCTGTATTTCCAAAACCATTATTAACAGTATATTTAAGTGTAACCAAATAATCAACAATTAGATAAAGGTTATATAAAATAACTATTATTGAAGCAAAAAACATAACACGCATATTAAATTTTTTCATTTTTCATTTAATTAAATAAATAGATAATATCAAAACTACTACCAAGTACCACCTCCACCATTTGGTATATTTAGTTCTTTTTTAACTTCAGGTGTCACTTCTTTAACATTACTATTTGGTTGTTCTGATTTATTTTCCAAATAATTCTGTAAAACAGCAGGAATCCATATTTTAGCTTCTTTAGTACCATCTGAAGTTCCAACAGTATTTGTAGGATTAAAATCGGCAGCTCCTTTTTGAACACCTTCAATAGATTTTGTCGTACAATTATTATCTAATACCTTATATTCATCTATAACCCTTGCTTTTGTATTATGAGCATAATCTCCTTTCTGTGGTATTTGACTACTAGAATTAAATAAGTTCTCAAAATAGCCTTTTACTTTGTTTTCGTCTGCATTTTTTATTTCAAATGCTTTTGCACCATTGTCATGGATTTGATTAGCTACATACTTCCTTGCGTCATCTTTTGTCAACCTTATTAAAACTCCTTGTCCAGTAGGAGTTGTGCCAGTTAATGAAGGTTTGTTTTTACCTAACTCAGCATATCGACCATATGTATATACTATTGTTTGTCTTCCTGAACCAACTGTTACAAAAGTATGCCCTGTATAACCTTTTGTTTCAGTATAAACGCGTGCCTCTAAACCATCTAAGTCTATTGCCCAAATTGGGGAATTACTAGCAAACTGATAAGTAGTTAATTCAGGAAATTTTTTAAACAATGGATCAACACTTAAGAATCTTCCAATCCTCGGATCATAAATACGCATTCCATAATCTTGCTGATTTCCTATACCTTTAACTTCATTATCCTTTTCTTTCCCGTTGAATCCGAATCGATAATCTCCAGAAACTTGGTTTTTTCCTCTTCCATTCATTGCCATACCGAACGGTGTGTAGTCTTGAGAGCTAAACAGATAGGTTTTGTAGTTATCAATAATACCATCATTGTTTTCATCATCTTTAGCTATCTTACGGTCGCTAAAAATAGTAACTACATTGCCTAAGTGGTTAGAAATTTCGTAACGTTTATCGCCCATTATACGGCTATAAGTAGGATTTAGATTTGGAGCAGGCTCTTGCATCAATAAATCAAGGGCTTTTATACCAATACGGTTGCTGCCATACAAATCAAACTCGGTAAGTGTGGTTTGACTATTTTCAGTTTTATAAGTAGCCATTATATTGCCTTGTGCATCGCGGGTGTAAAAATGATAAATCCAGTTTGCATTGTTCAAATTATCATTATAATCTCTTGATTCGCTGTTATCTAAAATGTTTATCAGCTTTTCAATTTTACAGATTCTATTTCCCATGGCATCATATATAAATTCTAAACTAGTAGTATTTAAATTGACACTGTTATCTTTTGTTCTGATTATCTTTTTTATCTTGCCATACACATTCCACTCGACAATATCAATATTTTCGTTAGCATCATGAGTAAGATTGCCAATATCATCATAGTCGTAAGTGGTAGTCTTAAACTGATTAGTAACCGGGGAAGCATTTTGCAAAACACCAGCTAGTCTATTATTGGTCAACGTCCATTTAGTAGGATTGGGATCAGTAACAACACCGTTATAATTGTACACTAAATTATCGAACAACGAAATACCAGAAGCATTGTAACGGTTTAATTGAACGATATTTCCATTGGCATCATAACGGTAGGTTTCAGCATAATTATCAGCCAAACTGCCAGTCCATATATTACTTGTACTACTACCGGCAAAAGTTTTCATTTTGGTAATACGGTTCAATTGATCATAACGGTAAGCTGTTAACTGCGGACAGACTTGATTGCTTGCATCCATTATTGTTGTGACCATGTGACTGATATTTCCATTGTATAAACCAAGTGCATTTTGCACCAATGATTGATTGATATTTGCAATTGAGGCTGTAAAATTAGCAAAATTATTAAGACTTACATTTTAAAAATATTATTTGATAAAATTTGGCGTTACTTTGGCGTTACCTTGGCGTTATTGGCGTTACTATTATACAAGAGTATAAAAGGCTCCTCCTCCTTTTACTCCTGAACTTTTTAGAATTTGTTTTTTTACTAAGTCTGATAAATCTCTAGAAGCTGTCCGTTCAGAAGTTTTATTCAAAGACTGATAATCATTATTTGTAATTTTCCCTTTCTCTTTTACGTAAAAAACTGCATTAATTTGTTTTTCATTAAGACCCAATTTTACAAGGTGTTCTTGTGTAAAGTTTTCTTTAAAAAGAGTTATACTGAATCCGCCAAATGATTCTTTCATTTCAGGTTCAGGAAGAATAGCTTCTTTACAAGTATCTATAATTTTAATGGTGCCTCGACCCCATGAATCAATTAAACCTCCTTTAAAACAAACATCTGCAATAATTGGATTGCGAGGTATTGATGGGTGATTATGCTTTAGTATCTCTAAAGTTAAACCTACAGGTAAAGTCCCTTCATTCCAGATGCTTATTTTATCGTCATATACACGAATTTGAATTGGGGCTCCCATATAGTTACGATGTACCAATGCATTCAGTATCATTTCACGAATGGCCGGAACAGGATATTCGCCTTTTTCTATACGGTACATTCCTTCAAACTCAATTTGGCGGATAAGAAATTTATGATTGAGTTGATTTAATACAGACTGAAGCAAAATAACTAAACTACCTTCTTCAACTTCCTGAAACCTGATGTCGGTGTCGTCTTTGGCAAAGCGTCCGATTTTTACAAACATATTCGGATAAAATTTGCCAGGGTCTTTACCAAACAATACCAATGCAGCACGTTTTAATTGTCCGTTTTCGGTGAGACGTAATTTTTCAAATATTTCGGGTAAAGTTAATCCATCTGTTTCGGGCAACCGTCCCTTGTTTTCTGATGTTTTCAGAAATAATGAAAAGGTTTTTTCATCAATGTCATCAAAAGTGGCTCTTGGTTCAATAACATCGTCCCAAGTTTTACCTGATTTTTTCATTAGAAATTCATTTAATGAAGCTCCAGTTAATTCTTGTTTGGTACTTCCACTTCGATAATAATATCTCCCTCTTAATGAAATAGGAACAGAATAGGGAATAGTGATAATCTCAATAAAGTTTTTTTCTGCTTGCTGATGTAGATTTACTTCAACGATAATTCCCATAGCATTGCGAACTTTATTAGGAATATCGTCCATCAATCTTTTAAAATCGGGAACATCTACAACATTAGCATTATCGTCTTTCCCGATAAAAATAATGCCACCTTGTGCATTGGCAAAGCCACAGACCCATTTTAGATAGTCATCATGCCAACTTTGTTTAAATTCAATATTTTGTTGTTCAGGCATTGTGTATATATATTCAAATATTAAAATTCAAAATTAGTTATTTTAAATTGGATATCACAATTTGTGACCTCCAATTTATTTAATTTAAATCTTTTTAATGCACATTATCCGTAATTGAAATTTGAATCTATAGCGTAATTGGTAATAGCAATTTCTTTCCCACTTAAATACATAATGTAAAAATGATGGAACGCTACCGGCTTTTCTTAGCTATTCCTGCAATCTAGTGCTCCATCTTATTTGGACTACCAGGAGCAACCAGATGTAAAATGCTATATATTAAATATTTTGCTTGCAATTGGCGAAAAAAACCTTCATTCTCATTTATTTAGCAATATTGCAAAACTTTTATTTTGTTTTTAGGGCGTTATGGCAGTGTGGTTTTCCATAGAAAGAACAGGGTAAATTTATAAATTACGTTTTTATTCTTAGAATTCGAATTATTCATCTGATTTACGATAACCAATTTGTTTTCTCGGTTTTGGGTTTTCATGTTTTTCAATAAGTTCATCAAGATAACTAAAAACAAGTTCTATGCTTTTGTCATGATTGGCAAGTTTCTTTTTTATTTCATCTACTTCAATTCGTAAACTTAAATTCTCAACTAACATTTCTCTTAGCTTTGTAAATATTCGCATAATCTGAATATTTACTTGTATTGCTCTATCGCTGTTTAAAACTCCTGACAACATAGCAACTCCTTGTTCTGTAAAAGCATACGGTAAATTTCTTGTACCGCCCCAACTTGATGTTCCAAATTGGAATATCAAGTTATCGAATTCTTGTTTGGTTAATTGAAACATAAAATCATCAGGGAAACGCTTTATATTTCTTTTTACTGCTTTATTCAAATTACCTGTCGAAACACCATAAAGTACAGCTAAATCTTTATCCAGCATTATTTTCTTTTCTCTGATAAAATAAATTTTACTACTAATTATTTCGTCAGGTATTGTTGGTAAATTGCTTTTTGTCATGTTTCTCTTAATTAATTCTACAAAAATAAAAGTTTAATTGGATATCACAATTTGTGACATCCAATTCATTAAACTTAAATTATTTTAATGCACATTATTCAAAATTGAAATTAGGATTAAAAAAGTAATCGTTAATATTTTTTCCCTCTTATATACATACTCTAAAAATGATGGAACGCTTCGAGATTTTCCTAGCTATTCATGCAATCTAGTGTTTCAAGTTGTTTGGGCTACTATGAACCAACAGGTGTAAAATGCTATATATTAAATATTTTGCTTGCAATTGGCGAAAAAAACCTCATTATCATTTGTTTAGCAATATTGATATTTTATCTTTCTGACTTACCCATTATCTACTTACAAAAAACAAATAAGTAAATAATCAAAAAAATACCGCTATAAATTTTCCATTCTATAGCGGCATTGCATTACTTTTTAATATCATAAAAACACCTCATAGGCGAATACAATTCACCTCCAAGCGTCATTTTTTTAATTAATTTTTCCACTTCTTTTTTGTCGATGCCTGATAATTCGGCTACTTCTCCTGCTTTAAGTGGTTTTTTTGCAGCTTTAAAGGTTTCGATAATTTTTTGATTGTTTTCCATAACTATTTTAATAATTGTAAATACTGTAAATTGAGTTTGCAAATATATATTTTTATAGATTACCTTACACAAGCCACAAAAAAAAAGCTGCCCGAAACCGGACAGCTTTTTCAATATTTACATCAAATATTAAAGGATACCTTGATCTAACATTGCATTGGCAACTTTTAAGAAACCAGCAATATTTGCACCTTTAACATAGTTTACATAACCATCAGCTTGTTTTCCGTGTTTCACGCAAGCAGCATGGATATTAACCATAATACTATGTAATTTTTCGTCAACTTCCTGAGCAGACCAGTTATATTTTAATGAATTTTGCGACATTTCCAAACCAGAAGTTGCAACACCACCAGCGTTTACAGCTTTTCCAGGTCCGAATAATACTTTATTTTCCAAGAAAACTTCAACTGCTTCAGGAGTAGAAGGCATATTAGCACCTTCAGCTACACAAATACAACCGTTTTTAACTAAGTTCATAGCATCTTCTTTGCTTACTTCGTTTTGAGTAGCACAAGGTAAAGCTACATCACATTTAACTTCCCATGGACGTTTTCCTTGGTGGAATTGAGCATTAGGAAATTCGTAAGAATATGGCTTAACGATATCTTGGTTAGAAGCTCTTAATTCTAATAAGTATTCAATTTTTTCACCTGAAATACCATCTGGATCATAAATGTATCCATCAGGACCAGAAATAGTAACAACTTTACCACCTAATTCAGTAATTTTAATAGCTGCACCCCAGCATACATTACCAAATCCTGATAAACAAACTGTTTTACCTTTAAAAGTTTCGCCTTTAGTAGCTAACATTTCTTTTGCAAAATAAACAGCACCAAAACCAGTAGCTTCTGGACGAACCAAACTTCCACCCCAATTGATACCTTTACCTGTAAGAACACCAACATGTTCTTTAGTTAATTTTTTATACATTCCAAACATGAAACCGATTTCACGTCCACCAACTCCGATATCACCAGCAGGAACATCAGTTTCTGGTCCTATCATTCTCCATAATTCTAACATGAATGATTGGCAAAAACGCATTACTTCATTGTTTGATTTTCCTTTAGGATCAAAGTTTGAACCACCTTTACCACCACCCATAGGTAATGTAGTTAAGCTGTTTTTAAAAATTTGTTCAAAACCTAAGAATTTCAAAATACTCAAGTTAACACTTGGGTGGAAACGTAAACCACCTTTGTAAGGTCCAATTGCATTGTTAAATTGTACTCTGTAACCTAAGTTAACTTGAACTTTGCCATTATCATCAACCCATGGCACCTTAAATGCTAATAATCTGTCTGGCTCAACCAATCTGTCGATAATACCAGCTGCTTCGAATTGTGGATTTTCGTTTACCACTTCTTCTAATGATTCTAAAACTTCGCGAACTGCTTGTAGATACTCTACTTCACCTGGGTGTTTTTTTTCCAGGTCGTTCATTATTTTCTCTAAGTTCATTTTAAAAATGTTTAAATGTTTGTGTATTAAAAACTCGTTAAAAAAATAACAATGTTAATCAAATAACAATGCAAAATTACATTTATTTAATTGACTAAAAAAAATATTTATTCAATTATTTTCCAAAATTAGATAATTTTTTTTTAAGTGAAATACTTAAAAATGATTTTTTTTTAACTTTATTCGTTATCTTCTGATTTAATGGGTTTTAAAACAACACCTTTATTTTTCTTCCCATCGATTTTAATGATAAGAGGATTTGAAAAACGAATATGACGAATAAATTCATCTTCGTAATAAGGTTCCAAACTTGCTAAATATTGAATATCATAATATCCGTCATTTATAAAAGGATTAATTGTAAAATATCCTACCCTAAAAGAAGTGAGATTTTGAAAAAAATGGGTTCCTTGACTTGGATCTATTCTATAATTTTCGAGACCTGATTCAATAATTAGCCTTGCAGCGGAAATTTGAGGCCACTTAACAGGAATTCCTAACCATGGATCACTCGACCCCCATCGTCCTGGACCTACTAATATATATTGTTTTTCCTCTTTCAAAAAATGTTCGTTCAACATACCAATATCATTTACCATCGCTTCACTCTTTGAAGGGTCAAATGATTCTGGTTTAATATACACAATATCATAAACATCATCAATAATACCATTTCCCAATGCTGTATCACATATTATTAAAGTCTTTTCTTTTTCAATTTCACTTAGATCTTCTTTCAATGTTTGATCATTATCAACAATAGGACGTATTTGAAGTAGATTAAATATTTTAGGTTGTCCTTCTGGAACATCCAAATCTACTGCAAATTCAATTTCAACAGGTTTATTCATTTCATGTTGTGCTATTTCCAGTATATCTTTTAAAATTTCAGCTAATGGAAATGAGTTGTAATTCAAAATATTGGAAAAAGTTATAAGTTTTTTTCCATCATGGAATATTCCATCTCTCAGCATATTGCTTTCAAAATCAAATGTAGATGCAATCATTTTAATTGAATTATCGCTTTCGGCTTCTTTTATGGAAAGCTTCATAATATTTACACCATCATCTACACAAGGTTTAAAACTTTCTTTATTCATATCCAATGCATAAAAATGCCGTTGGGTTTCTCTTAAAGCCATATCAACAGAAGATAGTTGAAGTACTTTTTTAGGATAATGAGGAGAAAACCTCAATGTATTACCTCCATCAACTATATATTTTCCTAAGCCTAAAGCAATATTAACAATTCCATCTTCAGGTTTTTCCGGTGCAATTGGATAAAAATTTATTGAACGAGCAACACCTGAAATTGCTGGATAAAATCTTTTCCCATAGGGCTGACCACAAACTTCTTGAAGAACGATACCCATTTTTTCTTCATCAATTACATTTTTTGTTGCAGTCATATAAGCCTTACTGTCTTTAAAATAAACTGAGGCATAAACACTTTTTATGGCAATACTTAATTTTTCAATCATTACACGTTCATCGTTCAAATTAGGAATCATATAAGTTGAATAAATTCCTGCGAAAGGTTGATAATGTGAATCTTCAAGCAAACTCGAAGAACGAATAGCAATTGGTTTTTTAACTACTGTTATAAAAGCATACAAATCTTCATGGATACGAAAGGGTAAGCGAGCACTAACAAATTTTTGCAATATTTCATCATTACTTGATTCAGACAATGCAATTTTATATAGTTCATTATCCTCCATAAATTCGTCGAAAACATCAGTACCTAATACTACAGTTCTGGGAATGGTAAGAATTACATCATCATACTTATCAACCATACGGTTTCGTTTAACCAAAGTATCAATAAATGCTAAGCCACGAGCTTTACCACCGATAGAACCACTTCCGATTCGAGTAAAAATAAGGTATTCATCAAATTTATCACGATAAAAATCAGCGATAACGCCCCTACCTTTATTGCTACGATAACGAGCTATGGCATCAAAAATATAACGTCTTATCTCATCTAAATCATTGAAATCTTCAAACTTAAGAATTTTAAACATTTCAGCTATCGGGAAAATAGCTCTTGCATTCAACCATTTAGAAAAATGATTATTACTAATATGATAAAAGAATGAGTCATCAGGAATATCAAAAATTTTGTCTTGTAAATTCTTTAAATCACTAACTCTTAAAATTTCTTCTTTAGTAACAGGATTCTTGAAAACAAAGTCACCAAAAGAAAAATTATTTAATATAAAATCTTTTAATTCATGCGAATAAGTTTTTGAATTTTTGTCTAAAAACCCAACGTTTAATTCTTTTGCCTTAAATCTGTTTTCAGATTCAGATGATTGAAGTAAAAAAGGTAAGTCTTTATCAGCATTTCTAACCAATTCGCAAAAACGAATCCCGGCATTTTTATTCATTACGCCATAGGTTTTAAAACTTATATCTGATATTACACCTAATAAATTATTTCGATATTTATCGTATATTGCATTGGCTTGCTCATAATTTGTTGCTAATAATATTTTGGGCCGTCCACGCATTCTCAACATTTTTTGATGCTCGTTCAATCCCTCTGTCATAAACTTGAGCGACTGCTTGAAAATTAATTTATATAAATTAGGTAAATAACTGGAATACAATCTAACAGAATCTTCAACCAATAATAATGATTGTACTCCAATTTCTTGAGTATCATGTTCAACATTCATATTATCCTCTATCAATTTAATGATAGCCAGCATAATATCTGCATTACCCAACCAACTAAAAACATAATCAATTGAACTTGTATCTCCAGAATCTAATTTCAGTGAAACTTCGCGAGAAAATGGAGTTAATACAACAATGGGTTTTATTGGGTATTTTATTTTTATTTGTTTAGCAAAGTCGAAAACATCTACATCTCCTAAATCTAACATTGTAATAATCAAATCAATATGATCTTCACTTAAGACTTTAAAAGCTTGCTCCGCTGACGAAACTTGTATAAAATGTGGAGGATATCTTAAATTTAAAGAAACATATTCATTAAAAATCTGCTCTTCTATTCTTCCATCGCCTTCTAAAATAAAAGCATCATATTTGCTACAAATTAGCAATACTTTAGAAATACGTTTGGTCATTAAATTGTCAAAAGGTGTTTCTGTAAAATAAAATTTCTTTATATCCTTTATTTTCTTTGCTTTCTGCATAATTAGCGATTAATATATTAAGTTATTTTTGAATAACTGCCATTCTTTTTTTCCCATCCATTTTCACGTCAAGTGGCTTTTTAAATCGAATATGGCGAAAAAATGTTGTTTTATTAATTAATTCCTCTTGTTTAAGCTTATCCCAATTAATATAACTATCATTCAATTCTTGTTGCACCGAAAAATAGCCAACATTCAATGATGTAACATTATGGAAAAAGTGAGATCCAGAAGAAGCATCCAAAGGAAAATCTTCTAAACTGGTTTCTACAATAACTTTTGCATTAGAGATTTGTGTCCAATTAACAGGAATTCCAATCCATTTATCACGAGTACCCCAACGTCCTGGACCAATCAAAATATATTTCCTATTTTCTTTTATCATTTCTCCATTTAGCTTTTCTATTTCCTCAGCCATTTCATCAGTTCTAGATTTATCAAAAATATCGATGTCCACATAAATAATATCGGTGATATCATTTATTAATCCATTACCCATTCCTTTATCAGAAAACAAAATTACATCACTTTTGTTAATTTTCGATTCATCAATTGTATAATCTTCAGCGTTTCCTATTAATGGCTTTATTTGTAGAAGGTAAAAAGAAGCCCTGCCTTTATCGTCTTTGTTTAAATCAATGGCAAACTCAATTTCTACAGGAGAACCCATTGCTTCTTTTACCACATCTAAAACCAATTCTATGGTTTCTGAAAGTGGAATGTAATTATATTTTAAAATATTAGCAAAATTTACTATTCGTGGCCCAGGATAGCTCAAGCCTGGTACAATTCTATTATTATCAATATCATACACAGAAGCACAATGTCTTAATGTTCCATGTTTTTCGGCAACATCAATATCTAATTTTATTAATCCAGCATCTTCACCTTCTAATAAATTTAATGGCTGTGGTTGTAAATCAACTGCATAAAAATCTACTTGTGAACTTTTAAATTGATCTTTTGGAGAGTTAATTTCAACACCTGCATATTTTGGAGAAAAACGATAAGCTTTTTCACCTTCAACAACATAACTACCTAAACCAAGCGCCATAACAGCAAAACCTTCTTCGGGTTTCATATGAGAAAATGGGTAAAAATTATATGATTGTGCCACTCCACTAACATGTGGATAATAAACTTCATCATAAGTATTTCCAACAACTTCCTGAATTACAACAGCCATTTTTTCTTCTTCAATTTTATAATTAATTGCTTCAACATAACCACGTGCAATTTTAGAAAATACAGAAGCATAAACCAATTTTATAGCATCCATTACCTGAAGTAATCTTACTTCCAAATCAGGATGATTATTAGGAATAAGGTAAGTTTCAAAAATTCCTGCAAAAGGTTGCATTAAAGAATCTTCAAACAAACCTGATGAACGGATTGCCAATGGTTTAGTAAGTTTTTTTAATAACAACCTAAGTTTTCTAACCAATCCATCAGTTAGTTTTGATTCCAGAAAAACTTTACGTATTAAAGTATGATCCCTTTCAGTGTTTACAAAATCATATAATTTATTTCTTTCTATAAAATAATCAAACTCATCAGTACCAATAATGGATGTTATCGGGGTTCTAATATTAATATCAGGAATCATTTGAGAAAAATCATAGTTATAGATTAAGGTATTAATAAAAGCTAAACCTCTCCCCTTTCCTCCTAAAGAACCTGTGGCAAGAGATACAATATTACTTTCATCAATTACATCTGTTTCTTCAAAGCTAATTACTTTCCCTTTATTTTTTTCATTTCTGTGGTTTTGAATTGCATTTAGCATAAATCTCCTAAGCTCTTCAGCATTTTTAAAATCAGTTGTCTTTAAAGGATTAATTTTTTTTGCAATAGAAATTTCACCCCTTGCCATTAACCATAAAGAAAAATGATTACGTTTTCCATGGTAAATTAATGATTCATCTGGGATGGTTTTTAAATGCTTTTCAAATTCTTTAAGAGAACTGGCTATTGCAATATCTCTGCCTGAAGCATCTTTGTATATAAAATTCCCAAAACCCAAATAATGGCTAATAAAGCTCTTTATATCTTGTGATAATGTATCGGAATTTTTATCAATAAAAGTTACTTTTAATTCATACGCTAATTTTGCATTTTCTGGGTCAGAAGACTGAATTATTGTAGGTAAATCTTTCGCATTACTTCTAACATATTTTACCAAATCATATCCTGCATTTTCGTTTAATTCATTATTTCTAAAAAACTTCATGTCAGTAATTAAGCACAATAAGTAATCACGGTATTTATGGAAAACATCAATTGCTTCTTCATAAGATTTTACCAATAATATTTTTGGGCGTGCTCTTAATCTCAAGACCTTATATAGTTCATCATTACTAACATCTTCAATTAATTGTTTAGTTTGTTCCAATACACTAGAATACAACATTGGAAGGTAACGTGAATAATATTTGGCAGAATCTTCAACTAATAATATCACATTAACCAATCCTATTTTTGTATCATTCTCCACGTTAACCATATCTTCCAAGTATTTTACCATTGCAAAAAACACTCTGGAATCTCCATTCCAAACAAAAATTTTATCAACTAATTTCACAACAATTTCATCTTTTTCATACAATGCAATATCGCTATTATTATTTAGCAACATAAATATAGGTATGTAAGGAAAATTTAGCTTAATGCTCCTAGTAATTTCAATAGGTGCTTTTTTATCAACACCTAACATAATAATTACAAAATCGTAATGTTTTTCGTTTAATTGCGCTAAAGCTTCTTCATAAGAAGAAACACCTGTTACTCTTGGTATTGAAGTAAGGTTCAACTGATAATATTCGCCCAAAATATGTTCAGAAAACCTACCTTCCTTTTCTATGTTATAAGCATCATATAAATTTGCAATTAATAGAATTTCATTAACTTTGAAAGGCATTAAGTCATGAAAAACATCTCTATCATAGTTTTGTTTATTTAAGAAACGATGTAATAACTGATGACTCGGTACTTTTATTTCATCTTCAACTTTTTCAACATACTCTTTATCAGATGTTTTTAAGATATATTTAGCCTTAAAACTATTTAAATAATTAACAATAATTGCAGTCAGATTATCAATTAAATGCCTTTCTTCTTTTAAAAAAGGGCCTTCATCTAATTCAACAAAACTCTTTAAATAAAAGACTTCTATTGAGCCTTTTAGGTTATCAATAGTTTCAAAATATTGTTTTTGCAACCATGATGTTTCAACAAAGTCTGGTGTTTTAAACTCATTTTTGTCGAAAATAATTCTTGCAACAGTATGATCTGGATATTGCCAAGCTTTGGGTAATAACATACAAATTTGCTGCAAACTTTCTTCAATAGGTTTACCTTCCTTTAATATTTTAGTAGTCTGATTAATGGCAGCTAATTCTTTTAAACGTTCTTTGTTTTCAAAAATTAATTTTTTAAGACTTTCTGTTATTTCTGAATCATGATTATCTTTTATTAAATTATCAATTGTGTTTTCATTTATTCCTTTAATTGATTTATTTTTATCAGTAACAAAATTATTTTCAAAGCTAATTCTTTTAATTTTATAAAGTGATTTTTCTTCTTTTTCTAATACTGGTGTAAATACGCCATTGATAATTATATCAGTTTTATCTTTTTTAAAAAACCGAATTTCAACTTGCTGTACTCCCCCTTCACGTAATTTCCCCCACATTTCATTGAATTCATCAGACTTATAAACTGCTTTTTCAAGCAAAATACTTATATGATTTCCATTTAATTCATCAGAATTATAACCCATTAACTTACAGAGGTCTTCATTTACTTTTTCAATGATACCATCCAAATTAAATTCAATTAAAGCCATAGCAAAGATTTTTGTTTAAAATTAAGATAAAAATGGAGTTATCATTATTTTTTTTTAAATAATATTAAAAATTAAGTATTATACTTAACCTCTTAGCTTTTATTAAGTAATTTGCTTATTGAAAATTAAGACAAATACGTAATTTACTAAATATCAACATATTTTTTATTTTAGAACAATTTTTTTTTATAACATTGTAGCTGTTTTTATACCACTTTTAATCATCAAAAAAATAAAAAATTATGAACAACGCTTTAACACAAAAACTAGATCAGTTTATGGCAAAAGTAATTGCCAAAAATCCAAGCGAAGTAGAATTTCATCAAGCTGTAAGAGAAGTAGTTGAAACTCTATTTCCTTTTATTGAAGAAAATCCAAAATACAACGGAATTCTCGATAGAATGGTTGAACCAGAAAGAGTTATAATTTTTAGAGTTCCATGGTTGGACGATAAAGGTAATTTTCAAACTAACAGAGGTTTTAGAATTGAAATGAATAGTGCTATTGGACCTTACAAAGGTGGACTACGCTTCCATCCAACAGTTAATCTTGGTATTTTAAAATTTTTAGCTTTTGAACAAGTATTCAAAAATAGTTTAACAACCTTACCTATGGGAGGAGGAAAAGGAGGATCTGATTTTGACCCCAAAGGTAAATCTGACAATGAAGTAATGAAATTTACTCAAAGTTTCATGCTTGAATTACAGAGACATATTGGACCTGACACAGATGTTCCAGCAGGAGATATTGGAGTTGGAGGACGTGAAATTGGTTTTATGTTTGGCCAATATAAAAGAATTAGAAATGAGTTTACAGGTGTACTAACAGGAAAAGGTTTAGAATGGGGTGGTAGTTTAATACGCCCAGAAGCTACAGGTTACGGACAAGTATATTTTGCAAAAGAAATGTTAGCCACAAAAGGTGATAGCTTTAAAGGGAAAATAGTAGTAGTTTCAGGGTCAGGTAATGTAGCACAATATGCAACTCAAAAAGCTACTGAATTTGGTGGAAAAGTTGTTACTATGTCAGATTCTAATGGATATATTTATGATCCAGCAGGAATTGATGCTGAAAAATTGGCTTTTGTAATGGAATTGAAAAATATAAAACGTGGGCGTATTTCCGAATATGCTAAAAAATATAATTGTGAGTATGTTGAAGGCAAAACACCATGGGGTGTTAAATGTGATATTGCATTACCAAGTGCAACTCAAAACGAATTGAATGGAGCAGATGCAAAAACATTAATTGCAAACGGTTGTATTTGTGTTTCGGAAGGAGCTAATATGCCATCTACTCCAGAAGCCGCAGAATACTTTGTAGAAAAGAAAATATTATACGGTCCTGGAAAAGCTGCTAATGCAGGTGGTGTTGCTACTTCTGGTTTGGAAATGTCGCAAAACTCAATGCGTTTAAGCTGGACAAGAGAAAGAGTTGACCAAGAGCTTCATAATATTATGATTAATATTCATAAAACTTGCGTTAAATATGGTAAAGAGGCTGATGGAAGCATTAATTATGTTAAAGGTGCTAATATTGGTGGATTTGTAAAAGTTGCTGATGCAATGATGGCTCAAGGACTTGTATAAATGAATATTAAAAACTAAACAATTAATAAAAAAGAGGCAAACATATAGTTTTGCCTCTTTTTTTATATTCTATTTTATCTTAATTAACTCATTAATTTATTTTCTTAATGTAACATCTTCGTCGAATATGTTGACGTGGGCTATAATCTTTCCAAATATCAATATTTTTATTATTTAACTCCAATACAGGATTTTGTATAGTTTTTTTAACGCCATTTTTGATATAATTACTCATCAATTCATCAAACATTAATGCATTCAAGCCTTTATTTTGCCAATCGGGACGAATAGCGATTAAATTCATGTCTATGATTGTACATGTTTTTAGGGCTTTTAACAAATGCCACCAACCAAATGGAAAAAGACGTCCATTTGCCTTTTTAGTAGCAATTGAAAGCGAAGGCAATGTAATCCCAAACCCAAGAAGTTCATTGGTTTCATCACTCATTACCAATGAAATATATTTAGGATTAACATAAGGAATGTATTGTTTTGTTAAAGAATCAATTTGCTTTTGTGATAAAGGAGCAAAACCATAAAGTGGCATAAAGCTTTGATTTAACACATCAAAAATTTGCGGAGCTAATTTCATCAAATCCTTTTTTGTTTTTGATTTTAGCGTATGGACTTTATATCTTTTAGCAACCATCTCTGCAATTTTTCGCAGTTTTTCAGGTTCTTCTTTTGGTACCTGATATTCAAATTGCAACCAATCTATATCTTTCTCAAAACCTAATTTTTCAATTATTGAAGGATAATATTCATGATTATAAATAGTTGCATAAGTTCCTAACTCATCAAACCCATAAACTAACATTCCTTCACGATCCATATCTGTAAAACCTAAAGGACCATGAATTTCTTCTAAGTCTTTTTCCTTACCCCATTTTTCAACTGTATCCAAAAGAGCTTTAGCAACTTCTTCACTATCAATATAATCAATCCATCCAAAACGTATTCTTTTCTCTTTCCAAGATTCATTGGCACGATGATTGATAATACCTCCTATTCGACCAACTATTTCTCCATTTTGATAAGCAAGCCAATAACGTGCTTCACAAAAATCAAAAGCTGCGTTTTTTTCTTTAGATAAATTCATTTTCTCATCTAAATCTAAAGATGGAACCCAATATGGATTATTTTTATATAATTTATAAGGAAATCTGATAAATTTATTTAAATCTGAGTTACTGATAACTTCTTTAATTTCAATGACCATTTTATTGTTTATTATATTTTTTATATCATTATTAAAATTTAGAAAAAAAAATAAAAATCGAAGGTTGAATTAATAGAGTTTATACCGATTAAATTTTTATGCCACATTTTTTAATCTTAATCTTAAATTATGAAGGGCACAAGCCACAAACATTACATTATCTTCGCGAGCATATAAGCGTCCTCTAAATTTTTCTT
>Ga0247840_10004720_pt1 | contig 21224 bp, 19 predicted proteins | sample LaCruzMarch2015__FD_192404 | JGI IMG/M metagenome (GOLD analysis project Ga0247840, IMG submission 192404) | Freshwater microbial communities from meromictic Lake La Cruz, Castile-La Mancha, Spain - LaCruzMarch2015_17m | ecosystem: Environmental > Aquatic > Freshwater > Lake | place: Spain... | reverse complement strand
ATGGCATCGAGCATTCCGTCCGCAACCGCTCGACGGCACCCCCGAACGCCGAGAAATATTGAGTCAATGCCATCCCCCCCTTGAGCCATGCGAGCTGGTTGTCGATGGTCGCCGGCTCGCCGGGCGCACAGATGCGCCGCTGCGTGCGCGGCATCCATTCGTGGAGCAGATAGCCGGTCGGGTCTTCTGCCAGAGCCGCGTATTCGTCCTCACGCATCCACTCCTCGCCCTCTGGGGGTTCGAGATATTGGAAGCCTGTGTCGGGCGCGAGACCCACGCCGGGAACCGCGTAATAGCGGGTGCCGAGCACCTGCGGGATTGCTCCCCAGAGGTAAACCATGTTCGGCACCACGGCGTCCCAATCGAATGTGGCCGCACAATTCCGGACGGCCTCGAAAGCCTTCTCGTAGTCCTGCGTCACCTCCTGGCAACTCATCCCGGCCACCTTTGCAGCCGCCTCCGCCACGAACGGGCGGATCGGGATCCTGTCTGGCTGCCCGTTGGCCATCGCGATCCGGTAGCGGTCCAGACGTTCTTCGTAGAGTGGGCTGCTCGGGGGGAACATGGGTGGATCATGCACGGAATACCGGGTCCACGCTTGTAGAAAACTGCCGCATTTGTGTATTTTCCGTGCGCCTCCCTCGCTCGAAACGGGCATTATCGCCGCCGGATGAACGGTGCCGCACCTCCGGTCATCAGGGAGATCCAATTTCCTCGCGCGCGATCCGGGACCAATTGTCGAAGCGCTCGGGATGGCGCTCGCACGTGTGGGTGTCCTTGAGGATCACCTCGAAGTTGCATCCGGACTTTCGGCACTCGGCAATGCTCTCACGCAGGTAGGAGCGGATGCGTTCGGGATTGAAGTTCCCGACGAGATCGGTCGGTTTGGGTTTCCATGAAAAGATCGCGCGGCTGCCGATTTGGGGAGCGCTGCGTGCGACATTGGTGAACGGCGAGACCGAGATCCGTCGGATGTGCGGGATATCCAGAACGAGACCGCACTTGTCGGTGATGTCCTCGCAGCAGCCGTAGCCGGTGAGGGCAAACGGCTCGAGGAGTTCCTTCTCATACCGGAGGGCGAATTCTCCATGCATCGCGGGAGAGACAACTGTGAGTTCTTGCGCCTCGGCAGATGCCCACATGTTGGCGCGCTTTGCCGTGGTGCCGGGTGCCGGACCCGGACAGGATTCGAGCCAACCATTGCCGCCGGTCGAGTGGTAGGTGTTGTCGTGATTGAACTCCAGGAGGCCCATGCTCTCGTATTGCTCGACGAGCCGCCTGTTGCCTTCAGCGAGGAACGCGATCGCACGGTGGGTGAATTCCGGTTCCGCGATCATGTCCATCAGGACCTCCTCGAGTCCGCGCAGTGCGGTCCATTGCGCCATGAGGTGGAAGCTCACATGCTTGATCCCGATGAGTTCGACCGGGAGGATTCCGTCGAAGATTTCGTTCACTGCATCGAATCGTCGCTTCGACACGCCCTCGTCGTGAACGGCCTCCGGGAAACGCATTTTGTCGAGATCGGATTCCTGCGCGATCACGGGATCGAACTTTCTGGCCCCGTGCGCCTCCTGGCTCATCTCCCAGCGCGCCTCGACTCCCCAGCCGGTGTTGCCGATCGCCTTGGGCACCCAGACCGAAGGCGTCGGCACGTTGTCAGTGTCAAAGTGCTCGAATGCATAAAGCTCCATGCGGATCTCGTGCTCGATATGGCGGAGCAGCGGGTCGGAGCACCGGCACTGAAGAGCATCCGACTCGGCAATCAGCTCGGACCAGCTGCCTTCGGGAAAAACCAGGAGCATCGGGCGTTCCTGCGAAAGCGCGTTGTGCTTCTTCCAGAGCCGCGTGCGTTCGACGACAGCCGGGCCGGCGAGGACTTCGGCTTTGCGCCGGGCAAGCTCGCGAAGCGTCCGGCTTTCTTCGGCAGTAGCGGTCGGGGTTGCGGTGTGATCGGTCAATCGTGAAAGATACATAGGAACTGTCGGGTGAGGGATTCCAGGACGGGCCGGTCGATGCGCCAGGCGATGGCATTGATCACCACCCGGGCGATCGAAGCCTGCTCCGGAAGAAGCGAAGCTTCCGGGCGACCGATGCCTGTCGAGTTCAAAAAATGGCGTGAACCCTCCGCTCCAATGAGGGCGACTTTGACATGACCGATGAGGCCTCCCGCCGTCTCGATACCATGGATCAGCGCATCGAATGTGGACCGGATCACATCACCGGAAATCAGGGCGGGTGTCGGAGGAAGAAATTCCAAGGCGCAGACGGCCGGGTCGCCGTGATGGTCATGGTTGTGGGATTCAGCGCCGGATTGTGAAGCAGCCGCCGGAATTCCCAGAAAAAACTCCCGAAGATGATCGGCAAGCGAGTCTGGCAGGGATTCGCTGGCGGAGAGGGTTGTGAAATACACGCGGGCATCGGGGCGGATTTTCCGCACCCGTATCTCAAACGACTCCCGGAAGCCGTCCGCCACCGCGTCGATCTTGTTGATCACGCAAAAATCCGAAGCCTCGACACCCTGCCGGACGACCGGAATATCCAGCATTTTTTCAATCCGCTCAAGACGGGCCGCGTCCAGGACATTCACCTGCAGCAGGGGCAGCGATGCAAGATCGGTTCCAGCGAGCATGCTGCGGACCATTCCCGGGGTCGCAATGCCGGACGCCTCGATACAGACGAGATCGGCGGATTTTTCCGAAACAATGGCGTCGAGGACGCTCACCAGCCTCGTCGAAAGACTGCAGCAGATGCAGCCGCCGAGAAGCTCTTTCACAATCAGGCCGTCGCGGCGGAACACTTCGGGATCCACACCGACCCGCCCGATCTCATTCTGCACGATGACCGTCCTCAGCCCGACCTCGCGCGTGGCAAGCCGCAATGCGCGGAGCAGGAAGGTGGTTTTTCCAGATCCAAAAAATCCGGTGAGAACGAGGAGGCGCATGAGGTTAGCGGGCGGCGACAGTGATGGTGAAGGTTTCCTCACATCAGGCTGATTCAATCGGGTTTGACGCGCGTCCGGGGAATGCGGCATTATGTATATAAAATGCGGATCAGATGAAGTTTTATCGCCCCAAAGGCCTGCTCTCAGGCTACTCCTCCGTCGAGCCGGTGTCAGCCCGGTCGGTCGTGCTGGAGGGCGGGGAGCACTGGGTTCCGCGCGACTGGCGGATCGGCCGGCATGCCAATGCGGGATGGGAGATCTATTACCAGCCCGCGGGGGTTTCCATGTGGCGGTGCGGAAGAACCAGCTTTGAGGTGCCGCCGGGTGGCTTTTACCTCATCGCGCCGCAGGTTGCGCATGAACTGCTCGGTTTCCAAGGCAGCGAGGCCCACTATTTTTTCGCGGTCCTGCGTCTGGATTGCCTCAAAGGAAAACGCACGCCGGATTGGCCCCGGTGCGCGTGGGGTTCGCATGGGTCCGCGCTCGAAACCCCGTTCCGCGGGCTCATGCGCGAACTTTCGCTTGCCGGATCCGACAAGGAACAGGGGCTGGCCTGCTACGCGGCGGCGCTCTGCCTCGAGATCGAACGCCTGATCACACGCGATGTGAGGAGGGAGCCTGAACTGCAACTGCACCCGGCCGTGGCCCGCGCATGCGAACTCTTGGAGGAGCATCCCGCCGACCGCTGGCGTCTAGATGAACTGGCCGCGCTATGCGGCGTGTCGGTGCCCCACCTCATCAGCCTCTTCCGTCGCGATAGGGGACAAACCCCGCGGCAATACCTGCTGCGGCGAAGAATCGAGCGCGCGGAGGAAATGCTCCGGGACGCCGGACAGTCGGTCACCCAAACCGCCCACGAACTCGGGTTCTCAAGCAGCCAGCACTTTGCGGCCGCCTATCGGAAACTTCGCGGAAAGCCCGTGCGGCAGTCGCGTGAAATCCATGATCTTGGATTGGCCCGCGAAGGATCAAAGCCACAACGGACCGGAAGAAAGGAGTAAAGGAAAGCGCATCCGGGAAACAAGACGGTTATCCGTCGGTCCGGAGATTTTTTGCGCGCCATTCGCGCGGTCCCGCACCGATCTCGCGCTGGAACGCGTTGTGAAAAACAATCGGGCCGGAAAATCCGCAGCGGACCGCAATCTCGCCGACTGGCAGATCGGAATCGCGCAGCAGCCCGCAGGCTTTGTCCATTCGCACGTTGGTGATGGCCTGGGCGATGGTCACACCAAGTTCCGCCTCAAAGGCATGGTAGAGGGTGGATCGCGAGACGTTCACACTCGCCGCGACCTGATCGATCGAAATCTTCCTGTGATAATTGCGCCACACAAACGACAGGGCGTCCCGGACCAGCGGATCGAAGACCGCACGGAAATCGGTGGATTTGCGCTCCACGATTCTTCCGGGAGGAACCCGCAGGAGCACGTCCGGAGCGGGCGCGCCACGCATCAGGGAATCGAGAAGTTTGGCGGCTCTGCGTCCGACCTCCTGCAACCGCACGTCCACACTAGTCAGAGTCACCGGCGCGAAATCGCAGATCAGACGGTCGTTGCCGGCTCCCATGACCATGATCTCCTCAGGAACACGGATGCCGGCCTCCACGCACGCATCGATGATCATGCCGGCGAGAATGTCGCTCGCGCAGGCGATGGCGTAAGGCTTCGGCATGGAGACCAGGTGGCGCTTTGCCCATGCCATCGTCTTCGCATAGTCCACCCGCACCTCCTGGGGCTCCTGCGTCCAGTGAAGATCGAGCGGTTCGTGCCCGGCTTCGCTCAATTCCCCGCGAAACCCGATGAACATATCCTGTTCGACAAAACTGTTCTGGAAAAACATGAAGGCGAAATTGCGGTGTCCCCGTTCCAGAAAGTGACGCGCCATGAGCCGACCGACCCGGGGGTTGTCCGCAGCCACACAGGCAGGAAAAAACTGCGGGTAGTGGTAGCCCAGATCCACCGTCGGAAGCCCGAGCTTCCGGGCATAACGGAGATGTTCGCTTCCCACGTTCAACGAGGCGATCACCCCATCGCCTTTCCAGCCCGCAGGCAGTGTCGTCCACTGGGCCATGTGGGAATTCAACATCCAGCCGTGTTGCGAGGCATACTCCACGATCCCCTCGTGCACCGCGCTAGAATACCAATCCATCAACATCAGGATTCGACGGCGTTTTGCGGTGGCGGGCATCAGCGTGGAAACATTCCGGACATCTTAATTTTTCTTCACGAAATCAAACAAGAATAATTAATTAGCGCTACCATATACTTATCTATTTGATCTTCCGAATGACATCGCGTAGGTGAGTGTTCCGATGCTTTTGCGGACTCCCCATTTCCTAATCCTCGTGACAGCGCTTGCCTTGTTGCAGGCTCCCAGCGCAGGCGCTTCGGCGGAAAAACTGGCCGCGTGCGAGAGCGGACGGAAAGAGTTGGTTTATTATGTCTGGGACACCGGCGACGGACGCCTGGTGCCGACGGCGAAAGGTTTTGCCGAGGTCATCGCCACGCTGGAGGTCCCGTATTTTTCCAAGGGCGACTTCCAGACGGCGTGGAAAGCGGTGGGGCTTTCCGGATGGTCGGGAGGTTGGAAGCAGGCCCTCGTGGCGAAAGTGACAGATCCGGCGCAGCGCCCGGAGCGGATCAAAATTCAGTCAACGTGGGTTGCAGGGCCATCCGGCGACAAAATGTCGGCCGACGGCGCGGCGGAGATTTCGATGGACGGGGACTTCCAGCCGTCGTCGCTCACGCTCGATGCGGGCAGCCTGCAACGGCTCGACTGGCTGATCCTGAAGCCAGGCGGTCATTATGGTTTCCCTCAGCACTTTCTTGTGCAATCCGCCCTCACTCCGGAAGGCCCCTGGTATCCGGTGATGAGCGCCGATTTTGTATTTTTCCCCGATCCCGAAAAGCGTGAGGTCTGGATTCCCCTTCGGGGCCTGATGGCTGGTGCGGTGCGCGTGCTGATGCCGCGAGGAAACAAACAGGTCGATGGAAAATTCGCATGGTCGCTTGGCGGAGCCGAACTTCTCGGCGGCGGAGAACCGGTCTTATCTCCCGGCGGGTCCGGCGGGCCTGCCAAGGCCGCATGGAACAACCTCTGGCTGACATTCGGGATCGCCGGAAATGAGATCCACCAGCGGTTTGACCCGTGGTGGGAAACCGACCGGCCGATCGATGGCGGGATGGTTTGCATCCCGAGCTGCGAGTGGCTTGGAATCGGATCGCAAAAGTTGAGCTGGCTCGACAACCCGGGCCACAATGCCCGCCTCGAGCAGGCGATTGCGGAAAATCCCGTCGGTCCGGACGGATACGTCTGGCCGTCGCCGGGCTCGGACAAGCATCTCGGCCACTCGCGCCATTTCGTGACGAACCCGATCTACTGCATGGCCGTCGCCCACCACTACTTGATGACGCGCGACAAGGCGTTTCTTGAAAAGACCGAACCGAAGACTGGGGAAAGCATCCTCTCAAAAACCCGGCGCGCGATGGATTACCAGCTCGACACGCTCGGCGGACGAAGCGGACTCGTGACGATCCCCGGACGCGAGCACGACGGCACACCGGGCAGCCTGGGGACAAACTACTGGGACTTCTGGCTCTTCGGCTACCAGTGCGCATATACAAACGCCCTCTTCTACGAGTCGCTCCGCCAGATGGCCGAACTCGAGGAGTCGCTGGGCAACAAGGGACGTGCGGAGGAACTCCGGGCGTTGCGCCCGAAAGTCAAAGAGGCATTCAACCGGACATTCTGGGACGACAAGGCCGGACGATACGTCGGGTGGGTGGACGCCGCCGGGAAGCCGCGCGATTTTGGATTCACATTCGTCAACCTGATGGCCCTCGACTACGGGCTGGCGGACCAGGCGCAGGCGGACAAAGTGCTCGCGTGGCTCGACGGAAAGCGAGTCGTGGAGGGCGACGACTCCACCGGGAACGACATCTACGCATTCGGCTTCGCCCCCCGTTCGAACACCCGCGACGCCCGGCATTCGGACGAAGTGCTCGTGAACACATGGAACGGCGCCTTCGACATCCAGCCCGGAGGGAACGCGGCCTACGGGTTGCAGATCCAGAATGGCGGAGCGATATTCTATGTCTCCTACCACGACCTCCGCGCACGCAACAGATATGCGGGGCCGGATGATGCCGCGAAGCGCTTCGCTGGGATCGAAAAGGAATTCCGCAAGGACCATCTCCGCCGCGATCCCGCGAATTCCGGAGGCGTCTCGGACATCGTCGGTATCCTCCGCGAGTTCCCGGAATCCGGGCTCGTCCCCTATTTCTTCATCGACGGAGTCCTCGGCATCGAACCATCGGCGGGCGGCCTCCTGATCGCCCCTCACCTGCCATCCGACATGCCGGCGGCCTCCGTGCGGGATTTCCATTTCGCCGGAAAATCATGGACCATCTCCGCGGACAAAGACGCGCGGGATCCGGTCGTCGATGGCTCCCATGTCACCGTCCCGGCCACAGGCACCTGGCTTCTTGCTCCGGATGGAAAGGTCTCCAAGCCATGAACAATGTCCCTCTCAGCGGCTTCTGCCTGCTGCTTGCGGCTCTTTCCGCGCACGGCACGCTCCGCGCCTCCGAGTCCGAAGCCGCCTACCGTGAGACTTTCCCGGCGCACCGCGATCCCTCCCGCTACACCCGCATCGCCGCCTCTGCAAAGAAGTGGGAGGTGGTCGAAGAGAACGGCCGCCGCTTCCTGCGCGTCACCGTCTCCCCCACTCCCGGCAACCCGCGCGGCCTTGTCGTCTGGGACCTCGCTCCCGTCCAATTCAATGCGCTCGCTATACGCGCTCGAGTGAACGGGACCGGTGGCGCACCGGTTTTCCTGGAGTTCGCCGCGAACGACCGCGCCGGCAATGGCTACGTCTTCCGCCCGTTCGGGGAATCCAAAGAATCCGCCACGCGGACTCCCCTTCCCTCCGACGGGTCCTGGGCCGAGTTCAAGATCGCGATCCCCGGCGACCTCGTGAAAATCTTCACCAAGGGCAAGGAAATTTCGCCCTATGTCCACGGCCGCGGCGAAGCCATCACCACCTGGGAGGGAACCGACTTCTCAAATATCGGCTTCTGCACGCTCTACTTCCACACGGATGTCCCGAAGGATTCGCCCCTCATCGGAAAATCATTCACCGTGGACCTCGAGGGGCTGGAGCTCTCCAACACCCGCTGACTTCCTCACTTGCACCAAGCGGGGGTTCGCAGGATGCCGCCTTGCCGGGCAGCAAAGCCTGCCGGACCCCGCCCGCCCGGCAGAGGATTCCCTTGACCAAGGGGCGCTCGCGAAAGAAAACAAAGACCGATGATTTCCCTGACCGTTCCTGTTTACAACGAGCAAGACGCTCTGGAGCCGCTGTTTGAAAAAGTTCATGCGGTCATGCAGCGCCATGGACAGCCGTGGGAAATCATTTTTGTCAACGACGGCAGCCAGGACGGCAGCGCGAAAACCCTCGACCGGCTTGCGGCGGAACACCCCGAGGTCAAGGTCGTCCACTTCCGCAGGAACTTCGGCCAGACCGCCGCGATGATGGCCGGGTTCGATTTCGCAAGCGGCGACACGATCATCCCGATGGATGGGGACGGACAAAACGATCCCTCGGACATCCCCCGCATGCTGGCCAAGCTCGACGAGGGATTCGAGGTGTGCTCCGGGTGGCGGAAGGACCGGCAGGACAACGCGATCCAGCGCAACCTGCCGAGCATCATGGCCAACAAACTGATCTCTGCCGTCTCGGGAGTCGCCCTGCACGATTTTGGCTGCTCGCTGAAGGCCTACCGCGCCGAGGTCATCAAGGGTGTCCGCCTCTACGGCGAAATGCACAGGTTCCTCCCGATCTACGCGAAATGGCACGGCGCTAGGATCACCGAACTCCCGGTGAACCACTTCGCCCGCATATCCGGAAAATCGAAATACGGGCTCGAGCGGGTGCTGAAGGTGCTCATGGACCTGGTGACGGTGAAGTTCCTCGACAAGTATATGATGAAGCCGATGTATCTCTTCGGTTTCTGGGGCATGGTCTTTTTCGCCGCGTCTGTGATCTTTACCCTGTGGACGCTGTATATGCGGACGCTCGGCTATTTTTTCAGCTCAACCCCGCTTCCGATGATGGCGGTGTTTTCGTTCATGACCGGCATGATCTGCGTCCTGATGGGGCTTCTGGCGGAGATGATCACCCGGACGTTCCACGAGTCGCAGAATAAATCCATTTATCTCGTCAGCTCGACCCGCAACCTGGAGAAGCCGCCGGAGGAGAACTGATGTGCGGGATCGCCGGATTTCTCGGCTCGGGGGATCGCCAGGATCTCCAGGCGATGACCGCAAGGCTTGCCCACCGTGGTCCGGACGCGGAGGGTTTTTTTGCGGATGAGGCGGCGGGGGTTTTTCTCGGTCACCGGCGGCTCTCGATCATCGACCTTGGCGGCGGCGCGCAGCCGATGGTTTCCGCAGATGGAAATCTGATCGTCGTCTTCAACGGCGAAATCTACAACCACGAGGAACTGCGGGCGGAACTCGTCGCGAAAGGACACGTCTTCGTGACAGACCACTCGGACACGGAGGTCCTCCTGCACGGATGGCGGGAGTGGGGGGAGTCGCTCGTCGGACGGCTCAACGGCATGTGGGCGTTCGCAATCCGCGACAACAAAGCCAAACGATTGTTTCTCAGCAGGGACCGATTCGGAAAAAAACCTCTCTACTATTTCCAAAACAAAGGCACGTTTGCGTTCGCCTCGGAGTTGACGTCGCTCCTTTGCCATCCTCTCGCCCCCCGGAACGAGTCGGAGATCGCCCGGGTGAAATTCCTGGCCCTTGGGCTCATCCCCGCACCTTACACAGCGATCGAGGGAATCTGGAAGCTGCCGGCCGGGCACAATCTCTCTGTCGATGCGGCCGGTTTGAAAGTCAGTCGCTACTGGCGCTACCGCTTGGAGCCCACGGAACCGTGCCGGAACGATGAAGAACTCGCGGAGGAACTCCGCGACCTGCTGCTCCGCGCGACAAAGCGGCGCCTCATGGCCGACGTGCCGCTCGGGATCTTCCTCAGCGGCGGGATCGACTCCTCGCTGATCGCGACGCTCGCCGCCCGCGAACTCGGGGGAGGTTCGTTGCAGACATTCACCATCGGATTTTCCGAACCCACCTTCGACGAGTCAGCACCCGCGCGGCGCATGGCGGAATTCCTCGGCACCGAGCATCGCCAGGAAATGCTCAGTCTGGATGCCGCTGTGGATGTCCTGCCCCGGATTCTTGACAATCTCGACGAACCGCAGGGAGACAGTTCGCTGCTGCCCACCTGGCTCCTCTGCCGGTTTGCACGGCGGCATGTCACCGTTGCCCTCGGCGGGGACGGCGGTGACGAGCTGTTCGCCGGATACGATCCATTCCGGGCGCTGAAGCTCGCGGGGATTTACTCGAACCTAGTCCCCCGCCCGCTTCACGAGGCTCTCCGTCTGCTCGCTGCCCGCCTGCCGGTCTCCCACAAAAACATCAGCCTCGACTTCAAGATCAAGCGCACGCTCCGCGGGCTGAGCCACCCGCCGGAGCTTTGGAACCCGGTATGGATGGGCGCGCTGGAGCCGGACGAACTCGCGCGCGCCACGGAATCGCGATTCAGCATCGAGGAGATCTATGGCGAGGCGATCAACGCATGGGAGGAATGCGCGAGCGACGCCCCGGTGGACCGCGCGCTGCAATTCTTCACCGAGATCTATCTGCAGGACGGCATTCTCGCCAAGGCTGACCGCGCCAGCATGATGAATTCGCTCGAGGTGCGCAGTCCGTTTCTCGACATCGAGGTGGCGGATTTTGCCAGAAAACTCCCGAGCCGGTTCAAGCTCCGCGGCGGCACGACAAAATTTCTCCTCAAATTCGCGGCCGGACCGCTCCTCCCGCCGGACATCGTCGGGCGCAGGAAAAAGGGCTTCGGCTCCCCGATTGGTCCCTGGCTGCGTTCGGGACGGATCGCCCCGGCTCCGGCGAGCGACTTCCTCCGGGAGAGGATGGACTCCCACATCTCTGGAAAATCGGACGAGCGCCTCCACCTCTGGTGCGAATACGTCTGGCAGCAATGGCTTACACGACAAAAAGAAATCTGTGAAACTGAGGTTCGGAATGGCTAGGGTAACACCATGAACTGGCAAAACCACATCACCTCCGACCCGTCGGTGCTTGTAGGAAAACCGATCATCAAAGGCACTCGGCTTTCCGTCGAATTTGTTCTCGATCTCATCGCACAAGGCTGGACGGAAGAGGAGATTCTCCATAACCACCACCTTCAGCAGGATCAAGTGCGCGCTTGTGTCGCGTATGCCCACGCGCTTCTGAGCGAACAGAGGGTCTTTCCGGTTGCCGCCTGATCCACCAGATGGCACTGCGAATCTGCGCCAACGAAAACATTTCCGGGGCCACGGTATCGCTCCTGCGCCGGGCCGGCCATGACGTGCTCTGGGTTCGTGAAGCAGCGCCGGGAATCTCCGACGAGGAGGTTCTTTCCTGCTCGCAGTCCGAAAACCGGCTTCTCCTGACTTTTGACAAGGATTTCGGCGACCTCGTTTATCGCCGGGGAGCATCCGCTTCTTCTGGCATCATACTCCTGCGAGTTTCCCTGCCTTCGCCATCCACGGGAGCGGAAAAAATTGTGAGAATATTGTCTCTCCGCGATGATTGGAACGCCCACTACAGCGTTGTTGATGACATCGCGATCCGCATGCGCGAACTTCCGGCCAAGTGAGAGCTCAGGCACGCGCCGAAGCAGGCGAAAATACGTTGTGAAAAAAATCCTGCACGTCATCGACAGCCTGCACCTCGGCGGTGCGCAGGAAGTCGTCATGAACCTCGCCACCTGCGGGAACACGGCGGAGTTCCACCATGAGGTCGCCACGATGCACGGGCGCGGGGTTTACTGGGACAGGATGTCAGCACTCGGGATCCCCCTTCACTCGCTGTCGCCGCACAAGTTCATTCCATGGTATGCGGCCAGCCTGCCGGCTCTGCTCCTCCGCGGAAAATTTGACGTCCTTCACTGCCACCTTGTGGCATCAAATATCTTAGCGAAGCCGGCCGGCACCCTCTGCGGGGTTCCGGTGATCATCAACCACGACCACACGAACGACGACTACCGGGCGAACGACCGCGTCCGGCTCGCGCTCGATACGCTTTCCAACCGGCTGGCCACCCACCTCATCGCGGTCTCGGATTCCTGCAGAAAATTCCTGATCGAGCGCGAGAATGTGCCTGTGGAAAAAATCACGCTCGTCCAGAACGCGATCGACCTCACAAGGTTTTCGCGTGCATCCGGCACACGCGGGGAGGCAAGGCGCAAGCTCGGACTCCCGGAAGGCGTTCCCGTCGTAGCGGGAGTCGGACGCCTGAATCCTCAAAAAAATTTCTCTCACTTCCTCCGGATCGCGGCGGAGGTTTCCAGACGCCATCCGGATACAGTGTTCCTGATCGCGGGCGAAGGGCCGGAGGAAGCCCTTCTCAAGCGTTACGCGCGCGAGTCCGGCCTCGGGAACCGGATGGTATTCTGCGGGTACGTTGCCGACACGCGCAGCGTTTATCTCGCAACGGATATCCTCCTCATGCCATCCCTCTTCGAGGGGCTCCCGATGACCCTTCTTGAAGCCATGGCAATGGAGGTCCCGGTCGTCGCCTCGGCGCTCGATGGCATCGCCGAGGTTGTCGAAGACGGGCTTGACGGGTTTCTGGCGCAGCCGGGCGCGACAGAAATCTTCGCGGAGAAAATCTGCAGCCTGCTCGATGATCCTGATTTGGCTGCGCGGACCGGGCAGGCCGCATCGAAGAAAATCGCGTCGCGTTTTTCAGCATCCAGGATGTGCACGGAGGTTGAGCAAATCTACCGGAGGTTTCTGGAATGAGGATCCTGACACTCTGCTACGAATACCCTCCTGTCGGCGGCGGGGGCGGACGAATGGCACACAATGTGGCCGCAGCACTCGTGCGGCGCGGGCATGCGGTCAGGGTCCAGACCGCCTGGCTCGGGGGACTCCCGAAAAGGGAACTAGTCGATGGCGTGGAGGTCTTCCGCTCCTTCGCGTTCCGCAGGCGCGCAGACTTCTGCACGGTACCGGAGATGGCCGGCTACATCGCCACTTCATTTCTTCCGGCTCTCCGGCACATCAGGAAGTGGAAGCCGGATATCATCCACGCACACTTCGCGGTCCCGACCGGCGCGCTTGCGCTGGCCTGCCGGGTTCTCACCGGAAGGCCCTACGTTTTAACCGCCCACCTCGGCGACCTGCCGGGAGGGAATCCGGACCAGACCGATGGGCTCTTCCGGATCTTGAACCCAATCATCCGGCCGGTCTGGAAAAATGCCTCCGGCGTCTCCGCCAGCAGCAGCTTTGCGGCAGGCCTCGCCAGAGAGTCCTACGGAGTCGATCCCCGGATCATCCTCAACGGGATTTCCATGCGGGGCAAAGCCGCCATCGCCCGCTCGCCATCAAGACCGCTCGAACTCGCCGCCATCGGACGATTCAATCCCCAGAAGAATTTCCCGTGGATGATCCGGGCTCTTTCCGGCTGCACATTCCCCTGGCGCCTCACGCTCATCGGCGACGGTGCCCAGCGCGAGGAAATCGAAACGGCCATCCGCGAATGCGGACTCCGAGCCAGGATCCGGCTCATGGGATGGGTTCCGGAGGACACGATGAGGGAGGTTCTCGCCCGCACCGATATCCTCCTCATGCCATCGACCTCTGAGGGCAATCCGGTAGCCGCCATCGAGGCGCTCAAACTCGGCGTTGCCGTGCTGGGCAGCAATGTCGGTGGACTGGCCGATCTGATCGAAGACGGAAAAAACGGCTTTGCGGTGCCGATCGAATCCCCCGTTCCATTTCAGGAAAAACTCGCCCGGCTCGCAGCCGATCCGGGCACCCTCCACGCGATGAAGTCCCGCAGCCTCGAAATGGCGGCGCGTTTCGATATCGAATCGATCGCCGCCTCGTTCGAGTCCCTGCTCAAAAATTCCGCATCTGCGCCGTAGGCGCGCTGCCTACTTCTTCTTTTTCGCCTCGGCGAGCAGCTGCCTCTCAGCCTCCACCCAGTCTCCGGTCGAGTCGCCCGGCCACCCCATCTTCTCGCGTCTCTCTGCAATGAAATACGCGCGCAGCGCAATGTCATCGGTGGAAATCACGGGATTCTTCTTCGGGGCGGCTGCCATCTTAGCGGCAGCCTTCGCTGTTTTCGGCTTCACAGGCTCAGGAGCCTTCTCCACGGCAGCCTCTGGGAGCACGGGAGCAGCGACTGGCGTTTTCACCTTCGCAGCGGCCTTTTTCCCGGCGGATTTTTTGTCTTTGTGTTCCTTATCGGATTTCTTCTTCGACATAGCAGTCCTCTTTGTGCAACTGAAACGCCCCGCGTTGCAAAATAAATCTTCAAAAATAACCGTGGTGAATTAGGCTGCGGCTTATGACTGCATTCCTCATTCGGTGGGTGGTGACAACGATTGCGGTCTTTGCCGCGGAAAAACTGGTCCCCGGAATTGTCTGCGATACAACGGGCGCACTGCTGGGAGCTTCCCTCCTCCTGGGAATCATCAACGCGTTCATCCGCCCGGTCCTCCTGCTTCTGAGCCTGCCTTTCATCATTGTGACCATGGGGCTTTTCATTTTTGTGGTAAACGCCCTCCTGCTGATGCTGGTCGCAGCCCTGATTCCCGCCTTTCATGTGGACGGCTTCTGGAGCGCGTTCTTCGGCGCGATCATCATCGGGATTGTCAGCTGGATCCTCAGTTCGTTCTTCCGCACCAGCGACGGACGAATCCACGCGATCACCCATCATCCGTCCATGAAAAAGGCTGACGCCCGGACTCTGAACTGAGCCCTCTATGAGTTCAACTCCCCGGCGCGACCTTCAGGTAAAAATCTGCGGCATCACGAATCCATACGACGCCAGGGTCTGTTCGGAAGCCGGCGCCGACGCCCTCGGTTTCAATTTTTTCCCCGCTTCCAGCCGTGGCCTGGACCCCGAAAACGCACTCCCCTGGATCCGCGATCTCGGCCCGGCCGTCCTGCGTGTAGCCGTCGTCGTGAACCCGGACGGAGACCTGCTCGCGAAATTGCGCGAGGCGGCCTGCTTCGACTGGATCCAGTTCCACGGCGATGAAACCCCGGAGTTTTGCGCGGCCTCGGGGTTCAAGACCTGGGTCAAGGCTATCCGGGTGATGGATAAGGATGTTCTGGAAAAGGCTCTGGAGTTCGAGACGCCGGAATTGCTCCTGGACGCCTGGCACGCCAATGCCTACGGCGGCACGGGAAAGCGGCTCGACTGGGATCTCGTGCGGGAATTTGTCGCCCGGAATCCCGACCGCAAGTTCCTGCTCGCCGGCGGACTCACAGCGCACAACGTCCGGCAGGCGGTCCGGATCGTGCGCCCTCACGGGGTGGACGTGGCCAGCGGTGTCGAACTGGCGCCTGGAAAAAAGGAAGAATATCTCGTCCGGGAATTCGTCCGGATCGCGAAAATGGCCTGAGAGGCGCCTGAGCGGGATTGCAATGCCCGTGTGCGGAGGATAAATTCGGGTTACCCATGAGTTCGATCATCTATCTGGACAACAATGCCACCACGCAGGTCGCGCCCGAGGTTTTGGAGACCATGCTTCCGTGGCTTGGCACAGAGGGATACGGCAATCCTTCGAGTGCCTACGGCCTCGGACGGACGGCGGCGGCCGCCCTGGAGGTCGCACGTGGTCAGGTTGCGGCACTGGCGGAATGCCGGGCGGACGAGATCATATTCACAAGCTGCGGAACCGAGTCGATCAACACGGCTGTCCAGTCGGCGCTCGCTCTGGATCCCGACAAGCGGCACGTCATCACAACGGCGGTTGAACATTCTGCGACGATCAAGCTCTGCGAACATCTCGCCCAGCGAGGATACGAGATCACCTGGCTGCCGGTGGATTCCTCCGGCGGGCTCGATCTGGACCAGCTCGCCGCTGCCATCCGCCCGGACACAGCGCTCATCACTCTCCTCTGGGCAAACAATGAAACCGGCGTCCTCTTCCCGATCCATGAAATCGCGGAGATCGCGGGAAAGAAAAAAGTCCTGCTCCATGTGGACGCGGTGCAGGCATTTGGAAAACTCCAGCTTTCCCTCGGCGTGGGCGGGATCCACTTCCTCTCGATGTCGGGCCACAAGCTCCATGCCCCGAAGGGAGTCGGTGCCCTCTACGTGAACAGGCGGACCAAATTCACCCCGCTCCTGCGCGGGAGCCAGGAAAATGCGCGCCGGGGCGGCACGCAGAACCTCGCATCGATTGCCGGCTTCGGCAAAGCCGCCGAGCTCGCCGTCGGCCACCTCGGCAGCCGGCAGATCATGGAATGGCGGGACGCATTCGAGGACCATATTCTTTCAGAGGTCCCTGGCACCACGATCAATGGCGACCGGGTCCGCAGGCTTCCGAACGTTACGAACATTTCCTTCAACGGCATCGAGAGCGAGGGGGCCCTGCTCCTGCTCGATCAGCACGGCATCTGCTGCTCCGCCGGGTCGGCCTGCACCAGCGGTTCCGTCAATCCCTCCCACGTCTTGAAGGCGATGGGCCTGTCGAACGAACGCGCCCGCGCGAGCCTGCGGTTTTCATTCGGCCGCTTCAATTCGGCGGCCGATATCCAGCAGGTTTGTTCGATTCTGCCCGGGGTTGTTGAAAAACTCCGCTCCTTGTCGCCCGCAGGAAGCCCGGTTCTCGCTGCCTGAAAATCCCGGTTGTCAAACCAACCGTTCTGCCTACGTTGAGCACGATGTTTCGTCATTTGCTTGTCGCCGTGATTGCCACCGGGCTCGTTCAGGCCGCCCCGGTCGCCAAAAGCCTGGTGCGGATCGAGACGACCTCACAGGAGCCGAACTACAAAACACCGTGGAGCCCCGGAGAGGTTTCAGGCGGCGTCGGCGCGGGCTTCATCATTTCCGGCAACCGGATCATGACAAACGCCCACGTGGTGAGCAACGCGCGGTTTTTGACGGTGTCCAAGGAGGGAGATCCGAAGCCCCACCCCGCAAAAGTCGTCCACATCGCCCATGACTGCGATCTGGCCATCCTGACCGTCGAGGAGCCCGGCTTCTTCCAGGGCACCGTCCCGCTGGAACTGGGCGGCATCCCGGCTATCGAGTCGACAGTTTCAGTTTACGGATACCCGATCGGAGGATCCAAGCTCTCGGTCACCCAGGGCATCGTCTCCCGGATCGATTTCCAGCCCTACTCACATTCCGGGATGGATTCGCATCTGACCATCCAAATCGATGCGGCCATCAACCCCGGCAACAGCGGAGGCCCGGTGCTGCAGGGAGGAAAGGTTGTCGGCGTCGCATTTCAGGGCTACAGCGGGGATGTCGCGCAAAATGTCGGCTACATGATCCCGACGCCTGTCATCAAGAGGTTCCTGAAAGACATCGAGGATGCCCACTACGACCGCTACGTGGACCTTGGCCTGAGCTACAAGGAACTGTTCAACCCGGCCGCCCGGCACGCATTGGGCCTGACAGATGATGACTCCGGAGTTCTGGTCGGGAGCGTTTACGGCGGGGGGTCTGCCGAAGGAATAGTAAAACCGGGAGACGTGCTGCTGGCAATCGACGGACTTCCGATCGCGAGCGACGCGACCATCCCGATGGATAACGATTCCGTTCCCCTTGCAGAGGTCGTCGAGCGGAAATTCAAGGGCGACACGGTGACGCTCGACATCCTGCGCGACCGGCAGCCGATGCAATTGAAAGTTCCGCTCAATGGCCCGTGGCCGTTCACCCTCCACAGCAATGCCTACGACGAGGATCCCCGCTTCGTGGTCTTCGGAGGTCTTGTCTTTCAGCCGGTGGACCAGAACTGGATGTCCGAGCTCCAGCCGGAGGACCTCCGCCTGCGATATACCTTTGATTTCTACATCGAGGACAAGCTCTACAAGGACCGCCCGGAAATCGTCGCCCTGAGCGGGATCCTCGCCGATCCGGTCAACGCCTACGCCTCGGAGTTCCGGAATGGAATCCTCGACGAGATCAATGGGCGGAAAATCCTGAAGCTGTCAGATGCGGCTGAGGAATTCGCCAAGCCCGCGGACTACTACGTGATCAAGATGGCAGGCATTGGCCGACCGATCGTCCTCGAACGCAAGGCAGTCGAGCAGGCCCGCCAGCGGATCCTTTCCCGCTACGGGGTCATCCGGGAGCAAAACTTATGATGCCACGCACTCTGGCCGTCCTTCTCGCACTCTGCCTGCCGTCCATGGCGGGCGTCCTTCCTGCTCCGAAGGCGAAGCCCGCCATCGCCGGCAACCTGTCCATTTTGCGAGTCAATTCCACAAGCCAGGCCTACGACTTTTTCCGGCCCTGGACGAAGAAGCCCCCGGCTACGCGCCGCGGGCTCGGCACGTTGATCGAGGGCGGCAGGATCCTCGTGACGGCCGAGCTGGTCGCGAATCACACATTCATCGAGCTGGAAAAAGCCGCGACGGCGGAGAAATCCTCTGCGGAGGTCGAACGGGTGGACTATGAATGCAACCTTGCGATCCTGAAGCCGGTTGATCCGGCATTTCTCGCCGGGATGCAGCCGATGCCGTTCGATACAGGAGTGCGGGTCGGGGACCGGGCCACCGTGCTCCAGCTCGAGCCAAACGGCGAGATCGCGCAGACCCTCGGCACGGTCACCTCGATCTCGGTCGGAGGATATCCTCTGGACAACATGGGGCTCCTGCTCTTCCGCCTGAGCGCGCCCATGCAGCAGCGCGACGGAAGTTTCACCCTCCCGGCCGTGCGCGAGGGGAAACTTCTCGGACTCCTCATGCGGTATGACGCCCGCAGCCAGACCGCCGACATCATCTCCACACCGGTCATCAAACACTTTCTGAGCGAGGCGGCGAAGCCGGTTTACGGCGGATTTGCACGGACCGGGATCGCCTTCTCAATCACCCGCGACCCGCAGCTCCGCCGGTATATCGGACTCCAGGAGCCAGGCGGTGTCTATGTCACCGAGGTCATGAAAAACAGCCCGGCGGACAAGGCCGGGCTGAAAATCAAAGACGTCATTCTCGCGGTTGACGGGCGGCCGATCGATCAGGACGGCAATTACGACGATCCCGAATGGGGACGGATACTTTTCAGCAACCTCACCAACACGGTTTTCCATCCGGGTGACACGGTGACATTCCGGGTATTCCGGGATGGAAACACGTTGGAGATTCCTGTGAAGCTCGAAGCCCGCGACCGGTCGAAGATCGTCAGCGAGTCGTACCTCGTGGACAAGGCGCCCCGCTACGTGATCCTTGGCGGGGTCATCTTCATGGAGCTATCGCGGCCGTATCTTCAGGAATGGGGCGGCGATTGGCTGAAGGACGCCCCTCAGAGGCTCGTCTTCCTCGATGCCTTTCAAAACGAACTCCCGGAGGACCGCGGCAAGGTCGTCTTCATTTCCCAGATCCTCCCGACGCCGGATACCCTCGGCTACGAGCGCTATGAAAACCTCGTCGTCTCCAAGGTGAATGGAAAAGAAATCCGAAGCTTGAACGACGTCGTCGAAGCCGCGAAGACCCCCGTCGATGGATTCCAAAAGATCGAGCTCGAAGAGGATCCCGGATTGATCATTCTCGACGCGGCTGCCATCGAGGCGAACCGCGATGCCCTGACGCGCAAATACGCTCTGCCTGCCCTGCAGCGGCTGTGATGAAGCGCATCCTCTTCTCGCCATTCGGGAGCGAGGGGGACGTCAACCCGCTGCTCTGGCTCGCCGGACTTCTCGCCGCACGCGGGCACGAAGTGGAGTTCCTGCTGACCCCTCACTACGGGCCGCTTGCCGAAAAACACGGGTTCCGCTGGCATCCGATGGGCACCGAGGAGGACTTTCAGCGCATGGCCAACGATCCGGCGCTCTGGCGGCCCGGCATCGGAACGTGGCGCGTCGTGCAGGCGATGCACGCATCGCTCCCGGCATACAAAAAATCGTTCGAGTCCTCCGGCGGGAACTTCGATCTCATCGTGACGACATCCTTCAGCCTCGCCACCGCTGCCCTGGCTGAAGCTCATGGCATCCCCCGCCTCATGATCCACCTCCAGCCGATGTGCCTGCGAAGCCGGCGGGATCTACCGGTGCCGGGAGCCGGAGGTGCGTGGCTGTGCCGGGCTCCGGGTTTTGTGCAGGACGCTGCTTATTTCTGCGTGGATGCCATCCTCAACAAAACGATATTGCCTCCCCTGAACCGCTTCCGTTCGGAGCTCGGCATCCCCGTCCTCCACGATTTCTACCGCGATGCCCTGATGCGGGCCGACGGGCTCGCTTTACTGGCCCCCGAATGGTTTGCCCCGCCGCAACCCGAATGGCCGGAAAACCTCAGGCAATTCGATTTCCCTCTTTCAAATTCCACGCCGGAGCCGCTTCCCGAGAACCTTTCTGACTGGCTGTCCTCCGGTGAGCCCCCTGTCCTCTGGACGCATGGATCCGCAAACGTCCACCTCCGGGAGGCGCAAGCCCTGGCTCGCGATGTCACGCAAAGGATTGGCGGGCGCGCCTTGCTCGTCGGAAAAAGCACGCCGGATTTCAACCTGCCGGACACTCTTTTCCACATTCCCCAGGTGCCCTTTGAGTCCGTCTTCCCGCAGTGCCGCGCTGTCGTGCACCACGGCGGAATCGGCACGACATCGAAAGCCTTCGCAGCGGGAATCCCCCAGCTTGTCATCCCCCTCGCCCACGACCAGCACGACAACGCCGCCAGGATCGAACGCCTCGGTGCCGGTCTCGAAACACGCGCGAATAAGCGTCACGCCGCCGGACGACTGGCGACTCTGCTCGCGTCTGACGACATCGCCAAAAGCGTGATCAAATGCCGCTCGCTCGCCACGACTCCGGCCCACAAGAGCACGGTGATGGACTGGGCGGAAGCGCTGGCAAAACCACGCAGGGTTCCCGAGACGGCGAAACCGTCGCTGTAACGACGCAACTAGTACTTAGGGCTTTGGACTAAGTTCACTTGCCTCACTTCAAAGTTCAAATTGCTCTTTTTGGCCATTGTTAGTCTGGTATTTCAGCCTCGACGAGTTTCGCCAGCAAAGTGAGTGATTCCTGCCAGCCAGCCGCCGCCGCTGCGGGTTCCTCTCCGGTATATCCCTGATCCACATAGGCCATCTCAACGTGTTCGCCGGTAGCCTTCTGAACATCAGCGGCAAGGTCGGCAACCTGAGCGCGTTCCTGTTCATTGGCCGCAGTGACTTTCAGCGCGAGCAGATTTCCAAGTGTGTCCACAGCAGCATGAACTTTCGATCCCTTCTTGCGCTTGTAGCCATC
>Ga0247840_10004718_pt1 | contig 21229 bp, 16 predicted proteins | sample LaCruzMarch2015__FD_192404 | JGI IMG/M metagenome (GOLD analysis project Ga0247840, IMG submission 192404) | Freshwater microbial communities from meromictic Lake La Cruz, Castile-La Mancha, Spain - LaCruzMarch2015_17m | ecosystem: Environmental > Aquatic > Freshwater > Lake | place: Spain... | reverse complement strand
CTGTCGCTGGCAGAAATTCCGGTCGTAGTCCCCTGCCCTAACAAATCAACAGAAACCGTAAAAGGAGTCTCATGCAATGAGGTGTTGTTGGGCACCATCATTTCTAATTGTAAGTCGTCGCATCGTTGCTCTGTCAAAGGAACACAAATAAGTCCCCGCCCGTGTGTAGCCATAAAATTGACGATTTCAGGGGTGATCGTCTCGGCCGCAGTAACGAAATCTCCTTCATTCTCCCGGTCCTCGTCATCAACAACAATGATGACTTTCCCCAATCGGATTTCCTCAATGGCTTCTTTAATCGTGTTTAAGTGGCGGGTCATCTTATAGCTTTTCTAATGTGGTGCAAAAATACAAAGAATGATATCAGCTTCCTAACTCATCCTGCTGTAAGCATAGGCCATTTACTACATTTTCTTCAGGCTTTCCTGAAAAATGCGCACCTTTGAGCTGACATTATACCGGAACAAATGAATCCCATTAAGATATCAGCCATATCATACCTCAATACTGTACCTTTCGTATATGGAATTCAACATCATATGGAGTTCCGGGATTATATCCTGGATTTTGATGTTCCTTCCACTTGTGCTGAGAAACTTATTCACAATACAACAGATCTGGGGATTGTGCCGGTTGCAACCATCCCGGACATTCCACATGCCAACATTATAACAAATTACTGCATCGGTGCGGTAAATGCCGTAAAAACAGTGGTATTGGCCTCCCAGCGTCCCCTGAAGGAGATCAGAACCCTGTATCTCGATCCGGATTCTCGCACTTCTGTCAGGTTGTCCAGAATCCTTGCCCGACATTACTGGCAAATGGATTTCGAATTCCTTCCCCTGAACGGCAAATCCCCGGATGAATTTGAAGATCATGAGGCAGCCATTCTGATCGGGGATAAGACATTCGGGCTGGAGCGACATTTTCACAACATCACTGACCTGGCTGCAGAATGGTTCAATTTTACGGGATTACCCTTTGTTTTCGCATGTTGGGTTACAAACAAAATCATACCTGAAACCATCCTGAACGACTTTGAAAAGGCGCTTGCATATGGTCTCAATCACATTGAACAAGCCATTGCGGAATTAGATCCCGGTCGGTATGCAGGTGTTGACATCCATCAATACCTCACACATACCATCTCTTATACATTGGATGAAGAGAAAAAGAAAGGCATGGCGTTGTTCTTTGAATACAGCCAGGCCTTAAACCGCTGATGAGGCTGTTTGTAAAAACAAATAAGCTGATGGTTCGGTATCCCTGGATCTAAGCTAAATCGCTTTGCATTTTCACCATGAATCAGTACAAAATCCGGTATTAGCGTTTTGCAGGATAGCCTCTTTTGTTGGCCATTTCCTCAAGACGTTTCTGCCATCCTGATTTTTTCACAGGTTTTTTCTTGTTGGCCTGAATCTGGGCATGAATTTTATCTTCATTGACCATCTTACGGAATGCATACATCTGGGCAAAGGTGATGAGGTTGGCGAGCAGGTAGTAATAACTCAAACCTGATGAGTAACTGTTGAAGAAACCCAGGAACATGATGGGCATCAGGTACATCATCGTCTTCATACCCGGCATTTGTTGGGTTCCGGTAGCCATCATGTCGTTGTTCAACTTGGTGTAAATGATCGTGGAAATGGTCATCAACAGTGTAAACAGACTGACATGGTCGCCATAATAAGGAATGGTAAATGGCAGGTTATAAATAGAATCGTAGGCAGAAAGGTCATCTGCCCATAAAAATGGTTGTTGACGCAATTCGATGGAAGCCGGGAAGAATCTGAATAAGGCAATCAGAATCGGCAATTGCAGCAGCATTGGGATACATCCGGCCATGGGATTAATACCTGCCCGCTTATACAAGTCCATGGTGGCCTGCTGCTTTTTCATGGAGTCTTCCTTTTTCGGGAATTTCGAGGTAATCTCTTCAATTTCAGGCTTCAAAACACGCATCCTGGCGGAGGAGACATAGGTCTTATATGCAATAGGAAAGAGAACGATCTTTAGCAGAATGGTAAGAATCAGGATGATAATCCCATAATTCAGGCTGAAACCACTCAGGAAGTCGAATACAGGAATAACTGCATATTTGTTGATCCAGGCCATGAGGAAGAAACTCCATCCGAGTGGAATCTGGCGTTCCAGGTCGAGTCCGTATTGTCTGTATGTCTTATACTTATTAGGACCAAAATAAAAAGACATGGGGAAGTCTGAGCGACTTTGGTTGAATTTTAATGGCACACTAATGGAGGCGGCCATCGTTTTCAGATATCTTTCACTGCCAGGTCTGTCGACAGTCTCGATCTGAGCGTTGCTGAATGCATCTTTGGCAATCAATACTGAAGTAAAGAACTGTTGCTTGAAAGAAATCCATTTTACCTTGGTTTTCAGGTCTTGCTGTTCGTATTTTGTCTCAGTGATGTAATCTACCTCGTCGCGGTCATACTTATAATAGATAGTAGAAACATCCTGTTCATTTTTCAGCGCTTTTTCCTGTTGTCTCAGATTGGCACTCCAGTCGAGGGTGATGTAGTCCGAATTTGTGCCCAGCAGGTCCTGCATACCATTCATGCCAATGGCAAATCCTGTCATGTAGTTATTTCCCGGCAAGGTGTATTTATATTCGATAAACTTTGAACGGTCGTACAGAGAGTCCGTGATACTGGGATAAAGTCTCATAAAAAGCACCAGAGAATCTGTCCCGCTTACACGCAGACTCCTCTCTGTCAATGGTTTGCCGGAAGCATCGACGGGTTCAAAATGAAGGTCGCGGGTGCTTAACACCCTGTTGTTTGAGAAGAAACTGAAACTCAGCAGGGCTGTATCCGATTGAAACAAAAGGAGAGGCTGTTGATCAAAGGTTTTAAACTGTTTGAGTTCAACAGATTTAATACTTCCCCCATGGGTAGAAAGGGTAATCTTTAAAAGATCACTTTCAATGACAAAATCTTCAGCTTTACTTTTTGAGGACAGGGCAAAAACGCCGAATTTGTCCTTGTTCTGTGTTGTAGATATACTGTCATTGCTTTGAATTACAGCAGCTGACTCAGTCTTCGGAGCAGCTACGGCAGCAGCCTTGGTTGCTTCAGTTTGTACTTTCTCAATTTGTGCGATGGAATCTTGTTTCATTCGTGCGGCAGCAAGTTCTGCGTCGCTGGGTGTCATCCAAAAGCTATAGCCGATCAGAATGAGAAATATGATAACAAGTCCATAAATGGAGTTTCTATCCATAGTGTTGTGTGTTCAGAAAAATGTGTGCAAAGGTAATGCTTATTTCTTCTTACCGGATTTTGGCGCTGCTTTAACGGCAGCTTTCTTTGTAACAGGGCTTTTTTTGGCCCTCATATAATCTCCGGCAGCCTTGATAAAGCTTACAAATAAAGGATGTGGGTTGGCAACAGTACTTTTGTATTCGGGATGAAACTGAACCCCGATAAACCAGGGATGAGCTTCCAGTTCCATGATTTCCACAAGGTTATCCTGACGATTGATGCCAACGGCATGCATTCCGGCTTGCTCGTATTGGTCGAGGTATTTGTTGTTAAACTCATAGCGATGACGATGTCTTTCAGAAATCTCAACACCACCATAAATCTCCTCCAATTTAGAACCTTTGTCTAAGGTACAGGGATAAGCACCCAAACGCATGGTACCACCTTTCCCACTGACTTTCTTCTGTGCCTCCATGATGTCGATCACAGGATATTTGGTCCGGGGATTCATCTCTTTGGAATGGGCTCCTTCCATGCCGAGGACATTGCGACCGAATTCAACAACAGCACATTGCATGCCGAGGCAGACGCCAAAGAAAGGCACTTTGTTTTCGCGGGCATATTTAATGGCAAGAATCTTGCCTTCGATTCCTCTTTCACCAAAACCAGGGGCAACAAGGATTCCATGCAAACCGGATAACAAGGTATCTACATTGTCTTCCAGGATATCTTCAGAATGAATCAGCTTCAGGTTTACCTTGCATTGATTCACAGTACCGGCATGGATAAACGACTCATTGATAGACTTATAAGCATCTTTGAGTTCTACATATTTTCCAACCAGGCCGATTTCTACCTCACAAACGGGATGCTGCAAACGGTATAAGAAATCTTTCCAGTCACTTAAGTCCGGCTCTTTTGATCCTGTCACTCCGATCTTCCTGAGGATCTCACTATCGAGTTTCTCTTCTTTCATCAGGATGGGGACCTCATAAATCGTACTGGCGTCGATGGATTCCATGACACTGCTGAGCTCGATATTACAAAAAAGGGCAATTTTCTCCCTCAGGCTTTCAGACAGATGTTTTTCAGTGCGACAGACGATAATATCCGGTTGTACTCCCTGCTCCAGCATGTTTTTCACAGAATGCTGGGTGGGTTTTGATTTCAGTTCTCCTGCGGCGGCAAGGTAGGGCACCAGGGTCAGGTGGACCACCAGGCAGTTCTTGCCCAATTCCCACTTCAGCTGCCTTACGGCCTCGATATAGGGCAAAGACTCAATATCGCCGACAGTACCTCCGATTTCAGTGATCACGAAGTCGAAACGACCATCATTGCCAAGCAATTTTACCCGGTATTTTATTTCATCAGTGATATGGGGTATCACTTGGACAGTTTCTCCGAGGAAGTCTCCCCTTCTTTCCTTGTTGATGACACTCTGGTAGATGCGGCCGGTGGTGATGTTGTTGGCCTGAGAAGTAGGGACATTCGAGAAACGCTCATAATGACCCAGGTCAAGATCTGTTTCAGCCCCGTCTTCTGTCACAAAACACTCTCCGTGTTCATAAGGGTTCAATGTCCCCGGATCTACATTGATGTAGGGATCCAGTTTCTGGTTGGTGACAGTAAATCCCCTGGCTTGCAATAGCTTGGCTATAGAAGCAGAGATGATGCCCTTACCCAGAGAGGAGGTGACGCCTCCAGTTACGAAAATATATTTTGTGCCTTCCACTGTAGATTCGCAGTGCCTGATTAGCCCTGCACGTTTTTTTAATTAATAATAGCGATAACTCTTTACTTCTGAAAGGTGCTTCGCGAGGCGCAACACCTGACAGGAATAACCGAATTCATTGTCGTACCAGGCGTACAACACAATATTTTTACGATCTTCGGAGACGAGCGTTGCCGGCGAGTCAAAGATGCAGGCACAGCTGTCGCCGATACAATCGGTTGAAACAAGCTCTGTTGAGGTAGAAAAGCGGATTTGTTCGATCAGGTTTCCTTTAAGGCTGGCTACCCTGATAATTTCGAGGGCTTCCTCCTTGGTGACATCCCTGGCCACATTCAGGCTGAGGATTGCCAGTGAAACATTGGGGGTGGGTACCCTTACTGAATTTGCTGTCAGTTTGCCCTTCAAACCCGGGATGGCTTTTACGGCAGCAGTAGCAGCTCCCGTTTCAGTGATTACCATATTTAAAGGAGCAGATCTGCCACGTCGGGTATTTTTGTGGTAGTTGTCGAGCAGGTTCTGGTCGTTGGTAAAAGAATGGATGGTCTCGATATGGCCGCGTACGATGCCCAGTTCGCGTTCGATGACACTTAAGATCGGGACCACTGCGTTAGTAGTACAAGAGGCTGCAGAGAAAATCTGCTCTCTGGAAATATCCAAACTACAGGTTTCCTGGTTAACACCATATACGATATTGGGAATGTCACCTTTTCCAGGAGCCGTCAACAAAACCCTGTTAACGCCTTTGGCTTTCAGGTGGCGTGACAAGCCTGCCCTGTCACGCGAAGCTCCAGTGTTGTCGATCAGCAAGGCATTTTTTATACCCAATGCTTCATAATCCATATCTTCAGGATTCACGCCGGCCATGAAATGAACAACATGACCATTGATATAGAATGTTTTGTTGTCGACATCTTCAATGGCGATGCCATCAAAAGGACCATGAACAGAATCCTTGCGGAAGAGGGATGCTCTTTTGCGGATATCTTCAGGCGTATTGGTACGGGTAACGATGGCGCGCAACCTGAGTTGAGAACCATTGCCGGCCTGGTAGACCAGCTCTCTGGCCAGGATACGGCCGATACGGCCGAAACCGAACAAGATAACGTCAGTATAATGATCAGAACGTGGGTTAACACCAATGATGTGACTCAGTTTGGAGGACACAAACAAACTGGGATCATTGTCGAATCTCTCTTTTTCCTCCTGCCATTCGGCATTCAGACGGCCTATATCAATACGGGAAGGCGCAATGTCGAGCTCGAGCATTGCCCTGGCAATCAACAAAGAATCTTGAACCTGTAACGGTTTTTTGATGATGTTATTCGCGTAGGAATGTTTGTGAAGAACAGAACTGGAACCCCGGTCAAGTAACTGGCGACGGAACAGAATAAGCTCAATGGCTTTGTCATACCACAATCTGCTGACAACATTAATGAGTTCAGTGGCAGCTTTGGCATCCGACATCCAGGTTTGTAAAGTTTCCTCAAATGAATTCGGAGAATCAGTGATCTGAATGGGCTTGTAATTATCCATGTTGCAGAAAATTAACTATTTATAAATGAGATTTACAATTTCCTTAGTGCATTCAAAGCTACAGGAAAATTACGAGATACACAAACGAATAGAGATATTGTACGAATATACCACAATACAAATATATACCGGCAACAGACAGGTTTGTCAGAAACAAAACTCAGCTGTTGCCGGTATTGTAATAAGAAAAAGCTTTTTACTACAGAATTCTGGTCTATTGGCCCAAGTAAGCTTTCAGGAGGCGGCTGCGTGAAGTATGTTTGAGGCGGCGAATGGCTTTCTCTTTGATCTGCCTGACGCGTTCGCGGGTAAGGTCGAACTTGGCACCGATTTCTTCAAGCGTTAGCCCATGTGCCATACCAATACCATAGTATAAGTTAATGACATCACGTTCCTTTTCTGTCAAAGTGGCCAGTGAACGCTGAATCTCCCTGGCAAGGCTTTCCTTGATCAGGCCAAAGTCAGTGTTCGGAGTATCATCATTGACGAATAAATCGATGAACTTGGTATCCTCATCAGGAGAAATCGGCGCATCCATGGAGATGAAGCGCGTAGAGATCTTCATCGCAGCGATGATCTTGTCTTCAGGAATGTCCAATGCCTCAGCAAGTTCATCAGAAGAAGGCGGGCGCTCATAGCGTTGTTCAAGACGGGAAGATTCTTTGGAGATCTTGTTCAGAGAACCCACCTGGTTCAGCGGTAATCTTACAATCCGTGACTGTTCAGCCAAAGCCTGAAGAATGGATTGACGAATCCACCAAACGGCATAAGAGATAAACTTGAAACCACGGGTTTCATCAAAACGTTTGGCCGCTTTGATCAGTCCAAGATTGCCTTCATTGATCAGGTCAGGAAGACTCAAGCCCTGATTTTGATATTGTTTTGCAACAGAAACGACAAAACGAAGGTTGGCTTTGGTGAGTTTTTCTAAAGCAACCTGGTCGCCCATCTTGATCCGCCTGGCCAGCTCAACTTCCTGATCAGCAGTGATCAATTCCTCCTTTCCAATCTCCTGTAAATATTTGTCAAGGGAAGCGGTTTCCCTGTTGGTGATCGACTTCGTAATCTTTAATTGCCTCATCTTTTCTCTCCTCTCGAATCTTAACTAACTGATAATCAAATACTTGCGATTTATTAGGCTTAATTCACGAAATTAACACTAATTGAGCAGCTTTTGTTCATTCGTGTTTTTGTTTTTATCAACAGCCAGCCAATGCTTATGAACAATGAAGATTACACCTATTTAATTTGCTTACACCTATTCCTTGATCATAATCATATACCAGCCTCTTACACGGTTGGGGTAAATCCCTTCCACCATCACACCACCTTTCTTATTGGCCAGTGCTTTTTTCAAATCTTCTGCCGAACGGATGATTTGTTTGTCGATAGCAGTGATGATAAAGTTCTTGTTAACACCTGCAACTTTTAACAGTCCATCGCGGAGGTTGTTCACTTTCAAACCATAATCACCACCCATCCACTGTTTTTCTTCCTTACTAAGCTCCTTAAAATCAGCTCCTAACTGTCCAATTACATCCCTTTCAAGCTTTTTAACGACAGCTGTTGTTCCTTCCCGGTTTTTCAGCACCAGGTCAGATGCCAGCAGTTTGCCATCCCTTTCCCAGCGCACGCTGATTTTTTCTCCCGGACGATGCTGTCCTATGATCTCCAGAAGCTCTGCAACACTGTTAACTGGTGCTTCATTGATTGCTGTGATGACATCGCCCTTTTCCATACCTGCTGTTTTGGCAGAGCTGTTTTCGGCGACGGCATAGACATAGACACCCCTTATCTCTGCAAGGTTGTTTTCCCTGGCAAAGTCGCTGGTGATATCAGCAGGCGTAACACCGATATAGCCCCTTTGCACTTCCCCGAATTTGGAGAGGTCTTCCACTACTTTCTTCACGAGGTTTGCAGGTATTGCAAAGGAATATCCGGTATAAGATCCTGTATTTGAGGCAATGGCAGCATTCACCCCAATGAGTTCTCCTGAGGTATTTACGAGTGCGCCACCTGAATTGCCTGGGTTGACGACAGCATCTGTCTGCAAAAAGGATTCTATGGCCCCCTGACTTCCCAGAATGTTAATGTTACGGGCTTTGGCGCTGATAATACCGGCTGTCACGGTGGAGGTGAGGTTAAAGGGATTCCCTACGGCCAACACCCACTCCCCTATCCTGACATTGTCTGAATTTCCAAAATTGATAAAAGGCAGCTCCGTGGCAGGGATTTTTATCACTGCAATGTCTGTTGTAGGATCCAGACCAATGACTTCGGCCTGAAAACTCCTTTTGTCGTTGAGGGTAACTTCAATAAAATCAGCATCCTGCACCACATGGTTGTTGGTCACAATATAGCCATCAGCGCTGAGGATGACCCCTGAACCTGTGGCCTGAAATGGACGTTGTCCGCCACCCTGGTTCCAGAAATCACGGAAAAAGAAATCATAATAGCTATTTTTCTGCTGGTATCCTGTCTTGATGTGGACGACCGCATGCACTGTTTTGGCAGCGGCTTCGACAAAGTCCGGTCCATTCACCGGACTCCCGGCAGTGTAGGAGGCCTGACGGAAGGCGACATCACCGGATGCCCGCCCCGCTAAAGGTTTGTACTTATTCTCAAACGCTTTGGAAACAGCCAAAGCAAGGGTGCCGCCCAGAAAAGCGACAAGTAATAATCCCAATAGCTTTTTCATAAATGAAGCATTTAAAAGTGTTGTCATAATTTTTACGAATTTTGTAGTCGCTAATCAAGAACTGTGCCTGAGCTTATTATTTATTATTTTGTTTAATTGTGGAACGAAAAGTGTGCAAGGCAAGTATAAGGATGTTCGTTAAATATTGTTAATGTTGTATCGCCTACATGCCATCACCTAAAGAAAAGACCGGAATCCTGCTGTTGGGGATTTTCCTGGGAATATTGATTGCCGGAAGTATTTTCTGGTGGCAAAGGAGTATTTACTCCGTTGACTGGATCTCATTTGGCAGGATGAAACAGTTTGTCAATAGTTTTGTTGACCAGCCGGATGACTTTTTGGCACAACTCAAGACACGCATCATCAGTGGCGGCAAATCCGGCAGAAACAGGCAATCAGACAATGTTCTCAATGACAGCCTGAACAAAAATCCGGGAGATTCATTGGCATTGCATGACAGTCTTTACAACTACTACAACAGCCAGGGCCTGGATTATTACATCGATTATAATGGCTTGCCTGATTCGCTGCTGGATCCTTTGGGTCAGGGGAAATTATCTGCCCGCAAGGATAGCTTAGGCCGGCCTGACAGTTCAAATGCCAAAGTGATTGCCCGATATGAAAGCATGGCAGTAAAGCGTGACATGATACTCGGATTCAGGGTGATCAGGATTTCGGGCCTCAGCGACAGCGTCCTCAATGCCTCGGCATTTCTGGACTCCTTGCTGACCGACGACAGAAAAGCCCGGCGTACTGTTGCCAACCAGCTCAGGGTGGAGTTCTGGAAGTCACCCATCAATTACAAAGGCTATAAACTCAGCAAAGAAAAACTCGTACTTTTTGGCATTTACGAATACGAGGATGCTGCACTTGAGATTCACAAACAACAGCTTTATCTCAGGAATAAGAACAATGCTTACCTTTTGAAGAATGCCAATGATTTCCAGCCTTTGATCCCTGCCAAAAGCAATGACAAGGCACTCCTTAATAAGAAAACATGAGCTTACAATTTGCCAAATACCACGGAACCGGGAATGATTTCATCCTGATTGACGACAGAGAAGAGAATTTCCGGGGTGATTCTGAATTTATAAAGAAATTGTGTGATCGTCATTTTGGCATTGGTGCTGATGGCCTGATGTTGTTACAAACCGCAGCAGGCTTCGACTTCCGAATGGTCTATTACAACGCTGACGGCAAAGAAAGCAGCATGTGCGGCAATGGCGGACGTTGTATTGTGGCATTTGCCAGAAAACTGGGTTTACTGGATACTGAAAAAGCATCCTTTGTCGCTACAGATGGCCCACATGAGGCCATCATCCTGCATGAACATCCTGAAGAAACCCAGGTAAAACTAAAAATGATCGACGTTTCTCCTATCCACATCACGGGGGATCATGCATTTATCAATACCGGCTCTCCTCATTTCGTGATAGAGACAGAACAGATCAACAGTCTCGATATCATTGCCGAAGGCCGAAAGATCAGGTATAGTGATGCTTTTTCTCCTGGCGGGACGAATGTTGATTTTTTGCAGTACAATTCCGCTTCTATCCGTGTCAGGACGTATGAACGCGGCGTGGAAGATGAGACTTTGTCGTGTGGAACCGGCGTGACCGCCGCTGCTATCTTTGCTGCCGCCAGTCGCCCTTCTACCTATCCTTCTCCAATACAGACCCTTACCTTGGGAGGACCTTTACAGGTTCATTATTCCGGCTCAGATAACGGATTTGGTGAAATCTGGCTGGAAGGCCCTGCCAGTTTGGTATTTGAAGGTAAAATCAATTGATCATGAACGGAAAACTCGTCTTCCTGCGGGCCATGGAGCCCGATGATATTGACATCCTGTACAATTGGGAAAACGATATTTCCTTGTGGCAGGTCAGCAATACCCTAGCCCCCTATTCACGCTTTAGTCTGGAACAATATGTCATGAATTCAGCGCAGGACATCTATACCACCAGGCAATTGCGGCTCATGATCGTCGAAAACAACACAAAAGAAACAGTGGGAACCATTGATCTTTTTGATTTCGAACCGGCCCATATGCGTGCTGGCATTGGTATCATGATTAAAGAAGACAACAGGCAACAAGGCCTCGCCGGTGATGCCCTCGGCCTGGTTATTGACTATGCTTTCAGGACCCTCAACCTGCACCAGCTTTTTTGCAACATCACTTCTGACAATACCGCAAGCCTGCGCTTATTTCAAAAGTTTGGCTTTGTAATTGCCGGGCATAAAAAACAATGGCTGCAAAGACAATCCGGCTGGACAGATGAGTTTTTTCTCCAACTAATCCCCTAGCGAATTTTAATGACTGCCAAGAAAAAGACACCCGGAAAAAAATCCTTCCTCAAAAAGATCATCATTGCAACTGCTGTACTTTTACTTGCAGCAGGCATCGCTGCGGGCATGTTTTACTATTATGTCTTTGGTCCCAACACCAGGCTTGATGCAGACAATTTCTATCTGTATATTCCCACTGGGGCAAGTTTCACCCAGGTTGTCGATTCACTGGAGAAAAACAAAGTCCTGAGAAACCCCAATTCCTTTGTCAAGCTTGCCATACAGAAAGGCTATTCAAAAAAAGTAAAACCCGGACGTTATCTCATTACCAACAACATGAGTAACAATGCCTTGGTTAATCTTTTGCGGTCGGGCCATCAAAGCCCGGTAAATCTGACTTTCAACAGTGTACGGACGACACCCCAACTGGCCGGCAGGCTTGCAGCGGCATTGGAGACTGACTCCATCAGCCTGCTGCGGATGCTCAGAGACAAAAGCATTACCAGGTCTTATGGCTTCAGCCCGGACAACATCCTGTTAATGTTCATTCCCAATACCTATGAAGTTTACTGGAACACCCCTGCTGAAAAACTTTTGGAGCGTATGCACCAGGAATACAAACACTTCTGGACCAATGAAAAGAAGGCACTGGCAGACAAAGCAGGTCTGAGTCCGCTGGAAACAGGCATTCTTGCCTCCATTGTTGAGATGGAAACCATCAAAAACGATGAAAAACCTGTCGTGGCCGGAGTCTATATCAACAGGTTACAAAGGGGCATCCACCTGGAAGCCGACCCTACTGTGATTTTTGCGCTCAACGACTTCACAATTAAACGTGTTCTGAAGAAACACCTGGCTTTCCCTTCAGCCTACAATACCTATTTGAATGCCGGGCTTCCTCCGGGGCCTATAGCCATGCCTTCCGTTTCTTCTCTGGATGCAGTCCTGCACTACCGTCATCACGACTATCTCTTTTTCTGTGCCAAACCCGACCTCTCCGGTTATCACAGCTTTGCCCGCAACCTGCCTGAACATATGAACAATGCCAGGGCATACCAGAAGGCCCTCGACAACATGAACATAAAACGCTAAGAAACAAGATGATGTATTTCAGAAAAACGACACTGATTACCCTATGCTGTAGCCTGGTCCTTGTACTGATGCTGTCATCCTGTACCGATCGTAAAAAGGCAGCCAAAGACCTGGTATCCGCGGGGATACAGGAATTGGAGAAAGGCAATTCGGAGGCTGCCAAAAAATGCTTTGAAGATGCCCTCGCCAAAGATCCTAAACTTCCTCAAGCCTGGTTTTATCTTGGATCAACCCGCTACAATATGGACAAAAGCGTTTACAAGCAAGCCCTTACTGACCTGAGTAAAGCCATAGCCCTCGACACAAATTACGCAGATGCCTATGCCACACGGGGGCAGATAAAATTTTACCTGGATGATAAGAATGGAGCTTGTGAAGACTTTCGCAAAGCCGAAAGCCTGGGTAAACCGAATATGAATGACAAGACACGATTTTGCCCCTGAGTTGAGGTCGCTGTCCTGTCCTACTCCCGAAAACGCCTAGACATTAAACCTGATGTGGATGATATCCCCATCATTGATGATGTAGTTTTTACCTTCAATCATAAGTTTCCCGGCTTCGCGGCAGGCATTCTCAGAACCCAGTCGAATAAAGTCATCGTATGCCATTACTTCAGCACGGATAAAACCTCTTTCCAGGTCACTGTGGATGACGCCTGCGGCTTGCGGAGCTGAACTTCCTGCGCGAATGGTCCAGGCATGGATCTCTTTCGGCCCCACAGTAAAGAAGGTACGTAGTTTCAGAAGGTGATAAGCAGCACGGATGAGTTTGTTAACACCGGGTTCAGAGAGTCCCAATTCAGAAAGAAAAGCCAGACGATCTTCTTCCGTATCCAGTTCGGCAATGTCAGATTCCATGGCAGCTGCAATCACCAGAATTTCAGTGTCTTCGTCTTTCAGGGCTGCTTTTACTGCATCCACATAGTGATTCCCGTTTACGGCAGAATTTTCATCGACATTACAAACATAGATGACAGGTTTCATGGTTAGCAGGCATAAGTCGGCTACATGTTTGCGGTCTTCAACATCGACAGGTGCAGTTAAGGCACTTTGAAAATTCTCGAGGTGGTCTTTGTACACAGTCAGGACTTCGAGTACCTTTTTAGCATCCTTATCCCCTATTTTGGCTGCCTTTTCGACTTTCTGCATTTTGCGTTCAACAGTATCAAGGTCAGCGATCTGCAATTCCAGATCCACGATTTCACGGTCGCGGACAGGGTTGACCGTTGTTTCCACGTGGGGCAGGTTTTCGTCATCAAAACACCTGAGAACATGGATGATGGCATCCGTATTGCGAATGTCGGCAAGGAACTTATTCCCGATCCCCTCTCCCTGGCTTGCACCTTTGGCCAATCCGGGGATATCTACGATCTCGACTGTTGTCGGGATAATTTTAATTGATTTGACCAGTTTATCGATTTCATGCATTCTTGGATCCGGCACACTGACCATCCCCATATTACTTTTACTCGTACTGTAGGCATATTTCGTGGCCTGGGCACGGGTGTTCGACATACAGTTAAAAAGCGTGGTCTTGCCTGAGTTGGTAAGACCAATGATACCACATTTAAGTGCCATATTTGATACAAATTTTCGTTAGGAATTCCTGAATCGTGTTTAAGGAACACAGATCCTGAGCATTTTCAATATTCGGTGCAAAAGTACACTTTGTGCTTTAGTTTTGGACATAAGGTGACAGATAATGTGCAGCATTTTCAATTTCTGCGCAAAAACCACTGGTAAGGCCAGGCCCCAACCAGTCAGAAATGTCATAAAAAACTGTATTTTTACCCAACATCAGTAAATTCTCTTATGACCAGGACTAACCCTCTTCCAGCAACACTGGGCCTGCTTTTTCTTCTCATATCGTACACAACGATTTCACTGGCATGCACCAACATTATTGTCACCAAAGGTGCAAGCAGTAGCGGTTCCACCATGATAACATATTCCGCTGATTCACATACCCGATATGGGTATTTGTTTTTCTATCCAGGGAAGTGTTACAATGAAGGAACAATGTTAGACATCTTTCATTATGAAAACGGGAAGTTGCTTGGGCAGATAAAACAGGCTCCCCTAACCTATACTGTGGTTGGTTTTATGAATGAGCATCAGGTTGCGATGGGTGAGACCACTTTTGGGGGCTTGGATTCTTTGTCATCGCAGCCCGGCGCTATTCTTGATTATGGCTCCCTGATGAAAGTTGCCTTACAAAGAGCACGTACAGCAAGAGAAGCCATACAATTAATCAGTCAGTTGGTAGCGGAATATGGTTATGCATCCGGAGGAGAGTCTTTTTCAATCAGTGATCCCAAAGAGGCCTGGATTATGGAGATCATCGGGAAAGGGAAATACGAAAAAGGGGCAGTATGGGTTGCCCGCCAGGTGCCTGACGGATATATCAGCGGCCATGCCAACCAGGCGCGGATAACAAGTTTTCCATGGTATCCTTCAAACAACTGGCTTGACCCCAAACAGGATTGCTATTATGCTCCTGATGTGATCACTTTCGCCAGAAAGCATGGTTTTTACAAAGGATATAACGAGGATTTCAGCTTTTCGGATGTTTACAATCCTGTGAATTTCGGGGGTGCCCGGTTTTGTGATGCCAGGGTCTGGTCCTATTTCCGGAGCATCAGTGAAGATGTGCGTAACAACCTGTATTACACAGAATATGCAGAAGGCAAGATCCGCAAAAGTAAAGTGATGGTGGATGGGTGCCCTAATCCCAATGGCTTTGCTTCACACCGCTTACCCTTGTGGGTGAAGCCTGACCACAAAGTTGATTTGTTGCACGTGATGAATGGGATGCGTGACCATTATGAAGACAGCCCGCTCGACATGCGTTACGACCTGGGTGCAGGTCCTTTTCAGAGTCCCTATCGCTGGCGACCTATGGAGTTTACTGTCGATAGCACCTTATATCTCCATGAACGTGCGATAGCCACACAGCAAACAGGGTATTGTTTCGTAGCAGAATCCAGGAGCTGGCTTCCAAATCCGGTTGGCGGGGTTTTCTGGTTTGGTGTCGACGATACCGACGGGGCCGTTTATGCGCCAATGTATTGTGGAATCACTTCAATTCCTGAGGCTTATGCCAAAGACACCGGGAATATGATCACCTGGCATGACAAATCTGCATTCTGGACATTCAATATGGTAAACAACTGGGCCTATTCCAGGTACAACCTCATTCATCCGGAAATTGAAAAGTACCAGGCCGAACTGCAACACAAATTTATCCAACAGGTAAAAAATACCGATTCCATTGCTTTAATTGCCTTGAGTCAAAATGCCGTTGAGTTACCGGAGGTGATTACAGATTTCTCCTGCACAACAGGAAACCAATTACAAAAGGACTGGCTCGATTTCTTTCACTACCTCTTCATGAAATACATGGACGGCAACATGAAAAAATCCAAGGACAGGGCTTTGCTCGACAACGGAAACGGGCGAGGCATCCCGCCCAAACCGTCACATCCCGGTTATGGTGCATCCTGGGAAAGGAAGATGGTGGAAAATACAGGTGAACGACTCAGGGCCAAATAAATGCTCGAATGTAGAATTCCGAATGCAGAATAGTGCAAAACCCCTGGCTGATGCCCAACAATTCTGCAATCTGAATTCGAAATTTTAGAATGCTCGAATGCGGAAATCAGAATGCAGAATAGTGAAAAACCCTGACTAATGCGCGGCAATTCTGCATTCTGAATTCTGAATTCTTAATTTTAGAATAATTATATATTATATTTATTGATATTAAAATGCATTTGCATTTTTGCTATGAATTAATAACTTTGTTTGTCCTTAGACTACTCACTTAACTCCCATTGCTTTATGAAAAAAACTACGATACAGAGCTTATTGGTACTTATATTGGCATCAGCAATAATTGTTGGGTGTAAAAAGAAAGAGATCCGACATGCCCCAATCCTCGACATTCCTGTTTTCGAGGTTTTTCAAAAACAAATGCCCATTTACCAGGAATTTGTCGGTCAGACCTATGGCGAAAGCGACATTGCCATCCATGCCAGGGTTGAGGGTTACCTGATGGGGATGCACTTTAAAGAAGGCAGTGAAGTAAAGCAGGGACAGCTGTTGTATACCATAGATCCTACGCCTTTTGAGGAAAAAGTTGCAGGACAGGCCAGCAATGTTGCTGAAGCTGAGACCTATCTTACCAAGGCTCAGAATGACCTGATTCGCATAGAGCCATTAACAAAGACAGGAGCCAGTAGCCTGAAAGACCTGGATGCGGCAAAAGCCAGCGTCGAGGCAGCAAAAGCTCAGGTTGATGCAGCCAAAGCAGGCCTGCGCGGCTCCCAGATCGAAAAGGGCTATACCCGGGTCACTTCGCCCATTACCGGAATTATCGGCATTTCCAAAGCCAAAGAAGGTGATTTCATCAGTCGTGTTAGTTCCGGCGTACTGACGACAGTATCTGACATCACAAAAATTTCGGTACGGTTTTCCATTACAGAAGCCGAATACCTCTATTTTTCCAGAAATTTAGCCGGGTTAAGCAATCGTGAAGAGAAATACAAGGGAGTACAGATGATACTGGCAGATGGTTCTGTTCATCCTTACAAAGGAAGCGTTGACTTCATGGACAGGGAAATTGATCCCACTACCGGCACCATTCAACTGCAGGCAACCTTCCCCAATCCCGAAAAAATGGTCAGACCCGGACAGTTTTGTAAGATTCGTGCGGTGATGGAGGTCAAAGACAGTGCAATATTTGTACCCCAACGATGCGTAATCGACATGCAGGGCATTTCCCAGGTGATGGTCATAGATGCCATGGATAGTGTAAGGATACGACCCGTAAAACTTGGCAAAGAAGTTGGGAACCTATACCTGGTTGACGAAGGCTTAAAACCCAAAGACAGGGTGGTACTCGAAGGGCTGATGAAAGTCAAGCCCGGCATGAAAGTGAAACCCATGGCCCTGCCCTACCAGATTACCGATGATTTCGTTCTAGAGGTAAAGCAATAATCCCAAACACGATATATTATGGCAAGGTTTTTTGTGAACAGACCCATCGTGGCCATGGTGATTTCTATCATCATTGTGTTGCTGGGCATTATTGCGATGCAGGGCTTACCAATCTCCCAATACCCCGACATCACCCCTCCCGTCGTCGAAATTAAAACTAGTTATCGTGGTGCCAGCGCACTGAACGTGGAGCAAAGTGTTGCAACTCCTTTGGAGCAGGAAATCAACGGCATTGAGAATATGCTCTACCTGCAATCCACCAATGCCAATGATGGCAGCCTCACCACGAAAGTCAGTTTTGAGTCGGGCACCAACCTCGACATCGCGAATGTATTGACCCAAAACCGGGTTTCCATTGCCGAAGCTCGTTTGCCTGAAGAAGTTAAACGCCAGGGACTTACCATCAAGAAGTCGCTGACCTTTCCGCTGATGATGGTCACCCTCACCTCTCCCAATGGCAGCTATAGCAAGGATTTCCTTGGCAACTATGCCAGGATTAACATCGTTGACGAACTCTCACGTATCAAGGGCGTTGGTCAGACCTCCCTCATGGGGTCCAGCGATTATTCGATGCGGATTTGGGTAAAACCAGACTTACTCGCCCGTCTGGGTATGAGTATCCTCGACATCAACCAGGCCTTAAAAGAACAAAATGCCATCATGCCAGGCGGGCAGCTTGGTGCCAATCCAACACCCAAGGGTACTGAATTCACCTATACTGTCAAGCTCAAAGAACGGCTGCAGACGGAGGAGGAATTTGAGAATATCATCATTCGTACGCATGCAGATGGAAGTCAGGTCAGGTTAAAAGATGTAGCCAGACTTGAGCTTGGTGCCGAGACCTATTCTGTTGATTCCAAGTTGAATCACAAGCCGGCCAGCGTAATTGCAGTCTACCAGACTCCCGGCTCCAACGCCTTGAGTGTCGCCAATGAGATAAAAAAAACCATGGAACGCATCAAGCAGAAGTTCCCTGATGACATCCGTTATGATGTTACTCTTGATACCACACTGGCGGTTTCTGCCGGCATCGATGAGATCATCCATACCTTATTCGAAGCCATTATCCTGGTGTTAATCGTGGTCTTTATCTTCCTGCAAAGTTTCAGGGCAACCCTGATTCCTATGCTTACTGTGCCGGTTTCCCTCATCGGTACTTTTATGGTTTTCCCACTTTTGGGTTTTTCTATCAATGTTTTTTCCTTGTTGGGACTGGTCCTGGCCATCGGGATTGTTGTGGATGATGCGATTGTCGTTGTGGAAGCCGTAATGCACAACATAGAGCATGGCTTGTCGCCCAAAGAAGCAACACTAAAGGCCATGCGTGAGGTTTCCGGACCTGTGGTGGCGATTGCACTTATTCTGACAGCAGTTTTTGTCCCTGTTGCCTTTATGCCCGGCATTACCGGGAAGTTATACCAGCAATTTGCTGTCACCATTGCCATTTCCGTTTTGTTTTCTGCTTTTAACGCCCTGACATTGAGTCCTGCCTTAAGTGCTTTGTTGCTAAAGCCGCAGAAGAAAGATCAGAAAGGACTGTTAGCCAAATTCTTCAAAGGATTCAACCGTATTTTCGATGCGATGACATCAAAATACACAGGAATGACCGGCTTTGCCGTTAAAAAGATGGCACGCAGCCTGACCCTGGTGGGCCTGATCATTGTACTGATACTTGTACTTGGCAGGCGGATTCCTGGCGGTTTCCTACCGGAAGAAGACCAGGGATACTTCCTGGCAACGCTGCAGCTGCCGAGTGCCTCTTCCCTGGAAAGAACAAATCTCGTGGCAGAGAAAGTCGGCAAAATCATTTCTGCTGAACAAAACATTAAGACCTTGACGACAGTTGGTGGGTTTAACTTTATCTCAGGTGCAGTACAGACCAATGCAGCATCCTTTTTCATCAGCATGAAGAACTGGGATGAGCGTCCGGGGAAAGCGAATATGGTGAGTTCCGTCATTGCGCGGCTGAACCGCAGGCTGGCCTTGGAGATTCCTGAGGGAGTGTCTTTTTGTTTTGGTCCACCCGCCATTCCCGGACTGGGAACAGGTTCAGGTTATACCATTATGTTACAGGACAAGTCAGGTGGGGATCCACAATACCTGGCTGCCAATACCAACAAATTCATTGCTGCTGCCACCAAACGACCCGAAATCGGATCTGCCTTTTCCACCTACTCGGCCGGGACACCTCAAATTTCGCTTACTGTTGATGAGAACAAGGCCACGAAGATGAATGTCTCCATCAACGAGTTAAATGCCACCATCGGGAGTTACCTGGGGGGAGGTTATGTCAATGACTTCAACCGCTTTGGCCGGGTTTACAGGGTGTTTATACAGGCTGAAGGGCAATATCGTGACAATACCGACGACCTTAACTTCCTGTTTGTCAGAAGCAAAGATGGGAAGATGATCCCTGTCAGTGCACTTGTCACCGTAGGAAAAACACGAGGTCCTGAGTTCACAACACGATTTAACCTTTACAGGTCGGCAGAAGTCTCCGGACAGCCCGCCCCCGGTTATAGTTCTGCAGAAGCCCTTGCAGCCCTGGAAGAAGTTGCAAAAGAAACCCTTCCAGCAGAGATGGGGTATGCCTGGAGCAATATGTCATACCAGGAAAAGGCGGCAGAAGGCTCGGCAGCCACCGTATTTATGTTTGCCATTTTGCTCGTGTTCCTGATTCTGGCTGCACAGTATGAGAGCTGGACGCTCCCTTTCAGCGTACTTTTGGGGACACCTTTTGCTGTTTTCGGGGCTTTCCTGGGATTATGGCTAGCAGGTATCTGGGGATCAGGGTATATAAACAACGTCTTTGCACAAATCGGGCTCGTCATGCTCATCGGACTATCCGCCAAAAATGCCATCCTTATCGTCGAATTTGCAAGGGCAAATTACCATGCCGGCAAAAATCTTTACGAATCCGCCATGGAGGCTGCCAAACTCAGGTTGCGTCCCATCCTCATGACAGCCTTTGCCTTTATTTTGGGTGTTATTCCTTTGCTCACAGCTACCGGTGCCGGTGCCGAAGGACGTAAAGTAATGGGAATGTCTGTGTTTGCAGGCATGTTAATCGCTACCATCATCGGCGTATTTTTGATCCCTGTCCTCTTTGTCTTTGTCGAAAAAATGGTCGCAGGCAAATTCAGGACTGATCCCAGTCTCATTATACACACGATTCCCCTGGAAGAATCAGAAGAACCAACACAAAACCATTGATCCAATGAAAGTTTCACCTTATATATTTGTATTCCTGTTGCTATTTTCAGGATGCGCCATTGGCCCTAATTTCAAGAAGCCTTCACCCCAGCTACCAAAATCATATCGCTATGCAGAGTCCGGGGCAGGTCAGGACAGCATCGTCAACCTGGATTGGTGGAAACTCTTCAAGGATGCTGCCCTGGACAGCCTGATCAGAGAATCCTTAAGAAGCAACAAAAATGCGGAAATCGCCTACTCCAGGATAGAACAGGCCAGATACCAGCTTGGCTACACGAAGGCAGACTTATGGCCTTCAGTGGGTTACCAGGGCGGGGCAAGCCATGTGATGCCTTCCACCCTGTCAGGACTCAAAGACTACGATCAATTTTCGGTATCCGGCAACATCACCTGGGAAATCGATCTGTGGGGCAAGCTGCGCAGGGCCAATGAGGCTTCAAGGGAAGAGCTTTTCTCA
>Ga0247840_10004717_pt1 | contig 21230 bp, 21 predicted proteins | sample LaCruzMarch2015__FD_192404 | JGI IMG/M metagenome (GOLD analysis project Ga0247840, IMG submission 192404) | Freshwater microbial communities from meromictic Lake La Cruz, Castile-La Mancha, Spain - LaCruzMarch2015_17m | ecosystem: Environmental > Aquatic > Freshwater > Lake | place: Spain... | reverse complement strand
CGCAACGACGAGCCACAAAGGGCAAGCCGCCCTTTTGAGCGCGACCGCGACGGTTTTGTGATTGGAGAGGGTTCAGGGGTCGTCGTCCTCGAGGCCCTGTCGCACGCGCAGAAACGGGGCGCCCGGATCCAGGGTGAACTTGCAGGCTATGGCGTCACAAGCGACGCCTTTCACATGGTTGCCCCACCGCCGGGGCATGAGGGCGCCGCCCGCAGCATGAAGGCCGCCCTGCAAGATGCGGTAATGGATGCCGCCGAAGTCGACTACATCAATGCCCACGGAACCTCCACCCCCCTGAATGACGTCTGCGAAACGGAAGCCATCAAGACGCTCTTCGCCAAACACGCGCAGAGACTTGCCATCAGTTCGACGAAATCAATGACGGGCCACATGCTTGGCGCGGCCGGAGCGGTGGAGGCGATCCTTTGCCTGAAGGCGCTCGCCGAGGGGGTTCTCCCCCCAACGATCAACCTGGATCACCCTGACCCAGCCTGTGACCTGGACTACGTCCCCCATCAGGCAAGAAAGAAGGAGATTCGGACGGCGATGTCCAACACCTTTGGCTTCGGCGGGGTGAATGCCGTCCTGATCTTCCGGAAATTTGAGGAATAGGAATGACGGTGGAAAAAATCATCATCGGCGCGGACCATGGGGGCTTTTCACTGAAAGAGTCTCTTAGACGCTTCCTTGTGGAGATGGGGTTCGCCGTCACCGACGTCGGGACGGACAGCGACCGCGCCTCGGATTACCCCGATTTCGGCGCAAAGGCAGCCGGAGCTGTTTCTTCCGGTCTTTTCCCGAGAGGGATTCTAATCTGCGGTTCCGGTGTGGGGATGTCCATCGTCGCCAACCGTTTCCCCGGCGTCCGGGCCGCCCTCTGCCTCGACGAGGAGACAGCGCGACTGAGCCGGATGCACAATGATGCCAACATTCTGGTTCTCGCGGGAAGAAAAACAGACCCGGAGACGGCCAGAAAGATCGTCCGGACCTGGCTTTCGACCCCGTTCGAAGGGGGGCGGCATCAGAGGCGTCTCGACAAAATCCGTGAGATCGATTTGAAATAGAAACAGGAGAAAAAAACCCATGTCTTATCTGATGCAGACCGACCCGGAGGTCGCGGAGGCAATTCTCCAGGAAACCCGGCGTCAATCCGGAAAGTTGGAAATGATCGCCTCGGAAAACTTCGTCAGCGAGGCCGTTCTGGAGGCCCAGGGAAGCGTCATGACGAACAAGTACGCAGAGGGCTATCCGGGCCGGCGATATTATGGAGGATGCGAGTTCGTCGACATCGTGGAGCGGCTGGCCATTGCCCGGAGCAAGCAACTTTTCGGGGCGGAACACGCCAATGTTCAGCCCCATGCAGGCGTTCAGGCCAACATGGCAGTCTATTTCACAGTACTTCAACCGGGCGACACAATCCTCGGGATGAACCTCTCCCATGGGGGTCATCTTTCGCACGGAAGTCCGGCCAGTTTCTCGGGAAAGTTCTACCGCGGCGTCTTCTACGGCGTGGACCGGAAGACGGAAACCATCGATTTCAACGAGGTCGAAACCCTCGCGAAGAAACACCGCCCGAAGATCATCGTCGTCGGCGCCAGCGCCTACCCTCGGACCATCGATTATGAAAAATTCAGGATCATTGCCGATGAGGTCGGGGCGCTGATCCTAGCCGATATCGCCCACATCGGCGGTCTCGTCGCCGCCGGTCTCCATCCGTCGCCGGTCCCCTGCTGCGAGTTTGTCACGATGACCACCCACAAAACCCTGAGGGGCCCACGCGCTGGACTCATCCTTTGCAAGAAGGAATTTGCCCAGGCCGTGGATGAGAAGATCTTCCCCGGGATGCAGGGCGGCCCCCTGATGCACATCATCGCCGCCAAGGCGGTGGCGTTCAAGGAGGCCCTTTCCGAAGAGTTCAGGCAATATCAGGCCCAGATCATAAAAAACGCGAAAACCCTTGCCGACGAGCTTCTCGCAGACGGCTTTCGCCTCGTCTCCGGCGGTACGGACAACCACCTGATGCTTGTTGACCTGACCGACCTCGGCATCACGGGGATAGAGGCTCAGGAAACCCTCGATCGGACGGGGATCACTATCAACAAGAACCGGATTCCCTACGACACGAAGGGGGCCCAGGTGACAAGCGGCATCCGCATCGGCACGCCTGCCCTGACTACTCGGGGGATGAAGGAGCCGGAGATGAAACAGATCGCCGGTTTCTTCTCCGCCGTGCTCCGGAATATCCACAACGAAAAGCGCCTGAGCGAGGTCCGGGAAGAGGTCCGGTTTCTCTGTGAGCGATTCCCCCTTTATCCGGAACGGATCCGGGAAAACCGGTAACCCCCGGCCCAACCAGAGGTGACCCCTAAGCCATGCAAGGGATCGAACAGGGCGAACAACGGAACAGCGAAACGGACGGACGGCCCACATGGGACGATTATTTCCTGGACATCGTCGGGCTTGTGGCGAAGCGAGCCACTTGTCTCAGGCGATGCGTCGGCGCCGCCCTGGTCCGAGACAGGCGGATCCTCGCCACGGGGTATAACGGCGCCCCCTCAGGGCTGCGCCATTGCCTGGAAATCGGTTGCCTGCGTGAACAAAACCATATCCCCTCGGGCGAACGACATGAGCTCTGCCGGGGACTCCACGCCGAGCAGAATGCCATCATCCAGGCGGCACTGCACGGGGTCAGCGTAAAAGGGGCGACCCTCTACTGCACGAACCATCCCTGCATCATCTGCGCGAAGATGATCATCAACGCCGGCATCGTCCGGATCGTGATCGGGGGCGATTACCGCGACAGTCTCGCGGAAGAGATGCTCAAAGAGGCCAAAATCGAAGTGAGCCGACGATGAAATGCCCCTTCTGCGCATACAGTGAAAACAAGGTGATCGACTCACGGATCAGCAAGGACGGTGACGCAATCCGGCGGCGGCGTGAGTGTCTCGGCTGCGGCAAGCGCTTCACAACCTACGAATTCGTCGAAGAGGTCCTGCCCGTGGTCGTCAAAAAGGACGGCCGCCGGGAACCTTTCGACCGGACAAAGATCCGCTCCGGGATCAAGAAGGCCTGCGAAAAGCGCCCGATCAGCACGGACGCCATCGAGACCCTGGTGGACAATGTTGAGCGCGCCTTTCAGGATTATCAGGGGAAGGAAATATTCTCCACAGCCATCGGCGAAAAGGTGATGCAAGAGCTTCAGACCCTTGACGGTGTCGCCTATGTCCGTTTTGCGTCGGTTTACCGTCAGTTCCGGGATGTCAGCGACTTCCTTGACGAATTGAAGGACCTCCTCCCCGCGAAGCAGGATGGAGAGCCCGGAAATACGGGAGGATAGAAAGGTGTTCACGGGAATCACAGCCGCGCTCGGTTCCGTCCGTCGCCTGACGCGCCGGGGGGAGGACGCCCTTCTGGAGATCGAGACTTCCCTCGACCTGGGTGACGTCCGGATCGGCGACAGCATCGCCGTCAGCGGCGCGTGCCTGACCGTAACCACGAAGGCCGACCGAATATTCACTGCGGATGTCTCCGCAGAGACCCTTTCCCTAACGACGCTCCGGAGCGTGAAGACGGGCGACCGGGTCAACCTGGAAAAGGCGCTGCGCGTCATGGACCGCCTCGGAGGGCACATCGTCCTCGGCCATGTGGACGGCATCGGAAGGATTGTGGAGGAAACCCGCCGCTCCCACTCCATCGTATTCGGTTTCGAAATTGAACCGACGCTGGATCGCTATGTCGTCGCCAAAGGATCGGTCACCGTGGACGGCATTAGTTTGACCGTCAACCGCTGTGAAAAGAATATTTTTTATGTTAACATCATCCCGCACACGGCGGCAGGAACAACCCTCGGGTTCAAAAAGATGGCCGATGCCGTCAACATTGAAACGGATATCATTGCAAGATATCTGGAGAAACTGATTTCAACCGAGAAGAATCCTGACGGTGCAACCCGGCCGACAGGCAGGCCGGCAGAGGGAGTGGATGTGGAAATGCTCGCAAGATACGGATTTTTGAAATAACGGAAAAGGGGCTTTGTCCCCACAGGGAGAGAACATGGGTGTCAGCGCCATCAAGGAAGCCATTGTCGATATCAAAAGCGGAAAGATGGTCATCCTCGTTGACGACGAGGATCGGGAAAACGAAGGGGATCTCTGCATGGCGGCCGAGTTCGTCACGCCGGAAGCAGTCAATTTCATGGCCCGATACGGGCGAGGGCTCATCTGCCTTACGCTTACCGAAGAAAATGCGGACAAGCTACGCCTGATGCCGATGGTCCGCGACAACCGGTCCCGTTTCGGCACCGCCTTCACGGTCTCCATCGAGGCGAAACAAGGGGTCACCACCGGGATATCGGCAGCAGACCGGGCGACAACGATCCGAGCCGCCGTAACCGACGACGCGAAACCGGATGACCTGGTCAGTCCCGGCCACATCTTCCCAATCCGTGCCAGACGCGGGGGGGTGCTTGTACGAACAGGCCAGACGGAAGGCTCCGTCGATCTTGCCCGTCTCGCCGGCAAGAAACCCGCTGGCGTCATCTGCGAAGTAATGAAGGACGACGGAACGATGGCCCGAATGCCCGATCTGGAGATCTTCGCCCGGGAGTTTGGTTTGAAGATCGTTACGATCAAGGATCTTATCGACTTCCGGATGCAGCACGAGTCGCTGGTCCGCCGGGCGGCGACTGCCACGATTCCTACCCGATACGGGGGCGAATTCAAGCTGGTCGTCTATGAAAATGATGTGGACGAGATGAAGCACGTGGCCCTGATCAAGGGCGACATTACCGCGGAGGACGAGGTTCTGGTCCGCGTTCATTCGGAATGCCTGACAGGCGATGTCTTCGGCTCTGAGCGGTGCGACTGCGGCGATCAACTCCAGCGGGCCATGAAGATGGTGGCAGAAGCCGGCCGGGGCGTGATCGTCTATATGCACCAGGAGGGCCGGGGGATTGGTCTCGTCAACAAGATCAAAGCCTATGAGCTCCAGGAGCACGGTCAGGACACCGTGGAAGCAAACATCACGCTCGGCTTCAAGGAGGATCTCCGGGATTACGGTATCGGCGCCCAGATCCTCGCCGACATCGGAGTACGGAAGATGCGGCTGCTTACGAACAATCCGAAGAAGATCGTGGGTCTTGAAGGATACGGTCTGACCATCACGGAACGGGTCCCGATCGAGATCCTGCCGAATGAAAACAACATCCAGTATCTCCAGACCAAGAGGCAGAAGATGGGACACATCCTGAAAGCATAGACAAGAAACAACCGATTTAATGGGAGAAATAGCCATGCCAAAAATCATCGAGGGAATGATCGTCGCGAAGGGAATGAGGTTCGGCATCGTCGCAAGCCGTTTCAATGACTTCATCAGCAGTCGCCTGATCGAAGGGGCCGTTGACGCCCTGACGCGGGCCGGCGCGGATGAGAAAGAGATCCAGATCGTCCGGGTGCCTGGCGCATTCGAGTTGCCGCTCACCGCAAAGAAGATGGCGAAAAGCGGCCGCTTTGACGCCGTAATCTGCCTCGGCGCGGTCATCCGCGGCGCCACACCTCACTTCGAATATATCAGCGCCGAGGTCTCCAAGGGAATCGCGATGGTCGGACTGGAGACCGAGATACCGGTAGCGTTCGGTGTTCTGACGACGGACACCATTGAGCAGGCGATTGAACGGGCAGGCGCCAAGGCGGGAAACAAGGGGTGGGACGCTGCAATGTCTGCTATCGAGATGGTTGATCTTTTCAGAAAATTGTAATAGACACCCGGCACGATACGGCTGCTCTGATTACCGGACCAAGATCTGAGGGATGCATGCACCAGCGGCGAAAGGCAAGAGAGGTTACCCTTCAGGTTCTTTATGCGCTTGATGTCCACGAAATCGACCTGCAGGAGTCTATAGCCCTGTTCTGGGCCAATTTCGACGCGCCGGAAGATGCGAGAAAATTTTCTTCCCTCTTGATCGAAGGAACCTGGAACAACAGAGAGCAGATCGACAGCCTGATCGGAGGCAGTTCAGAAAACTGGACGATGGCAAGAATGTCCCGCGTGGACAAGAGCATCCTCCGGATGGCCGTTTACGAACTTCTGTTCTGCCAGGATATCCCTCCCAAAGTCACGCTGAACGAGGCGATCGACCTCGGAAAGGTATACGGCTCCGAAAACTCGGGGGCGTTCATCAACGGTATTCTCGACGACCTCTACGGAAAGCTGCGCAGGAAGGATGAAGATCAAGATATCCCAAACACCACCGGAAGCCCTGAACCATGACACCCTGATCCTGGGTTTCTTTTCTGACGAAAGGCCGCCGAAAGGTTACTGCGGTCTGGTGGACTGGCGTCTCAACGGGCTAATCTCCACCGAGATCGCCCAAGGGAGGATTTCCGGCGATTTCCCGGAGAAACTACTCTATGCCTTTCCCAAGCGCATCCGTATCTCCCGTCTGCTCCTCTTCGGTTTAGGATCACTATCCGCACTGAGCCACGACCGGATCTACAACACCGGTTATGAGATGGCACAAACCGTAAGCGGTCTCCGTGCAAATGACCTGGTCCTCCCCATTCCTGCCGCCGGACGCGGATCCCTGAAACTCTCCGGTATGGTCGAAGCCATGCTCACAGGTCTCTTTGACGGTTTCGCGCACAAACAGGAGGAGCTCCCTGCCATTCACCTGGAGATCCCGGTCAGGGAGGATCAAACAGACGAGGTCAGCGTGGGGTTGGACCTTTTCCGGCAGCACACAGGAGCGGCAGGAATCGAAACCGTGGAGTTGGAATAACCCGGTGACGTGAGACTGGCATCCGGGGAGAGATTTGAAATCTGTCCCCCACGAAGTAAAGGGAAAATAGGATTGAAAGGCTTGGTCTGATGTGCTACGAAGGGCGGCAATGGGACAGATTTGAAATCTGTCCCCGTTAGGGGAGCGATGCATGGACAGAAAGTACAACCCGTTAGAGATCGAAGAGAGGTGGCAGAAGCATTGGGAGGAGACGCAGGTCTTCCGTGTCACGGAAGACCCGACTAAAAAGAAGTACTACCTCCTCGAGATGTTCCCTTACCCTTCCGGCCGGATTCACATCGGCCATGTGCGGAACTATACGATCGGCGATGTCGTCGCCCGGTACAAGCGGATGAAGGGATTCAACGTCCTCCATCCGATGGGCTGGGACGCCTTCGGCATGCCGGCGGAGAACGCGGCCATTGAACGGAGCGTCCATCCCTCCGTCTGGACCCATGAAAATATCGATAACATGAGGCGCCAGCTCAAGCGGATGGGCTTCAGCTATGACTGGAACCGGGAGCTCGCAACCTGCGAACCCGAATATTACAAATGGGAGCAACTCTTTTTCCTCCGGATGTACGAGAAGGGGCTTGCCTACAAGAAGAGCTCCACGGTGAACTGGTGCCCCAAATGCGAAACGGTCCTCGCCAATGAGCAGGTGGAGGCGGGCCTCTGCTGGCGTTGCAGCTCGGAGGTCGGGGAACAGTACCTGAACCAGTGGTTCTTCCGGATCACCGCCTACATCGACGAGCTCCTCGACTACTGCGACCGCCTCCCCGGCTGGCCCGAGCGGGTTCTGACGATGCAGAGAAACTGGATCGGGAAGAGCTATGGATGCGAGGCCTCCTTCCCGATGGCCGATGGGAAGGGCGAGATCCAGGTCTTCACCACGCGCCAGGACACGATCTTCGGCGCCACTTTCATGCTGGTCGCCGCCGAACATCCCCTTGTGATGGATCTCGTCCGAGGAAAGGGCTGCGAAGGATCGGTCCGTAATTTCGTAGAGAATATCAAGAAACAGGACAAGAAGATCCGTACCTCCGAATCCTATGTTAAGGAGGGCATCTTCCTTGAGGCGTATTGTCTGAACCCGGCCACGGGACGGAAAATGCCGATCTATGCGGCGAACTTCGTCCTCGCCGATTACGGCACCGGCTGCGTCATGGCGGTCCCCACCCATGACCAGCGCGACTTCGAGTTCGCAAAGAAGTTCAACCTGCCGCTCATCGTCGTCATCCAGCCCCCCGATCGGGCGCTGAACGTCCATACGATGACCGAGGCCTACACCGGCGAGGGCATCCTCGTCAACTCAGGCCCCTTCGACGGCCTGGGGAATCTCAAGGCTCTCGATGCGATCGCTGACCATCTCGCGTCGATTGGCCGGGGCAAGAAAACGGTCCAGTACCGCCTGCGTGACTGGGGAATCTCCCGCCAGCGTTACTGGGGCGCTCCCATCCCGATGATCCTCTGCGAAACATGCGGAACTGTTCCTGTTCCTGATGAGGAGCTCCCGGTGATCCTCCCCCGTGACGTCGAGTTCACCGGCGAGGGTGGCTCACCACTCGCAAAATACAAACCCTTCGTCGAAGTGACCTGCCCCGCTTGCGGAAAACCGGCGCGACGCGAAACGGACACGATGGATACCTTCGTCGAGTCCTCCTGGTACTTCGACCGCTTCTGTTCGGCCCGCCACGATGTAACACCGGGTCTCGACCGAAAAAAACTGGACTACTGGATGCCGGTGGATCAGTACATCGGCGGCATCGAACATGCGATCCTGCATCTCCTTTATGCAAGGTTCTATACGAAGATGCTCCGGGATTTCGGATTTCTCGGTGTTGACGAACCCTTCACAAACCTCCTTACACAGGGAATGGTCTGCAAGGAGACGATGCGCTGCCCTCAACATGGGTACCTCTTCCCGGAGGAGGCCAAAGAGGGAAAGTGTACGCAGTGCGGCCTGGAGGTTCAGGTCGGGAAAACAGAGAAGATGTCAAAGTCACTCAAAAATGTCGTGGATCCAGACTATCTGGTCCAGGCCTACGGCGCCGACACAGCGCGAATCTTCTGCCTCTTTGCCTCACCTCCGGAAAAGGATCTCGAGTGGAGCGACCAGGGGGTCGACGGCTCTTTCCGATTCCTGAGCCGTATCTGGCGGATCGCGATGGATTACCTGGAGGAGATCCGGGATGTAGAACCCTTTGCCGGCTCGGAAACACTGGAGGGCGATCTAAAGGCCCTGCGACGGAAGACACACCAGACGATCCGAAAGGTGACCGCCGACATCGAGGAGCGGTTCCACTTCAATACGGCGATCAGCGCCGTAATGGAGCTGGTGAACACACTTTACCAGCTTCCACACCCGAAGGCGGATGACCGACTCGGTTTTTCTGTTGTCCGCGAGACGGTCGAAACGATCATTCTACTTCTCGCACCCCTGGTTCCCCATATCACCGAAGAGCTCTGGACGCTCCTCGACCGGAAAGGGAGCCTGGCCGATGCGGCCTGGCCCGCCTTCGACCACACAGTCGCCTCGGAAGAGGAAATTACGATCGTGATCCAGATCAACGGCAAGGTGCGAAGCCGGATCACCCTCCCTGCCGATGAGGAGGGTGACAATATCAAGACCCTCGCACTTGCCGAGGAGAGAATCGCAAGCCTCACTGCCGGGAAAACGATCATCAAGGTGGTGTATGTCCCGAAGAAGCTGGTGAATATCGTTATTCCGGGATAACCTCTGCGAATGGGAACATGATGCCGCATCGTACTGATTGTGGGGAAAAGAGATAAAAGATGTGCGGCATTAATTTCAGGAAGAGAAGACTACCTTACCGGGAAATGCGGAGGGGTGTTCTGCTGCTTCTGGCATCTCTTCTTGTTGCCGGCTGCGGGTACCGTTTCGCTGGAGAAGAATCGGTCGCACCCGCCTTCCGGACGGTCTTTGTCGATACCTTCGCGAACAGGACCAGCGAGCCCTATGCGGAGAATATTTTCCGCAGCGCCTTCATCGGTCGGTTCGTCCAGGAGGGCCGTTTCAAGCCGGCCCACAGCCGGGGCGAAGCGGATCTCATCTGCCGAGGGAACATTCGCAGCCTACAGGCCGCGCCACTCGCCTACAAGACAAACAACCTTACGGCCGAAGACCGGATCACGGTTACGCTTGAGATCTCCTTCGAGGAGAGGGAAAGCGGACGGGTCATCTGGACAGAGCGGTCCTTTGTCGGCACGGGGGATTATTCTGTAACCACCGCAGGCGTAACCGATTCCAGCCGCAAGAATGCCCTTGTGAAACTGGCCAACGACTCGGCCGAGAGGGCCTATCGGCTGATGATGTCCGGTTTCTGAGAAGTGGGGAGGGAGGTTTGAGAACGAAATGACGAGAACTGCCGGTTTCCATGCGATTGTAGCTGTCTGTTTCACCATTCTGTGTGCACCCCTTGTCGCCGCCTCCGCGGAGATCGTCCCCTTTGAGAGTGCGAATGAAAGCCCGCTTGTCCGGATTTACGGGTTGCCGGGCACCGGAAATGCGACTCTGCTTCCCCAGGGCCAAATTGAAGTTGGACTGAACTTCGCTCTGTCCAGCAACTACGCCGTCAATGACAATTCGCGTGAGGATATCATCCTCGATGGAGAGACAACCCGCTTCACGGTTGCAGCACGTTACGGCCTGCTCCCAGGGCTGGAGCTCGGCATCAAAATACCCTATATCAGCCATAATGGTGGGTTTTTAGACGGTTTTATCGAAAGCTATCACAGCGCCCTCGGTTTCCCGAACGGGGGACGCGATCAGGCACCGAGAAATCGTCTTCTCTATCGTTACCGGCGTGACGGTGTCGAAAAAATCCGAATGGATTCTTCCGGTTCTGGCATCGGCGATGTGCTTCTGACGGCGGCCCTTCCGTTATCTGAAGAGAAAAACCAGGGCATGACCCTGAATGCCGCTCTCAAGCTCCCGACGGGAGACAGCGATCAGCTCCGGGGAAGCGGCAGCACGGACCTCTCCTTGTGGTTGCACGAAGGAATAGGAGGCACATTTGCGACCGGCGGGAACTGGGCCTCTTACGGATCGGCTGGATTGCTTTTCATGACAAAGGGGACGGTGCTTCCTGACCAGCAAAAAAGGTGGGTTGGTTTCGGCAGCCTGGGAATAGGTTGGGCGCCGCTGGACTGGCTCTCTTTCAAGGTGCAGGCAGACGCGCACACACCTTTTTTCAGCGACAGCGACCTGAAAGAGATCGCCGCCAATGCGGTACAACTGATCGTCGGGGGAACGATATCATTCTCCGAAAGAACGGCTCTCGATATCGGCGTTTCGGAAGACCTTACCGTGAATACATCACCGGACGTCGTTTTCTATTTCACCTTGCGCACCCGGTTTTGATACGCTTCATAAAGAGGATCGGTCTCTGCCAAGATGCGAACCATTTCGGCGTGGATGAGGCTGTTGGAGGCGAGCATATTCCGGGAATGGAGATGATAAGGATCACCGCAGAGGTCGGTCACCCCCCCCCCGGCCTCTTCGACAAGGAGCCAACCGGCAGCGGTGTCCCAGGGCATGAGTTTCAGTTCCCAGAAGCCGTCGAACCGGCCTGCCGCGAGATACGCAAGATCCAGGGCGGCCGATCCCGCCCGCCGGACCGCCTGGGCGCTTAAAGCCATCACCTCGAAGTAATTGATGTTGTTGTTCCGATCTTCGCGGATATCGTAAGGAAAACCGGTCGCCAGCAAACTGCGGGAGAGCGTTTCCGTCCTGGATACGGTAAGACGTTTGCCGTTCAGGAAGGCGCCTGCCCCCCTCTCCGCCGTAAAGAGCTCGTCGAGCATCGGGTTATAGACGACGCCGAGCATGATCACGCCTGTTACCTCAAGTGCAATGGAGACACAGAAAACCGGATAGCCATGGGCGTAATTCGTCGTCCCATCGAGCGGATCAATGATCCAGCGGAAGTCGGAACCGTTTGTGGTTTCCGGGGACTCTTCCGTCAGGATATCGTGCATGGGAAACTCCCGTCGGATCCGCTCGACAATCAGCAATTCGGAGAGTCGATCCGCCTCCGTGACAAGGTTAATCTCCCCTTTGTATTGGATGAAATGCCTGTCATGGAGCCGCCCCCGGAGAAGATCTCCTGCCTCTCGGGCCACCGCCTCGATCAATGTTCTGCAAGCGTCCATCGTCATCCGTTGTCATCCCTGAAAATGGGGGTGCATCGCGCCCCCTCCGCAGAACCGGGGCAAGATCCCTGTCCTGCTACTGAAGACGGCACTCCTCTTTGGTTCACCCAGGCAGCCATACCAGCATAAAAGGGGACAAATATCCAGCAGAAATTGGCCCCTTCCGACCCGGCTATCTTAAATCCTCCACTGCTACGTGTCATCTTTATGTTGCGCCGCGGCCAAAATGGTGTTAGCCTCACAAGCAATTTAGATGAGGATCGGTTTCAATGGACGAGAAAAATGATATTCCGGCGGCGGAGAATGCACCACATCCGCAGGAGACTATTCAGGATTTAAAGGCCCTGCGGGAGGCCGGCGGTTTATCTCTGCCAGATATCTTCGAAACAACAAGAGTCGGTCTTGTCTACCTCGCAGCAGTGGAGAGCGGTGAATTCAATCGCCTCCCACCTCCCGTGTACGCGAGAAATTTCATCCGGAAATACGCTTGGGCGGTAGGAGTCGACGAAAAACCGATCATCAACCGCTATGAAAAATATCTGGAAACCCTGAAACCAACCAACGAAGAGACGGAGATCCAGAAACCCTGGCCGGAAACCGGCGGACGCAATCGGTTTCTCGTCGCAAGCCTTGCCGCCGTGGTCATTGCCGGCGCCTTGGTCTCGGCCCTTTTCCTCTATGACCAGGCCGAGAAACCTGCCACACTTGCGCCGATCGGGGAGTCACTTTCCCCGGCGCCAGTCATCCCTGAGCCTGCCCCATCGGCGGCGGTCCCAGACTTATCCGCTCCGACAACGGCGGCGGTCCCGGCTACATCCGATCAGGCAACAACACCGGGATCGGTCCCGCCCACCCCGGGCACGGCCAGCCAGCCGTCGGCAATTGCCGGCAAGATGTACCACCTCGTAATCGAGGCCCACGAGCTGACATGGATCCGGATCACCGAAGATCGAAATCCCGCCTACGAAGCCCTTCTCAAACCGGGAGACAAAATCGAGCGGATGGCCTCCGATTATTTCCAGCTCGTCATCGGCAATGCAGGGGGAATCAATCTCACCTTCCAGGGAAAGCTTCTGGGAAACTTGGGAAAGCCAGGACAAATTATCAACATGCGCCTGCCGGAGAAGGGATCCGACAGGAAGATGCCTTGACGAAGTTATGGTTTGACAAGAAAGGGGAGATCCTCTAGGATCGCCCCTTCGAAAAGAGAGAAAGTGGGTGGAAAAATATGTTTGGAATAGGCATGTCTGAATTGTTGATCATCCTGGTGATCATCCTGATCATCTTCGGCGCCGGCAAACTCCCCGAAATCGGCAGCGCACTTGGCCGGGGCATAAAAAATTTCAAGAAGGCCAGCAATGAGCCGAACGAAATCGATGTCACACCTGGCGCCGAGAAAAAGTCAGACGAAAAGAAGCTCTGAATCCCTCTAAAAGGGGACGTCCTCCTCGGAGAGGGGGGCATCCGCCCCTGAATGGGAGATAGACGGTTCTTCCGACGATCCGTCGGCGCTCCGCTGACCTTTCGAGTCGAGCATCTGCATATTGGATGCAATAATCTCGGTGGTATAGCGTTTTACCCCCTCCTTGTCGTCCCAAGCCTTGGTCTGGATGCGTCCCTCCAGATAGACCAGTTTTCCCTTGACCAAGTATTTCCCGCAGATCTCGGCCAGCTTCCCGAAGGTGACGATCCGGTGCCATTCGGTCTTCTGAACCCTTTCCCCGGTCTTGTCCTTTCGCTGCTCATCTGTCGCCATTGTAAAATTCGTGATCATCATCCCGTCCGGCGTGTACCTCACTTCCGGATCTTTCCCCAGCCTGCCTACCAGGATCACCTTGTTGATCATCTTCTCCTCCTCCTAATTCTGAAATGTTATGATGGGGTGATCATACACAAGTCATCCACCTGCCGCAATACGAATTATTTTGACACAGGGAATTTGGAGACACACCATCCCCCAGCCCCATTTCTCCGGCGCCATTTGGTGATGAAGCTGCCGAGCACTCCGAAGATGTCGACTTTCACACGCATCCGCAACCGGCGAGGGCCAATTCGTGCCAATTCGTGCTTGACTAATACGAAAAAAAAATATAGTCAAATCGACTTTATAATAAAATAGATCGTGTAGAGGTTTTATGGAAGAAGAGAGTGAACTTCTGAAAAAACGCAGAGAGAAAATCGACTCCCTGAAGGCCGACGGGATCGACCTCTATCCAAACGATGCACAGGTCGAGGATACGACGGCCTCGGTAAGCGAACGATTCGGGCCGATGCCCCCGGAAGAGCTGGGAAAGATCACGGAGCGCTTTACATTGGCGGGCCGCCTGATGGCCGTCCGCGACTTCGGCAAGGGCGCCTTCGTCAGCATTCAGGACCGCAAGGGGCGCCTCCAGGCCTTCCTCCGGAAGGACCAACTGGGCGAGAAAGCATTTTCGCTGTTCAAACGACTCGATATCGGTGATATCATTTGGGTTGCTGGACGGGTTTTCAAGACCCGGACCGGCGAGCTGACGATCGACGTGGAGGAAAACGGCCTCCGGCTACTCTCCAAATCGCTTCGGCCGCTGCCCGAAAAGTGGCACGGCCTGACGGACGTCGAGATCCGCTATCGTCAGCGCCACCTCGACCTGATCGTGAACCCCGATGTCCGTAAAGTATTTCACCAGCGGAGCCGAATCATCAGCCTGATCCGCCGGTTCATGGAGGAGCGGGACTTCCTGGAGGTGGAAACCCCGATGATGCAATCCCGGGCCGGCGGCGCTGTCGCCCGCCCCTTCAAGACCTTTCACAACGCCCTCGGGATGAACCTCTTCCTTCGGATCGCCCCCGAGCTTTACCTGAAGCGCCTGATTACCGGAGGCATGGATCGGGTTTTCGAGATCAACCGGAACTTCCGGAATGAGGGGATCTCCGCCTTCCACAATCCCGAATTCACGATGATGGAGTTCTATCAGGCTTACGCCACCTACGAAGACCTGATGGCGATGACGGAGGAGCTTTTCGTCCATATTGTCCGGAACCTCTTTGATTCAAACAAGTTCAGCTATCAGGGAAAGGCGATCGACCTGACCCCTCCCTGGAGGCGGCTCACGGTCCGCGATGCCGTTGTGGAGATCGGTGGTGTGGAAACCGCCATCCTCGACGACAACAGCCGAATGGCCGACCATGCCCGGAAGCTCGGCATCGAGGTGAAGGAGAGCGACCCGCCAGGCAAGGTACTGATGGCAATCTTCGATGAAATGGTAGAGCCGAAGCTCATTCAGCCGACTTTTGTCACCCATTACCCCGTCGACGTCTCCCCCCTTTCCCGCAGAAACGCGGACGAGCCGACACTGACCGACCGCTTCGAACTCTATATCTGCGGGAAGGAGATCGCCAATGCCTTCTCCGAACTGAACGACCCTGTCGACCAGCGCGGGAGATTCGAGATGCAGCTCCGGGAAAGGGATGCCGGTGATCTGGAAGCCCATGATATGGATGAGGATTACATCGGCGCCCTCGAGTGCGGGATGCCGCCGACGGCAGGCGAGGGAATCGGGATCGACCGGATCGTTATGTTGCTGACCGACTCCGCTTCGATCCGGGACGTAATCCTCTTTCCGCTTCTCCGGACCAGGGAGGACTCCGCAAGGTCTCCCCATGACAGCGATTGAGCCTTTTTACGAGAGCATTCCTAGATGACCTCCTATGAACTCTTCATCAGCCTGCGCTACCTGAGGGCGAGACGGAAACAGGTGTTCGTTTCCATCATCACCTTTATCTCGATTGCCGGGATATTTCTCGGCGTAGCGGCCTTGATTATCGTGCTGGCGGTCATGAACGGCTTCGAGAACGACCTGCGCAACAAGATCCTGGGCATCAATTCCCACATTATCCTGATGGAACACGGCGGCGCAATGAAGAACCATCCCCGGGTTATGCGGGAGATCGCACAGCTCCCCGGCGTGGTCGCCGCCACCCCCTTCATCTACAGCCAGGCGATGCTGAAAAACGGCAGCAGTGTAACCGGCATCGTTCTCCGTGGCCTCTCGATGGAAGATGCGATGAAGGTGATCAACCTGGGTAAAATCCGGGAGGGGAAGCTCGCCTACCTCGGAGAGGGTGAGAGGAAGATCCCGGGCCTTAAACCGGAGTTGTCTGGCGTTCCCGGAATCTTGATCGGTCGCGAGTTGGCAAAGAATCTCGGCGTTTTTCTCTTTGAAACGGTTCACGTCGTCTCTCCCTCCGGCGTCAGCACACCGCTGGGCATGGTTCCACGGATGAAGTCCTTCCTTGTGGTCGGCATCTTTGAATCCGGGTTCTTCGAGTACGACTCGACGCTCGCCTACATTTCGCTCAAGAACTGTCAAGAGTTTTTGAACATGGGAGACCTGGTCACCGGCATCGAGATTCGGGTCGATGATATCTATAAAGCCGATCTGATCGCAAAACAGATCGAGAAGAAACTGGGATTCCCCTACTGGGGCCGAAACTGGATGGAGATGAACCGAAACCTCTTCTCGGCGCTGAAGTTGGAAAAGCGGGTCATGTTCATCATCCTCTCCCTGATTGTCCTCGTCGCGGCCTTCAACATCATCAGCGCCCTGATCATGATCGTTATGGAAAAGAGCAAGGATATCGCAATCCTAAAGACGATGGGCGCCACCCGGGCGGGGATCATGAAGATCTTCATCTTGCAGGGGCTCGTCGTGGGGGCGATCGGGACCTTCCTCGGTTCTCTCGCAGGACTGGCAGTCGCCTTGAATTTGGAGGCCCTCTCCCGTTTCGTGGAGAAGCTTTTCGGCTTCAAGATCCTCCCGGGCGATGTCTATTATCTGAGCGAACTCCCCTCGCAGGTCAACTACGGCGATGTCGGAATCATCATCCTGGGAACGCTTTTGATCAGTTTTCTATCGACGATCTACCCTTCATGGCGGGCGTCACGCCTCGACCCGGCGGAGGCGCTGCGCTACGAATGAGGAACGATGGGTAAGGAACAATGATTCAAATCAAGAACCTCCAGAAAGCCTTCATCAAGGACGGTCACAGGATCGAGGTCCTCAAGGGGCTTGATTTCGAGATTGACAAAGGGCAATCGCTGGCTGTAGTCGGGATCTCCGGCGCGGGAAAGAGCACACTGATCCACATTATCGGCACGCTCGATCATCCGACCTCCGGCGCTGTGCTTTTTGACGGCATCGATATCTTCACCTGGCCGGAGAAGCGTCTTGCAGCCTTCCGGAACAAGATGATCGGCTTCGTCTTCCAGTTTCACAACCTCCTGCCGGAATTCACTGCGCTGGAAAACGCGATGATGCCCGCTCTTATCCAGCGGATGCCGAAACGCGAAGCAAAACGGCGCGCGGAGGCCATCCTCGACGAGGTGGGGTTGGGCGACCGGATGACCCATAAACCCGGCGAACTTTCCGGCGGAGAACAACAACGGGTAGCCCTCGCCCGGGCGCTCATCCTCGAACCGGAGATCCTCCTCGCGGATGAACCCACGGGAAACCTTGACACTGAAACCGGAAAAAGGATAGAAGACATGCTAATTTCGTTGAACAGGACGAAACGGATCACGCTGATCGTGGTCACACACAACCCATCACTCGCCGATCGGATGTCCCATCGCATCGGTCTGCGCGACGGAAGGATGTATACCCGTGAGTAATAAGCTGCCCTTTGCATGCATGACAGCGATCCTGATTATGGTTATCCTCGGGCCCGTCCCGGGGACAGCAGCAGAAAACATCAAGCAAATCGCTCTCTTTCCGCTTGACGTCCACAGTACCTCCCTGCAGAAGGCCGCCGAACTCCAGGATCTCCTCTATCGAGGAGTCGTGACGGAACTGCAGAAATCGAAAAACATTCGCTTGATCGAGCGTGAACGGATTCTCGCCGGGACGGAAGGAAAACGGATCAACGACGCCCTGCTCATCGAGGTTGGGAAAAAGGTCGGGGCCAACTATACCGTTTCGGGAAGCGTTTCTGAATTCGGAAACCGGATCAGCGTCGATGCCAGGTTGATCGATCTCCGCGAGGAGAAGGTCCTGCCGGGGATATTCGTTCAGGGCCGCGGCAGGGAAAACCTGGATGCCATTCTGGCCCAGCTCCGGACGGACATCCTCCTCCGAATCGCTGCCGTTGAGAGAATCGTCCGCATCGAATTCAAGGGTAACCGCAAGATTGAAGCGAGCGCCATCCAACAGGTCCTGAAGAGTGCAACCGGCAAGATCTTTACCGACGAGGACCTTTCCGCCGACATCAAGGCCATCTACAAAATGGGTTATTTCGAGGATGTCACTGCGGAGGTGGCTGAGGTTCCCGAGGGAAAGGCGATCACTTTCCTTGTGGAAGAAAAACCGATAATCACCGAGATCCGGATTCAGGGCAACAAGGAGGTAAAACGGGATGATATCGAAGGCGCGATGAGCGTCCGCAACCGGCAGACCGTAAACCTCGAGAAGCTCAAGACCGACACGGAAAAAATAAAGGCCCTCTATGACAGCAAGGGGTTCTACAACGCCGAGATCAATTACGCAGTCGAAAAGGGAGGCGAGCGGGACGTCCATGTCGTCGTCACGATCACCGAAAATGAGAAGCTCTTTATCCGCGGCATCAGCTTCGAGGGCAACAGGGCCTTCACCACGAAGGAACTGAAGAACATGATGACCACAAACGAATGGGGCATCTTCCACTTCTTCACCGAGTCCGGCCTCCTTAAAAAGGACCAGCTCAAACAGGACGTCGGCAAACTGAACGCCTTCTACCTGAACAACGGCTTCATCAATGCCCAGATCGGTGAGCCGGTCATCAGCTATGACCGAGACGGGATCCGCATCAAGATTCTTGTCTCGGAGGGGAAACAGTTCCGCGTCGGTAAAATCGCGATCGGCGGAGACGAACTTGCAACTCCCCGAGGAGATCTTCTCGCAAAGCTTCAAATCCGCAAGAAAGACTTCTACGCCCGTGAAGCGATCATGAAGGACATGGATTACCTGACCCAGGTCTGCAACGACGAAGGTTATGCCGGCGCCGACGTCGCTCCCCGCACAGAACCGCAGGAGAAAGACCTGACCGTCGATGTAACCTACGAAGTCAAAAAGGGACAGTTGGTCTATTTCAACAGGATCAATATCACCGGGAACAACAAGACGCGGGACAAAGTGGTCCGCCGTCAGCTCTCCATCGTGGAGGGGGATCTCTACAGCCGGACCAAGCTCAAAAACAGTTACATGTCTCTGAACCAATTGCGCTATTTTGAGGAGATCGATTTCCAGAGTGAAAAAGGTCCTGATGAAACCCTGACGGACGTGAACATCCACATCAAGGAAAAACCAACGGGGGTCTTCAGCCTCGGGGCAGGCTACAGCGCGCTGGACCAGGCGGTCGTTTCGGCCCAGGTCTCCCAGCAGAACCTTTTCGGACGCGGCCAGACCCTGAGCCTCAAGGCGAGCGTCGGTTCCCGCTCAACCCTCTACGACATCTCCTTCACGGAACCCTGGCTTTTCGACATGCCCCTCTGGAGCAAATTCGACATCTGGAACCTCTACCGCCAATACGACTCCTACAACCTCGACTCCAAAGGCTTCGGCACCACACTCGGCTACCCTCTCATGCCATACTTGACCGGCTATTTCGGATACCGCCTGTCACTGGACAATGTGAAAGACATCCAGGATTCCGCCTCTCCCTACATCAAAAAACAGGAGGGGGGGACAACAAGCAGCGGCGTCACTTTCACTCTGACAAGAGACTCGACGAATGATTCAATGTTTCCCTCCGCTGGGTCAAAGAACAGCACCTCGATAGAATACACCGGCGGCCCTCTGCAGGGCGATGTCAGCTATACCCGGTACGGGGCGACCTCCGCCTGGTTCTTCCCCTTGCCACTGGACACGGTCATCGGCATCCGCGGACGGATAGGAATGATCAGTGGCAACGAGGGAAAAGATGTGCCGATCTTTGAAAGGTACTACCTGGGGGGAATCAATTCGTTGCGGGGGCTCCGGGAGGTAGGACCGAAGGATCCCGCGACTGGGGATGTCATCGGGGGGCGCACGATGCTGAACTTCAACTTCGATTACATTTTCCCACTCATCAAGAACGCGGGGATGAAGGGGGTACTCTTCTACGATACCGGCAACTCCTGGGACACCGGCTATCATGTCGGCGACTTGAGAAAAACGGCGGGGCTAGGCATCCGCTGGTATTCGCCAATCGGCCCGCTACGTCTGGAGTGGGGCTACGCCCTCGACAAGAAGCAAGGTGAAGCCGCCAGCCGGTGGGAATTTTCAATCGGGATGTTCATGTAGAAAACCGGAAGGCAGCGGTTACCTTCTGTTAATGATTCACCAACAAGAAAGGGGAAATGTTTCATGAAAAGATATGGATGGTTTATTGCAGGCATTTTTATGCTGACCCTCGTCATCGCGGCCTCTCCCGCCGCGGCGGCTGAAAAAACGGGTTTTGTGGATATCCGGGAGATTATGCTTACCTCCAGCGCCGGCAAGAAGGCGGCCGAGGATTTCAAGAAGAGCTTCGAAAAAGACAAGGCGGCCATTCAGGAGAAGGAAACAGAGTTGAAAAAACTCAAGGATGAGCTCGAAAAACAGCGACCGCTCCTGAAAGAAGATGTCATGAAGGAGAAAGAGTTAGCCTACCAGAAGAAATTTCGGGACTATCAGATCATGGTCAAGGATTCAAACGAGGAACTCCAGGCAAAAGATCAGGACCTCTCGAAGAAGATGATCCCCGAAATCCTGAAGTTGGTCCAGTCCATCGGCGAAAAGGAAAAATACAGCATGATCGTAGACATCAGCGCGATCCCACTCGCCTATTACTCGAAGGAGAATGACCTGACGAAACGAGTCATCGACGAATTCAACAAGACCTACAAGCCGAAAAAGTAATGAAAACACTCAGTGAGATCGCTTCGTTTCTGGATGGCAACGTCAGTGGCGACGGCGAGGTCGTGATCGAACGCATCCGGGGAATCGACGAAGCCGGCCCTGGAGATCTGACCTTCGTGGCCAACCCGAAATACCGGAAACGGATGGAGACCACCGACGCGAGCGCGATCCTGGTAGCAACGGGCACAACCTGCGCGGGGAAAACCCTGCTGACGGTTGCGGATCCCTACGCCGCGCTGGGCCGACTTCTCGCTCTCTATTACCCCGAAGAGGAAGAGACGGGGGGAATCCATAAAAATGCAATCATCGAAGCGGGGGCAGACGTTTCACCGGAGTCCGTGGTCTATCCCGGCGTCCACATCTGCCGCGGGGCGCGTGTTGAGAAAAAG
>Ga0247840_10004716_pt1 | contig 21234 bp, 24 predicted proteins | sample LaCruzMarch2015__FD_192404 | JGI IMG/M metagenome (GOLD analysis project Ga0247840, IMG submission 192404) | Freshwater microbial communities from meromictic Lake La Cruz, Castile-La Mancha, Spain - LaCruzMarch2015_17m | ecosystem: Environmental > Aquatic > Freshwater > Lake | place: Spain... | reverse complement strand
TTTTTTATTTTTTTCCCTTAATAAACCGATGATTCGGTCGCAAGCCGGAGTTTTGGAATTTTTTGCGACCGGGAAATCAGAGGCGGACAAAACCACCATGTTTTTAACGGTCCGCCGGACGTGGGCGAAATCAAGCGGCGAGACGATTAGCAATCGTCTTTGTCTCGTTCTTAAAAAAATAACAGGGTCAAAAGAAAAGAAACCGGTGGCGTAGCGCAGGTCCGAATAGCGAGCCGGCGCTCCGACGATTAAAATATTATCTGATATTTTTTTCATGATAGGTCTGTTGAAAATCTATCACGTGGAAGATAATAAAGAAAGGAAATACAAAAATCAGCCAGAAAAGCGCGCTAAGGGTAATACAAAATGCTTGCGCCATCCGGTTTATCCCTGATAGATTAATCCACCTAAGGCGGATAAATCCCGATAAGAACGAAAAGGGAACAAATTATGCTTTTTTTGACGGCCCAGGAGAAAAATGAATGGCAGGCGCTGGCGAATGAAGCGCTTGCCAAAAAATCAGGCCCGGAACAGTTGGCGGCAAACGTCCGCCCCAATCTCATGCCAATGTTTGATTACTACCTGGGCGCGTTTCTGGCCGCCAAGGGACAAGTGGAACTTGGCCGGCAATGGCTCACGGCCGGTGCCTTGGCCGAAGAAGAAAAATTGATGTCCAATTCGTACCTTTCTTCTTTCATTGAGCGCCAGCATGGAAAAATGATCATGCCGGCGGTTGTGTTTGCGGATCCGAAACCTTATATCCATTTTTCCGGCGTGCCGACAATCCGTGATTCACGCCTCAATTTTTTAAGGCAATGCTCCCATTCCCTCCCGAAATTTACCAAGCCGGTCAGAATAATGGATATTGGTTGCGGTGACGGCTCTTTGACGGTCTTGTTCATCAAGGCAATACAGGCGGCCGGCAAGGCAGGGGATATTTCTGAAGTCATGCTCATTGACCGTTCGCGTGGCATGCTTGATGTGGCGGAAGACACGGTAGGACGCGTTATCAACCGGTCCGCGATCAGGGCAGTGCACGGCAAGATAGAAGACTTTGCCGGCAAAATTGACCGGCGTTACGATATTGTCGTCAGTTCGCTGGCCTACCATCATATGCCGCTGGAGCAGAAAAGGGCCCATTTGAATACACTGAAACGCTGGATGGATAATTTTATTATCTTTGAAATTGACGCTAATAATGATCTGCCGGAACAATTTTCGCCCGAACTGGCGCTCTCTGTTTATCAAACTTATGGCAGGTTGATAAACCTGGTTTTTATGCACGACGCGCCGGTTGAATTGGCGCTATCCTGCGTGGATGCTTTTTTGATGACCGAGGAGGTTTCGTTTCTGATTCAACCGCGGGGACTTCGTAACGATTACCACATGCTCAAAACCCAATGGCACGATCTTTTTGAAGATGTTCTTGCCCCCGATTTTGCCTGTCTCTGCGATTCCGCCTGTTACGCCGATGAATACACCGGACTCTTCACAATGCATTACGGACACTAGCCGTCCATGGTCGCTGCTGTTTCTGGACAAAGTGTTCCTGAAACCGCGCAAAACTAATTTGCGCGGCGTTGAATTGTTCAACCTGACCCTGATTCAAGACCTTGCGCGATATGGTTTTTCATTAACAATTCCCATTCATTATTCATGGAAAGACGATTTCAAGCATGAACAATCTCCATGTCCGCCGGTCTTATGTAAACTGTCCGGACACGTTATTCTGCTAAACGGATTGATGGCCGCGTGGCTTGTGCGCCGTAGGCAATATAAGAAAATCATCCTGGCTAACGTTGCCAACGGTCTGATTCCGGCATTATTGCTGATGCGCATTTTAAACAGGCCGGTTTCCCTTTTTCCCCTGATTGTTTTCGCGCACCGCATGCCGTCGACCAGGTTCATGGCGGCTTTGCCGAAAAAGACAACGCGGGTGATATGCGTTAACGGCATCATTGCCGCCGAATTCAAAAAATTTGGCTTTAAGGATGTCAATGTTCTCTTTGGCCACATGAATGCCGATAAATTCCGTCCCGAGGGTGATTCCAAGGCAAAAGCTGATTCGGATAAAATAATCAATTTCTGTGTGGTCGGTTTCCTGGATAATGCCTGGAAAGGCGCGGATACGGCCCTGGCCGCTTTTCGGGCGTTGCCGAAGGATATTTCCGCCAAGTGCGTGCTTCATCTGGCCTCATATCGTTCTCCGCCTTCATTGCCGGAGGAAAATATAAAGACTTATACATGGTTTCCGACCGGGCAGATGCCGGAATGGCTGCGTAAAATGGATGTGATGATTGTGCCCTCGCGCGATGAAAGGGTAATGCGTGAAACTTTTTCATTGACGATGGTTGAGGGCATGTTGACCGGGTTGCCGATAATTGCTTCCAATTTGCCGATACTGGCTGAAAAACTTAATGCCGGCGGTGGTTATACTTTTAATAATACGGAGGAACTATCACAATTGATGGTCGCGCTGGCATCCCGGCCGGAACTGCGCGCCGAACTTGGGCAACAGGCGCGCCGGATTGCACTGGAGCGCTATGTTTGGGATGCCGGAAAATTTATCAGCCGCTATCTTATTTAGCACATCTATTACTTGGATTTTTCACAAAAATGTGCAATATTCAGGTGTTATTTTTTTGACAAAGGCGGTCTTTTCCCATACGGTTCTTCTTTCATGTGCTGATTCAAAGGCTAAGGTGGGCCGGTAGCTCAGTTGGTAGAGCACGGCACTTTTAATGCTGGGGTCGCGGGTTCAAATCCCGCCCGGCTCACCCAAAATAACAAGCTTGCATGTTGACTTATCTTAAAAAGTTGACCTATTTTAAAAAAGCGCGGAAAAATCTGGAAGCGCTTCTGGTCCGGTTGGGAATAGCCGTTTTGCCTTATTGGCCGCGGTGGTTGATTTTAGCCACTGCGCGTCTGGCGGGAATACTCGGTTACTGGCTGGCGCCCGGCCAGCGCAAAATTACCATGGCGAATCTGGAAATTGCCTTCGGTAAAACGAAATCACCGGCCGAGAAAAGGCGGATTGCCGTTCAAGCCTTTCAAATAATAGCCCGGGTGTTTCTTGATTATTTCTGGTTTGCCAAACGCTCTTCCGAACGGGTTGCAAAATACATAATTCTTGACAGGTCTGTTTCCTTGTATTTTCCGGCCCCGCCGGCGGTGGGCGTGACGGCCCATTTCGGCAACTGGGAATTGTTGTCGCGGGGGATGGCGGCGGCCGGATATGTGCACGAGGCGGTCTCCGCGCCTTTATCCAATCCGGCCGTGGATAGGATTATTGAAAGGTTCAGGACGACAGATAACGCGAAAATGATTCCGATGCGCGGCGCGGTGCGGGGGTTATTGCGCGCGCTCCACCGGGGAATATACATTGCGCTTTTGCTGGATCAGAATACAAAGCCCCAGGATGGCGGCATATTTGTGGACTTTTTCGGATTGCCGGTTCCTATGTCTACAAGCGCGGCTATTCTTGCGGAGCGCGTCAATGCGCCGATTGCCCCGCTTTTTTGTATGGCGCAATGGAACGGGAAATATCGGATCTATGCTTTGCCGCCGATTAAAACCACAAATCTACCGGCGGAGGGGCTGGACTCCATCCGCTATTTCACCCAGAGGATTGCCTCGGTGTTTCAGCAGGAAATAGAGAAACATCCGGAGCAGTGGATGTGGATGTATAAACGATGGAAGCATATAAAACCCGGCTTGCCGGCCGATGCCTATCCTTATTACTCAAAGCCTTTGTCTTGATATTCTCCCCTCGCCTTTGCCAGAGTGCCCCGCGGCTTCCGCCGTCGCCCAAGGGCTATGGCGAGACAAGTGCCGCGGGGGTGAATGGCAAGGCGACTTTTTTGATTGTTGCGCTTTTATTGGAAAAGAATATTATTCAAATGATAGAAATCACGCCTTAAATCACGTCTTTAAAGCGTGATAAAGCGTGGTTAAGCTATTAGAGCGCATATAATGCGCTTTAGCGGGCATATATGGAAAAGGTAGAAAAAAAAGCGGCCAGTATTGAAGCGGAACATATTTCCCAGCTTGCATGCGCAGGATGTCAGAAAGTTCTGGACGTATCGCATCTTCATCCGTTTACGAAAATAAAATGCCCGGAATGTGGCATGGAACAAATTGTTCCCGCGAAGTTCGGGGCTTTTTTGCTGATTAAACAGCTTGGCGCCGGCGGCATGGGCGTTATTTACCGCGCCATGGACCGGGAGCTTGGCAGGCAAGTGGCCCTGAAGGTCATGAAAAAGTCGCTGGGCGACAATCCGGAATTCTATCAGGCATTCAAACATGAAGCCCAGGCCGCGGCGGCGTTAAACCACCGGAACGTGGTTCAGATCTATTCCTTCGGCCAATACAACGGCCAGCCTTATATCGTTATGGAACTAGTTGCCGGCGGCAAGCTTGATGATTTGATTTCAAGTTCGGGCGGCCTTGACGAATTAAAGGCCCTTGAAATTCATCTGGAGGTGACGGAAGGACTTATGGCGGCCAGCGATGTAGGATTGGTGCACGGCGATGTAAAGCCGGCCAATATTCTTTTCGGTAAGAACGGCGAGGCCAAGGTGGTTGATTTTGGCCTGGCCAGTTATATCGGGGAACAACAGCAGGGCGGGGCTGTCTGGGGCACGCCATACTATATCGCACCGGAAAAGGCGCGCGGTAAGAAAGTTGATTTTCGTTCTGATATTTACAGTCTTGGGGGAACGCTCTTTCATGTTCTGACCGGTAAACCGCCTTTTGACGGTCCTACTTCCAACGACGTGGTCATGGCGCGCCTCAACCAGCCGGCACCAAATATCCGCGATATAAATCCCAATATTCATCCGGGAACCGCGCAAATGGTCGCGCGCATGCTCGAAATGGATCCGGCCATGCGTTACCCTTCTTATCCCGCTTTGTTGATTGACATGCGCAATGCCATCAAATCGGCCAAGAAGCCGCTCACCAGGCAAATGCATGTTTCCAGTTCCATTCCGATAAAAGATTCTGAAACAAAGATGAAATCTTTGCTTCAGAAAATTAATTGGAAAATAGCGGCCGGCGTTGCGGCCGGCATTATTCTAATGGCCTTGTGTGTTGTTGGCTGGATGTATAACAATAAGCGGCAGGAACTCCTTCGGCAGGAAGCGGCCGACCGCCAGTTGTTTGAACAATCCCGCGCGTCCGGCCGGGCCACTTGGGATCGGATCGTCAATCTCTCGGTTTTGCTTGCACAGACAGGAACGAATATCATGCCTTATGCCGAAAAGGCCGATAAAATTGCGTCTTCCATCAATCGGGTTGATGATGCGAACGCTCTCCTGATGGATGAGACCGATAAGGTTAAGGAATGGTTCAACGAGTCGGAAGACATTCAGGCCAATGCCTTTTTTCTTATTCAGCAATTGGATGTTTCAACCAACGTCCAAACTGCCAAGCGCTTAAGCGATGATCTGGAAACCGCGTTCAACCGGCTCATCACCATTAATACTTCAACAGAGGAATCGGGTGAAATCGTCAAAGAGGTGTTCAAGGAGGCCGATGTCCTTCAGAGAAAGACGATGGAAGAAATTAACCGGATTAAAGCCGAAAAGGCGCGGGTTGAAGCAAACCGGCGCAAGGTGGAAGACGTCCAAAAGCAGGCCAAAAAGAAAGAAGAAGAGATTAAAAAAATTCGGCCGGCAATCATTCAACAGGAACTGGATGTAATTGAACGATGCCGTGGGGCCAATGCAATTATGATTGCCCAAAAGAGATTTGAAGAGGCTGAGCGTTCCTTTGCCACGGTTCAGTCGCGTGTTACCCTGGATGAAACCCGGGCGACTTGCAAAAATATCATGGAGACATATGGTGAAATCGCCAAACTGAAAAGCTGGCTGATGAATGCCATCAATAGCGCGCCGTGCAAAAATTGCTGGGTCATGGGCGCAAGCAGGAGCGACGTTGTCAAGGCAAACAGCGATACCGGTGTTACCGTGGTGTTGGGGGCGGCAGGTTCAACGATAATTCAGTGGGAGGCCATTACTGTTTCCCAATTATTGAAAATGGTTAATTATTATGCGGAGTCCATGGGTCTTTCGGAGCCTCAACGGGCCATAATATTTAAGCAGGCCGCGCTGTATTGCTATGAAAGCGGCGTGTTCAAAACGGCGGAAACATACGCCAATGCGGCTTATAAAGCCAATCCGGATATTCAGGCGGATTTGAACCGTTTGATGCCCGATATTTTATCTCCCGAACAATGAGGCAGAAGAACGTAACACTTTGCGTTGCCGAGTTTCATTATAAGAGAAACTTTTACTGTTTGTCATTCCCGACCTGATCGGGAATCCAGGGAAAAAGACTCTGGATTCCCGCTTTCCCTGGCCGACGCTCGGGCCGGCGCGGGAATGACAGGTACAATACATGACATGAAGTTTTTGGAAAGAAACAGATGAATTCAAGGGAAGAAAGTCCGGTATTACAATTGGATTTCAATAAACTGACAAAAGCCGTCGGCACCGGTTCCGGCATTCTGCCGGTGGCGGTTCAAAATATTGACACCGGCGAAGTCATTTTGCTGGCTTACACCAACCAAAAAGCTTTTTCACTTTCCATGCAAAAAAGGAGTCTTATCCTCTGGAGCACTTCACGCAATGAATTGTGGGAAAAAGGAAAAACTTCCGGCGAAACATTTGAGCTGGCAGAGGCTTACGTCAATTGCGAGCAGAACGCTCTGCTCTATCGGGTGCGTCCGCGCCGCGCCGGCATCTGCCATACCAGAAACACGGCAAACAAGCCGCGAAACTGTTTTTACCGCCGCATCAATCTTGACACACTCCGCCTTGAAAATATTGATCCCTGACGGCTGTTGCTCGGCTGTCAATCTGTCCGGATGCTGAAAACGAATAATGAAATAACCCTTGCAAATCGGCCTGCATTGTATTAAAAAGCAGCGCAACTGAAGTAATCACCAAGAGGAGGAAGAATGTATTCCGCGTCTGATTTGCGTAAAGGTTTAAGGGTGGAAATAGAAGGCGTGCCTTATATCATCGCCGATTTTAATTTCGTCAAGCCGGGCAAGGGAGCGTCAATTTATAACTGCAAAATGAAGAATCTTATAACCGGTGCCACGCTTACCAGGAGCTACCGGTCCAATGATAAATTGGACGAGCCTAAACTGGAAGAACGCACAATGCGCTATTCCTATAAAGACGGCGATAATTACGTTTTTATAGACAAAAACTTTGAGCAGATGAGCGTCGGCACCGACGTATTGGGCGATGCGCGTTTCTTCCTCGTTGAGGATATTGAGGTTGATATCTTAATTCATAATGATCAGCCAATCGGCGTGGAATTGCCGACCTTCATTGAGAAGGAAATCAAGGAAACCGAACCGGGCTATCGCGGCAATACGGCCACCAATGTTACTAAACCCGCCAAAATTGAGGGCGGTTATGAACTGCAGGTGCCGCTTTTCATCAATCAGGGCGACATCATAAAAATTGACACGCGTACCGGCGGATATTCCGACCGGGTGAGCGTGTCAAAGGGTTCGTGAAGCCAACGATTGTAATCGCGCCAGGACGGAGAAAATATATGGCGCTTCCCGGTGATAAATTTCGGCTCTCAGCCCTGAAACCTGCCCTGGAATTGCGGTCCAAATTGCTTACGGCAATCCGCTTGTTTTTCCTTGAACACGGCTATCTTGAGGTTGAAACACCTGTTGTGGTGAAAACTCCCGCCATGGAGCTTCACATTGACGCCTGTCCGGCCGGCAAGGGTTATTTAAGAACTTCGCCTGAATTGCACATGAAACGCCTCCTTTGCGCCGGTTACGGGCGCATTTTTCAAATCGGCCCGTGCTTTCGTTCAGGCGAACGGGGTAATCTTCATAATCCGGAATTCACCATGCTTGAATGGTATCGGGCACAAGCCGATTACATGGATATTCTCGCTGAAACCAAGGACCTCTTGAGGTATGTCGCAAAAACCTGCCTTGGGAAAATGACATTTGAAAGGAATGCCCGGACCATTGATCTTGGAGCTGAGTGGCTTTCTTTTTCTGTTTCGGAATATTTTGAAAAATTTGCCGGCTGGAATCCGGCAGCAAGTTTTGATGAGCGCCGATTTGACGATGATCTGGTAAATTGTATTGAACCGCATTTGCCGAAGGACCGTCCCGTTGTTTTGCGGGATTACCCGGCCGAAGCGGCCGCCCTGGCGCGGTTGAAAACGGATAACCGCCGATTAGCAGAACGCTGGGAACTGTATCTGGGCGGCATGGAAATAGCCAATGCCTTCAGCGAATTGACCGATGCGGCTGAACAGCGCAAACGATTTGAAGAATGCGCTCAAAAGCGTCTTGCAATGGGCAAGGAAGCTTATGAATTAGATGGTGAATTCCTTGCGGCGCTTGAGACGGGAATGCCATCCTGTGCTGGAATCGCGCTCGGTCTTGATCGCCTGGTAATGCTGTTTGCCGGTGCTGATTCATTGGACGATGTGCTTCTATTCCGTTAGGCGAAATACCCGCCTGCCCGTCAGCTGACGGACGTAGCATTGCGGGCAGGCGCTTCACGCAATCGGCCGGGTTTTCCAGCGGCGGTGGAGCCAGATCCACTGTTCGGGATGTTGCCGGATTTGGTCCTCAATGATTTTGGTGTATTCCTGGGTTGTCTTGCGGATTGTTTCCGTCTCGCGATCTGGCGGCGGCTCCAGCATCGGAAAAACCTGCAGGAGATGATTTCCATCCGAAGTCCGATGGATGAATACCGGCACCACCGGAGCTTGGGTTTGGGCTGACAGAATTGCCAATCCCGGCGACGTGCAGGCAGGCCGGCCGAAAAAGTCCACAAAAATGCCGGCATCCCGCGGCCGGTTCTGATCTAAAATAAATCCCAGCAATTCGTTCCGCCGCAGGACACGCAGGGCGGCCCGCGCCGAGTTATGGTTAGGAATGATGTTTACTCCGACCTGCTTGCGCATCAGCATCCATATGCCGTTAATGGTCTTATTCTTGATTTCCTTGGAAATGATCGTCACAGGATAACGTTGTTTTTTGGCGGAGAACATGGGGAGAAAATCCCAGTTACCAAAATGCGCGGACATGATCAACACACCTTTACCGCGTTGAAGCGCTTGATCAACAATTTCCTTTCCCACGACCGTAATGCGATCATTCGTTTCGTCAATGGCTCCGCCGGCCAGTCGTAGTAGTTCAAATTGGTTCATTCCTAAATTCTTATACATCCGATTGATGATGGATTGGATTTCCTGTTCGTTTTTTTCAGGACAACTGCGGCGGAGCGCGTCCAAGGCGTCACGCCGGTGATAGCGGATCACGGAGCCATAAAACCATCCCAGCGCGGACCCAATAGCCAGAGCCGCTGAGAGTGGAATCCGCGCCGTTAGTCTTGTAATAAATTTAACTAATCTTTCCATGGCCTGTATCTAATTGCCGATATTGTAGCTGAATCATTGCCGTCTGCAAAAGATATTTGCCATATTTTTTTGCTTGAATGGAAAAATAAGGTGAATAAACTAAGCCAATTTCAAAACTCATCGCGCTAACGGGGTAGCGCTCCTACAACCGGCGATTTTCTGGGAAATTGTAGGAGACTCGCCCCGCCGAGTCGATTCTTTCGGGGTTTTGAAATTACCTCAACTTAATTTTAATATTTCTGAATAGGAGGGAGAAGTAATGATTCATAAAGCAAATAATTTGGAATCGGAAGTCCGCGCTGAAATGCGCGGCGGAAAAGGCTCGGTTACAATCCAGCATTTTTTCAAACAGGGTGAAATAAAGGCAAAATGCAGGTTATGTTCGAGACTGATTTTGCCTCCGGGCGCCAGCATCGGTTCGCACAAACATGAGGCCGAGGATGAACTGTTTATTATTGAACGCGGGGTTGGCATTCTGGATGACGGTTGCAACAAGATAAAAGTTGAGCCCGGCGACGCCATCCTTACCGGAAACGGGGAGTGTCATTCCATCAGCAACGCGGGCGATGAGCCACTTGAATTAATCGCGGTGATTATGTGTTATTAAGAGAGGTAGATAGACTAAAGACGGAAGGGGGATAAGGCTGAAGACAATTCTTAACCTTCAGCCTAATATGCTTTTATGCTAATAATGCCTGAAAATATCATTTTCCCTGAATGCACGCTCAGCGGCGCCAAAAAGGTATTTCAGCTTATTCCCGAATGCGCTCGTTTTGGCATGAGGGGCGTGGTCATGCACGGCCGGTCGCTCGTAAAAAGTGGCAGTTTAAAAATCATCTTAAGTAATACGCCAAAAGAACTTAATGTTGTCTGCCGTGAACATGGCGGCGGCGAGCCGACACTCGTTCATTTGGAAAAAGCCTTGGATTTCGCAAAAGAGCACAAGGCCGAATGGATTGCGGGTGTCGGTGGGGGCAGCGTTCTGGATGTGGCCAAGGCCTGTGCCGGACTTTTTAATGTAAAAGACAAGATTTCTGCTTATCATGACGGAGCGCCGATTGAGACGCCCGGTATCCCATTTATTGCCGTGCCGACCACGGCCGGCACGGGATCAGAGGCGACGATTAATTCAGTTTTGACCAACACTGTAACCCGTCAAAAAAAGTCAATCCGCAATCCATTTTTAATGGCCAAACTCGTGGTTCTGGACCCGGTATTATTGGTAAACTGTCCGAAGAAAACAATTGCTTATGCCGGCCTTGATGCTTTTACCCAGGCGATAGAAGCATACACCAGCCGCATGGCGACATGGTTGAGCGACCAGCTTGGATTGAAAGCGATAAGCCTGATTGCGATCAATCTAGAGGCTGTTTACCACGGTGGCAGTGATGAAGAACGATTGAACCTACTGATCGGCAGTTATCTGGCCGGGCTTTCATTTTCAATGGCGCGCCTGGGAGTTGTCCACGGTTTGGCTCATCCGCTTGGCATCCGTTACCATGCGGCCCACGGCCTTGTTTGCGGAACCTGTTTGCCGCATGCGATTGAATTGAACCAGATGGCGATGGGGGACAAATACGGATTCATAAACAAAGAAATTGGCGACGATCTTTTGACTTTTACGCGTCAATTGCTTGAACGCCTTGGAGTTGAGTCTCCTTTCAAAGGCAAACAGATTCTTGAGAAAGAGATTATTATCCGCGAAACATTAAAATCATGGTCAACGGCCGCCAATGCAAAGCCGGTAACCGAATCTGACGTTGAATTTCTGCTTGCGCGCCTTTTTAAAAATTAGAATCCCCGGCTCTGAAGCAGGCGGGCAAGCTCCTGCTGGAAGGCCTGCAAATCTTCTTGGCTTGGACGGTAACCCGCTTTTCCGGCCGTCAATCCCAGCCGGCCTAATTGGTCCAGTGTCCATAATGCCGCTTGACCGTCGCTGAATCTGACGCTTCCGCTTGCGATTGCGCCGGCTTTTACCACCCGGTCGAGTTCCACCGCAACGCTGCCGGGGGTGCCTTCCTGCCCCTCTGGCTCAACCGCGGAGTCGGGTTTATCGGTTGCGCCTGGAGCCGGTTTGGAAAGATCAACGTTTCCTGCGGAAGACTTCTCTTTCTCCTTGATGCTTAAGCCCAAATCAAGAACAAGGAAGCGAACGTCAATAAAAGTAACGGAAATTTTAAATTCGTCGATAATTTTTTTCTGGATATCCGAGAGTTTCGCCCCTTCGGTTACCCATTTCTGCACCAGTTCTTTTTGTTCTTGAGTCAGTTGAATCATTGTAATGTCCAGACTAAATATGCGCAGAGTGCCAGAAGCAGTAAATCTTGTCAAGCCTCACAACATGGCTTGTTCAGATTCGCGTTCCCGTTTCCAAAAACGGATTTCGGGACTAAATTACTTGTTTGCCGGATTCAGACTCTTGATGTCCAGCTTCTTTGCCTCGCCCTCATAGTACTCAATCTGGGACGGAAATTTCTTCATGAATGAGCCGACGATGGATGGCCCGGCACTGCCGCGATAGGTGTTGTAGCTTTTGATCGACGTGATCCAGTCATCAAGCGCCGTCTTGCATTCGTTGACTCCTTCTTCCATCGTCCGCATGGCGTGCTGTGAAGTTTCGGCGGCCCTCAGTTGGGGATTGTTTTCAAACGTAGCTTTGATGGCAAGCCCGGCTGAGTTAAAGTCACCAAGTGTCTTCTGTATGCCCTGCGCGTATTTCACCTGGTCTGATTCCGAGAGTTTCCCGGACCCGACTGCCTTCTGAAACTCCTCAATCGCGGGGACGACGGCGCTCCTCATCGCCGCGTATTCCTTGAATGTTTTAGACTCGTGGTCCATGTACTGCTGGCTGATTGTCCAGACCCCTTCGATCTTCTGCGGCACAGTGTTTAGCGCGGCGGAATAGTGCGATTTTGCGCCCTGAACAGACTGATAGTTCTTGTTCAGCGTGTTCCAGACGCCGACAACGGCGTTGCAACCGCCAGCAAACAACACAACCAGTATGAAAAAAACAACCAAAAGACAAATACCAATCTTGCTCATACCATCTCCTTTTTATTCTTTCCTATTTGCGATAGATTTCCCTGAGTTTTTTATCCGCTTCCTGAATGATCACTATAACTCCTTGGTCGAAATTATTGAAGTTTAAAAAGTCTTTGGCTTTTTCTATGACCTCGGTGGCGTCAGATGCCGTGAACTTGGGCAGGCCTCTGCCTCGCGAAGGTGTCACCTTCAGTTCCGCGTCGGGCCGTATCAGCCAGACCAATCCGTTCTGGCCGCCTTCTGTGGCGGCAGTTGCCTTGCCTAACCCCAACCACCTGCCATAGTGTGTAGCATAATCTTCCGGATGTTTCACGCCATTTTGAACAATAACAACCATTTCAGCAATGCCATCCCGCTTAAGGCTTTCGCAAATGGCGTCGCCGGCTTCTATTGTTTCCCGGCTCAGGACGTGCGCATTATCAATCACCCAGGACTTGGTGAGCGGAGTGAACGCGGGATCTCCCTTGGGAACTTCTTTGTTTTCATCAATCCCTTGCCACGGGTTCCCCGGTTTGCCGCAACTGTTACCGAACAATAATACAAGCAGAATAGCTAGAATCCTGAAACTCACATGACCGCCTCTCTCCTGCCCCTGCAAAGAGGACATGAATGGGTTGTTTTTTTCGAACATCCGGCTCCGCCGCCGCCACCGCCGGCGCAGGCGCAAGCGCAAGCGCAGGACACGCAGGCACAGGCACAGCTGGATGAACTGCCCCCAAATCCGCCGCCGCCGGATGAGCTTCTGCCACTGCTGCTACCGCCCCCTAAACCACCGTAAAAAATACTTCCTCCTGAATAACCGCGACTGCCAGTCCAACGCCGGCCTTTACGGGATAAGAACAGGAGCAATAAAAAAAACGTGACAATGAGCAGGAAAGGAAGCAAGCCGGGTATTTCATAGCTGGGCGTGGGTTTGCTTACCTTCAAGCCTGGCATGTAAGATCTCGGAAACGCTATTGAAACCCGAATTTGTTGTCCTTGCCCGAGATTTTTCCTGACCCATGTGATCTCCTGGCCTTCCACACTGGTTGGCGGTGGTGACGCTTTCACATCTCCGATTTTTGCGGCAATGTTCATTGTAACGGTAAGCTGGCCGATAACGGCGCGGTCATACCAGCCGGGAATAAAATCAAGTTTGAATTCTCCGTCGGTTGCATGGAACAACCCAGACTGTTCTATGCTGAACCAGATCTGAAAACTTTCACCGGGTTTGTAGTCTCGGTCCAGATCAACGCGGACACCCGACCAACTGCCTTCACTGGCACTTGATATGTTTCTTGCGGCTCCTTTGCCATTCCGGATAGTAAAATTGCTGTTTGGAACTCCGACGGTAATCCAGGGAATATGACCACCCGTCACCAACCATTTCTGATAGTATTCAATGGTAACGTTGCCGTCCGAATGCGGGGTAAGCCGTACTTTATAGTCATCTATCTTGTAGGTACCCGTGTCACCCGTCCGGCCCATGCAAGGCACAATAAGACAGAAAAGAAGACTCAGTAATCTCCTCGTCATCTCGCACCTCTGTTCATATCGTCAAGCGGGCATCCGCCGCCGCACGCTTTGAAAAGATCGCATCCATCGCACTTATCAGGCGCGAACTCATGTTCCCTCAGTTTTCTGCAGGTTGGGTGATTCCAGATGATGTTCCAATCGTCCGTCAGTATGTTCCCTACGGGTTCCGGCCAGGACTGGCACGGCAGGACGGAACCATCCGGCTGGATGGTCATGTTGTGCTGGGCCGCGGAACATCCTTTCATCCCCAGACCAAGTTCAACCGGATTCAATTCATGATAACACGTGGGCGAGTACCATTGCAACTCCATGCCCAGTTCCCTCGTCAACCCGCGTGCTTTCTCGAGCAGTGCTTTCACCTGATTCAGAGATAGACCTTTATCTCTCTTGTGGGCAATGCCTCTTCCGGAACAGATGAGGCTGTTGCAGGCCATGTATTTCAGGCCGAGAGAGTGGCCCCACTTGATTGTGTCAAGAAAAGTTTCCGCGTTATCCTGGGTGAGCGTGGTGTTGGTCACAATATTCATTCCCAGAGACAAGGCCTTCCTGATACCGGCTTCGGTTCTCTGCAGGGCGTTTTCAACGGCCATCATTTTGTTATTGACCTCAGGAACGCAGGACTCGACGGTCACCTGGATAAAATCCAGACTTGCGTTCTTGAGCTTCTCGCAATGCTCCTCAAGAAGAATGCCGTTGGTAACAAGCCCCGTCACAAACTTTTGCGCATATCCAACAAGTCTCACTAAGTCATTTCTCAGCAAAGGTTCTCCGCCGGTGAAGACGATTTGCGGAATTCCGATCTTCCAGAGGATATCGATGATCCGATTCCACTGGTCGAACGAAAGCTCTGCCATATTCCGCCGCTTGTCGCTCAGGTAGCACTTCGGGCAGTCGGCATTGCACCTGTATGTCAGAGCCAGATCCATTCTTGCGGGGGAAACCCATCGCGATATGTCAATTTCTTTCATCTTAAGGCCGGCGTCGACGGGGCAGGAACCATCCGCGATGGCCATGATGGTGCCGATGTGTCTATGCAGATCATTGGTAAGGCGTAAACGTTCTTCCCGGGGATATCTCTGCTTCATCTTTTCGACAACATAGTCAATGACCTGCTGGGATTCATCTCCGGTTCCTTGCTGGAATTTCCACATTCCTTCGATAAAGTAACCCAGAAACTCAGCGGCTACGTTGTCCAGGATTAACGGCGGCGCCATGCCGTCAATCCAGAGAAAGTTGATCGGGATAGGGTCAATCAGACGAAGATGCAAGCGATGCGGTCGGCCAGATGGTCCAGTGACCGTGGCATGAATGATCCCTTCTTTGCTGAATGGTTCAATTCTTCTCAAAAATCTCATGACATTATTCCTGAGCCCTACCGGCGTCACTCATTATAAGCGGTCTTTAGGATGACGTCCGGAAGACTTTATTCTGGCCTCGTGTATTGGTCAATGAAATCTTTCGGTGATACCCACAACACGGCTTGTGCTATTTTCAGGGAACACGGAAATATTTTGGAAGCGGAAAAGCATTTTCAATATGACGGACAACGGGTTCCGCGCCGTTTTTGGCGCCGATAATTTCCACAACGTCAAAACGGAAGCTGCCCGGTTGGGTTTTCAGGCGCTGCAGGTAGCGGACGGCCGCCCGGGCCAGGTGAAAACGTTTTGCCCGGTCCACGGCCGAAAACGGCCGGCCAAAATCTTCGCCGGCCCTGGTTTTGACCTCAATAAAAACGAGCGTGTCCGCAATGCGCGCAATCAGGTCAATTTCGTCCCGGAGGCCGACCCGAAATCGTCGCCCGAGAATTTTATATCCCTTGGCCGTGAGATGACGTTCAGCTTCCCGCTCGCCCCAGAGTCCTGTCCGCTGACGCGGGGTCGCGCGCGGATTGCTGGAGGCCATGAAGCGTTCAATGTATTTCCACATTGGTAGAAACTATAAGGTTTACGGGTTCAAAGTTCACGGTTTAGGGTTTAATGAAGAAAGGATAAAGCAACGGATAAGAGCATAGCTAGCCGAATGTTCTTCATTCTAACTTTGTGCCTTCTGCCTTTCAATCTTTATCATGCTCCAACCGTGAACCGTGAACTCTTGAACTTTGAACCTGAACAATTGTCTTTCTTCTATTTCTGATATCTTCAATTTCGCGCACCGGTCTGAACGAGCGCCGGTGGTATTCGGTTGCGCCGTGTTTCAACAAAGCCTGAATATGGGTTGGTGTGCCGTAACCCTTATGACAGCCAAAACCGTATTCGGGGTGCCATCGGTCCAACTCCATCATCCATTGATCCCTGACAACTTTGGCGACAACACTGGCCGCGGCAACCGAAAAACTCCGCGAGTCGCCCCTGATGACCGCTGTTGAAGGGCAGGGCAGGTTGCGGACCGGCAGGCCGTCAATGATGGCATGATCGGGCATTAAGCAAAGGCAGGAAAGAGCGCGGCTCATTGTAAGGTGAGTTGAGCATAGGATATTGATTTCGTCAATTTCCGTTACAGTGCCGAAGCCGATGCCGATTTCAACCTGGGGCGACTGGGTCAGAAGGGCAAAAAAAACGTTCCGTTGATTTGCCGTCAACTTTTTTGAATCGGTTAGCGAGGCAAAAAGACCGTCTTTTTCTTTTTCAATAAAATCGCGTTCAAAAACGACTGCCGCGGCAACAACCGGTCCGGCGAGTGGTCCGCGGCCGGCTTCATCTACACCGGCGACGCGTCTATACCCTTTGGTCCACAATTGACGTTCAAATTCCAGTAAGGGGGCAGGAGATGTCATTCCTTAAGCTTCAGTCCCGGTCAAACGCGCCTGTTTACCCGTGCGTTTGCGGAGATAATAAAGCTTTGCTCTTCTGGCTTTGCCGGAAGATTCCACTTCAATGCTTACAATGTTTGGAGAGTGAATGGGGAATATTCGTTCCACGCCTTCGCCGAAAGAAACTCTTCGGACGGTAATGGTTTCGGTGGCCCCTAAGCCTTTTCGGGCAATCAGTATGCCGGAATAAGCCTGAACCCTTTCCTTGTCGCCTTCCTTGAATTTGACCGCGACCTTGATTGTGTCGCCGATCTTGAACGCCGGATGTTTGATTTTAGCGCGATTTTCAGCATCTATTTTCTTGGCAATATCTGAAACCATATTTTCCTCTTTCTAATCAGGTTGTTTAGTCTGAAGGTTGTTAGGATTACAGCCTATCTACTTTTTTTCTTTAAAATGGTCAAGCCGTTATTTTGTCAGGTCCGGGCGTCTTTCCCGGGTGCGATTCTTTGATTGTTCATTTTGCCAGCGTTCTATTTCCGAATGGTTTCCGGAAAGGAGGACTGAAGGCACTTTCATGCCGCGGAATTCTTCCGGCCGGGTATATTGGGGATGCTCCAATTGATAAGCGCTGAATGAATCGTAATCCGCCGCTCCTTCCGCTCCGAGAACATTTGGTAAAAGCCGCACAACGGCATCAATAACGACCGTCGCCGCCAGCGTGCCGTTGGTCAGCACATAGTCGCCGATTGAAATTTCATCGGTTACCAGGGCCTGGCTAACCCGCTCATCAACGCCTTCATAATGCCCGCAGATGAAAATCAGGTGTGAGCAGTTCTTCAATTCGCGGGCAGTTGTCTGATTGAAAATTTTCCCCTGGGGCGACATCAATATTATGCGAGCTTGAGGAGTTTTAATTGCCTCCACCGCCTTAAAAATAGGATCGGGCTTCATGATCATTCCCGGCCCGCCGCCGTATGGCCGGTCGTCAACCGTCAGATGACGGTCGTTGGTGAAATCCCTCAGGTTGATAATGCGGTAGGAAACGGCGTTTTTTTCGGCGGCACGTTTGAGAATGCTTTCAGTCAAAAACCCCTGCAACATTGCCGGGAAGATGGTAATGACGTCAATCCTGAGCGGTTCCTCCATTGCATTACTCAACAATTTCCAGCAAGGCCTTGCGTTTCTGTTTGGCCGCCACCACGCCGAACAATGTCCTGATAGAACCGATTGTTTTCCCGCTCTTGCCGATGATGCGTCCCATGTCGTCGCTGTTACAGCGCACCTCAAACATTACGGTCTGCCTGCCATATAATCCGGAAACAATCACTTCGTCCGGATAATTGGCCAGGGCTTTTACAATGTAAGTGATGAATTCCCTCATTTTTTACCTTCATCACCCGCGGCTTTGGCTTGTGATTTGGCGTCCGGGGGCGGGGGCGTTTCTTTTTTGGGCTCAGCCGCTTTGTCCGCTTTCGCCTTCTTGGAAGCTCCTTTTTTCCGCGGTTTCTTGGTGGTTGAATTAGTAAGGCCGCGTTTGGCCTTGTTGACAAGCGTCTTCACCATTGGCGAAATCTGGGCCCCTTTGCTCAGCCAAGCCTCTATTCTGTCAAGCTTGAGCAGAAAATTATTGACTGATTTTTTAGGATCATACCAGCCGAGAATTTCAAGATATTTGCCGTCCCGCGGCGAACGTTCATCGGTGGCCACAATTCTGAAACATGGATCGTTGTTTGCCCCTGTCCGGCGGCATCTGATAATAACTGCCATTCGTTTCCTCCCTATTCCCTTTTCTTTTATTCGGTTCTTTAAGAGTTGATTAATATATTAACTTAATAACCTGATTTCAAGCAATATTTTTCGACTTCGCAATACGCCTATTTCACCGCCATTACCAGTCTGTTATGTCCTGAACAATCAGGGTGCACGGAACTGCGGTGGAAACCGCTTTCCGCCAGCAGTTTTTTAACCGCCGGCCACTGGTCAAACCCGATTTCCATGAATAAAAAACGGCCAGGGTTTAATATTTTGCAAGCTTTTTGGATAAGAGGACGGATGACTTGCAGTCCGTCTTCTCCGCCGTCCAGCGCCAGGCGCGGTTCCCAGAGGCGGACGTTCTTTTCCAGTTTGAGAAAGTCGGCCGTGCGCACGTAAGGCGGATTTGCGACCACCGCATCCATTCCGGATGGTATTTCCGCCCCGTCAAAATCGGCGGTTAAAAACTTAATTGCATCCGTCAGGTTGTTGGTACGCGCGTTTTCTTTGGCCAGTTCAATTGCATCGGCGGAAACATCAATCGCCCGGAAGTTCCCGTTTTTCCTGTGCAATGCCAGGCTGACAATAATACATCCGCTTCCTGTGCCGATATCAATGATAAATGGACGTTCAATTTGCCAGAGCGGTTCATAGCCGATGACGAATTCCACAAGTTCCTCGGTTTCAGGACGGGGAATCAAAGCGCGGCAGTCGCATTTGAAAGCGTGCCCCATAAAATCAGCGTGGCCAAGAACATACCCGATTGGCTCATGTTTTCCTAGGCGCCGGGTTCCATCTTCAACGGCGACAACTTGGGCGGAAGTCAATTTTTCGTTCCGGCGCAAGGAAAGTTCAAGCCGCGGACAATTGAGCACTGAGGCAACAAGTATTTCCGCCGCAAGTTTCGGATTATCAATTCCCGTGTTTTGCAGTCGGGTTTTAGCTTCGTTAAGGATTGTCAGGACTATTGACTTTGTTTTCAAGGCAACGTTATAAATGTATAGGAATTTCAATGTTGTAGCCGGGGGCGGCGACCCCGGATCCGCGATCATCGATCGCGGCTACAGTTAATGCTGTCTCTATAGGCTTCAGGCATCCAACAAGCGTTCAATTTGGATGTTTTTTTCAAATCGTTTCTGCTGATAGTGTTCATGGATTGTCTGCAAAACCTGGTTAAGATCACCCTCAATTACTCCGGCCAGATTATAGATTGTTAAATTAATCCGGTGATCGGTCAGGCGGTTTTGCGGGAAATTGTAGGTGCGGATGCGCTCGCTGCGGTCGCCGCTGCCGATCTGCTGGCGGCGGGAATCGCTTGCCTGTTCCTCGCTTTCGCGCCGTTGGGCGGCCAGAAGATGCGAGCGCAGTACCCGCATGGCCTTGGCACGGTTTTTATGCTGGGAACGTTCTTCCTGGCTGGCAACAACGATGCCGGACGACAGGTGCGTGATCCGCACGGCCGAATCGGTTTTATTGACGTGCTGGCCGCCCGCACCGGATGCGCGATAGACGTCAACGCGGAGGTCTTCCGGTTTAATTTCTATCTCGTCAATTTCATCCGCCTCGGGCAAAACGGCCACCGTTGCCGTTGAAGTGTGAATGCGTCCGTTGGCTTCCGTGGCCGGCACGCGCTGGACCCTGTGCGAGCCGCCTTCGTATTGCAGGCTGCGGTAGACATTCTCACCTTCCACGGAAAAGATTATTTCCTTGTATCCGCCCTTATCCGAGGGACTGGCGCTTATGTTTTCCACCTTCCATCCCAGTTGTTCGGCGTAACGGGCATACATGCGGGTCAAGTCGCCGGCAAAAAGCGCCGCTTCATCGCCGCCGGTTCCCGCCCTGATTTCCATGATGATGCTCCGGCTTTCGTCGGGATCGGGCGGATATAAATCAAGAAGGAGGGAACGGAGCGCATCGGCGATGTCTTTTTCAAGCCGGCTCAAATCCTCCTGGGCCAATTGTTTCATTTCGGCTTCGGTTTTCTCGTCGGCAAGCATTCGTCGGCAATCTTCCGACTCCTTCTTTAGAAGCAGGAAGGCGACCGTTTTGTCGTGGATTTTATTGAGGCGCGCGTGCGAGCGGACCAAGTCCCGGTACTTTTTTTTACTGGCGGCCGCGGCGCTGTCGGCCAGCTCCGACTCGCGTAACGCAATGCGTTCCTTGAGGGTCTTTAAAAAATCGTCATTAATGACGTTTAAATCCAGTGAAGAATCTGAAGTCATATCAAACCCCGGAATACAGAAAGGCCAGGCTGATGGCAGACATCATCCTGGCCGTAAGGTAAAAATCTACTTCTGTTTTTTGCCGTATCGTTTCTGGAATTGTTCAACCCGGCCGGTGGCGTCCAAGTGTTTGGATTCCCCGGTGAAGAAAGGATGGCACGCCGAACAGGTATTTACTTTTATTTCCTTCAGGGTTGAACGCGTATGAATCACATTGCCGCAAATGCAGGTTATTGTTGCATCCGTATATTTCGGATGTATTTTTTCTTTCATTCTAAATTGCCTCCGTTACTGATTTGCCATCAATAACCAAATTTAAAAAAAAATCAAGCGATTCCGGAAACTATTATAAATCCCGGCCCATGTGTCAAGAATAGACCATAAAACATTTTTGTCTTGAAATTCAGGCTTGGAGTCGTTTATGCTGGGCGCTGTTAACCCACATATTTCATGAGCGGATTACCGCTTGTGAAATATGTGCTTTGGCTACAGCTTGTTGTAGCCAAAGTTTCGGCGCGGCGTAAAATACGCCTT
>Ga0247840_10004712_pt1 | contig 21249 bp, 19 predicted proteins | sample LaCruzMarch2015__FD_192404 | JGI IMG/M metagenome (GOLD analysis project Ga0247840, IMG submission 192404) | Freshwater microbial communities from meromictic Lake La Cruz, Castile-La Mancha, Spain - LaCruzMarch2015_17m | ecosystem: Environmental > Aquatic > Freshwater > Lake | place: Spain... | reverse complement strand
AAGAGGTAATGCCACTTCCAGAATCAATTGTTGGTAAAGGTGAGTTATTTATGTTGCAGATAAAAGGTGACTCCATGATTGATGTTGCCATCTGCGATGGTGATTATGTAGTTATCCGTGCCCAAAAATCAGCTGAGAAGGGTGAGGTTGTTGCTGCCATGATTGATGGTGAAGCAACTGTAAAGACCTGGTCGAAAAAAGATGGCCACTTCTGGTTGATGCCTGAAAATGATGATTACCTACCAATCCCAGCAGATGATGCGGTGATTCTGGGTAAGGTAACTGCAGTTCTTCGCGCTGTTTAATTGCGCGGTTTAAACACTTCTTGGGTAATTGAATCTTTAATTATTTGTCGTCCGTGTGAAAGAGATTTAATAGCACCCATTGATTGCATCTGCACCATAATATTTCCCAATACTGTAGCTTCCACCGGCCCAGCGTAAACTGGCAACCCAGTTGCATCAGCAGTTAATTGATTTAGTAAGAGATTAGCGCTGCCACCGCCAACAATATTTATAGAGTTAACTTTTACTCCTGCCGCTGTTTGTAGTTGGGATAAGACTTTTGTATAGGCATCGACTAGTGAATCAAAAATACAGCGGGCATACTGGGCAGGTGTTTGTGGAATCTGCTGATTACTTTTTTTACACAAAGCAGCGATTCGCTCTGGCATCGCCCCAGGCTTTTCAAAGACTGGATCATTGGCATCAATTACTGCACCCTTTGGAAGAAGTGCTGCCTCTTTAGCTAAACCAGCTGCGGTGTAATGCTCACCCCTACTTGCCCAGTAATCCAAGGACTCCTCTAGTAACCACATTCCAGCAACATTTTTTATAAACCTAATTCGATCACCTACCCCCATCTCATTGGTGATATTAAATTCCATCGCAGCTTTATCTGTGACTGGTTTTACCAATTCAAGGCCAACTAGGGACCAGGTGCCACTTGAGATATATGCACTCAAGCCATCCTCGCCCAGCGGAGCACCAGCAACTGCACTTGCAGTGTCATGTGAGCCCACGGAGATCACCTTGATGCCATCTAATTTTCCACAACCTTTTACCTCACCCATTTGCTCACCTGGCTTATTTATTTTGGGAAATAAAGATTTCTTGATCCCCAACTTATCAATTAACTGCCAATCCCAATCATGAGTGTGAACATTAAGTAATTGGGTGGTGGAGGCGTTGGTGATTTCAGTGCTTATCGCACCACATAAAAGGTAATTAATTAAATCTGGCACCATTAAAAACTTATCTGCCCTGCTATAGGCAGGTGAGTTTTTCTCCACAAATAATTGATACATGGTGTTGAAGAAGATAAATTGAATTCCAGTTTTACCGTAGATGTAATCAACACCTAACTCATTTTTAAGCTTTGCCATTACGCCATCGGTTCGGCCATCTCGATAGCAATGAGGTGGGGCTAGCAGCTCACCCTTTGCATCAAGTAATCCATAATCAACAGCCCAGCTATCAACACCTAGGGTTTCTACTTGCCCCATTTCACATGCCTTATTAAGGCCAATCTTTATTTGATCTAATATAAATTGCCAGTCCCAAAATAAGCCATCATTACTTTGAATTGGCTCATGTTTAAATCGGTGCAGCTCAGTTAAAACTATTTTTTGATCTACTAACTCACCAACGGTTACCCGACCTGATGAGCCACCTAAATCAATCGCTGCGTGTAACAAGAGAGTTTTCCTAACGAAGGAAGGCTGCGGCCACACCACCATCTACTGGAATATGAAGCCCAGTAGTTAGGGTTAAATCTCCACCAAGAATTACAAAGACAGCAGCAGCGATATGCTCTGGTAACACCTCTTTTTTCAAGATAGTTCGCTGGGCATAAAACTCACCCAATTTAGATTCTTCAACGCCATACTGCTTGGCCCGGTTAGCTCCCCAACCACCAGCAAATATGCCCGAGCCCTTAACCACACCATCTGGATTGATGCCATTAACTCGAATACCAAACTCACCTAACTCAACTGCTAACAATCTCACCTGGTGTGATTGCGCAGCCTTAGTGGCGCCATATGCAACATTGTTAGCCCCAGCAAAGACTGAATTTTTAGAGGAGATATAAATAATATCTCCGCCCATGCCTTGTGCTTTTAGCGCTTTAGCAGCCTCGCGGGATACCAAAAATGAACCTCGTGCCATAATATCTAATTGCAAATCCCAATCTGCAACTGTGGTTTCAGTAATTGGTTTAGCAATTGAGATACCAGCATTATTAACAACAATATCAATACCGCCAAAGGCAAGCATGGTTGCAGCCATTGCATCTGCAATCGCTTCCTCACTTGTTACATCCATCGCAACAGCGATCGCTTTATCTTTGCCACCTAGCTCGGAAGCTAACTTGGTAGCACCCTCTAGATCTCGATCGGCCACTACAACACAAGCCCCCTCGGCAGCTAGACGCTCAGCAGTTGCCTTTCCAAGTCCTGATGCTGCGCCAGTAACTAATGCAATCTTGCCTGCTAATGGTTTTGGCTTTGGCATCCGCTTTAACTTTGCCTCTTCTAAATCCCAGTACTCAATTCGGAATTTTTCTGACTCAGCAATTGGTGCGTAGGTAGAAAGTGCTTCTGCTCCGCGCATTACATTGATGGCGTTGATATAAAACTCACCAGCAACTCGAGCTGTTTGCTTATCTTTGCCATAAGAGAACATGCCAACACCTGGAACTAAAATAATTAATGGATCCGCACCTCGCATTGCAGGTGAATCCTTCTTTGCATTACGGTCATAGTAAGCGGCGTAATTTTTACGGTATGCCTCATGCAACTCATTTGCTCGCTTAATTACCTCATCAATCGGTGCATCTGGTTTGGTATCTAAAACCATTGGTGAGATCTTTGTTCGCAAGAAGTGATCAGGACATGATGTACCAAGGGCTGCAAGCTGCATTAGCTTTGAGCCTTGTAAGAAATCTAAGACAACTTCATTATCGGTAAAGCTGCCGAGCATTCTTACATCCTTTGATGCAATACCGCGAAGGTATGGCGCAAGGGCTGCTGCTCGCTCTTTACGCTTTGCACTATCTAAAGGTGCGTACTTTGACTCCTTCTTACCAAATGGATCAGCCTTGCCCTTTGCCTTTATGAACTCTTCAGCTTTTGTAATTGCCCAAATAGATCGCTCTTCACACTCTTTACTTGTCACACCCCAAGTTGTTAAACCATGGCCGCCTAATACACAACCTTTGGCCTTTGGGTTTTCCTTTGCAATCTTTGCCATATCAAGTCCTAATTGAAAACCAGGACGTCGCCAATCCACCCACAAGATTTCTTCGCCAAAACATTCTGCGGTTAATTTCTTGCCATCCTTTGAGGTGGCCAGGGCAATAATTGAATCTGGATGTAGGTGATCAACATGATCAAACTCAACTAAACCATGCATTGAAGTATCAATTGAAGGAGCTGCTCCACCTTTACCAAAAGCGCAGTAATCAAAGAGTGCGACCATCTCATCTTCGCGCTCTACCCCTGGATATACATTTACTAAATCTTTAAATTTTTCAAGATCTAACGCCGCAAGACCTGCCTCTTTTAAAGTGCCAAGATCTCCGCCTGATCCTTTAACCCACAGCACAGTTGTATCTTTACCAGTTGCTGGATTTGCTAGGACACCTTTTGCTGAAGTATTACCGCCAGCGTAATTTGTAAATCTAGGCTCTGCGCCTAATTTATTACTGCGGGCTAATAACTCAGAAACTACTTTAGGTGTCGACATTAAGCTCCCCATCCGGCTTGTGCGCCACCGACTCGTTCGGCAGCAATCTTTTCAGCATAACCACTCTTTGCATAAGCCAACTTAGGATCAGTTGCTAATCCTTGTTCACTGCGCAACTCACCTAATAGATCCCTTACATCGGTGTTGTAGGCATTCATCAAAACATCATTAGCACCTAATACATCCCCGGCTAACTGCGCCTTCTTTAATGCATCAGCATCAACGATCAAAGCTTTTGCAACCGCCTCCTGCACATTAGTGATAGATCTAATCTGTGCTGGAATCTTTGGCTCAATGTTGTGGCATTGATCTAATACATAGGAAACAGTTGTTCCCTTATCAAAACCGCCACCTTGATTAACCTCATGCATAATTCGGAACAATTGAAATGGATCTGCTGCTCCCACAATTAGATCATCATCGGCATAAAACCTAGAGTTAAAGTCAAAAGCACCAAGACGTTTTCTACGAAGTAAAAACGCGACTATGTACTCAATATTTGTTCCCGGCGCGTGGTGGCCAGTATCAACACAAACAGTTGCCTTTGGTCCAAGCTCTGTGCAATGCACGTAAGAGGTACCCCAATCTGGCACATCAGTTGAGTAAAATGCTGGTTCAAAAAATTTGTACTCCAATAACATTCTTTGATTATCACCTAATCGCGCATAAACCTTTTGCAAGCTTTCAAATAAGCGATCCTGGCGTCCTGCCAAATCATCCTGACCTGGATAATTTGTACCATCGGCAAACCAAAGCTTTAGATCTTGGGCGCCAGTGATATTCATAATCTCTATGCACTCAAATAAGTGATCAACCGCCTTTTGGCGAATCTTCTTATCAAAGTGGCAGACAGAACCATACTTATAGTCATCATCTTGGAAGGTATTTGAATTAACTGTTCCAAGTCTTACTCCTAAATCTTTTGCATGTTTTGCCAGCTTCGCGTAATCATCAGTCTTATCCCATGGAATATGCATGGCAACTGAAGGAGCAGCGCCTGTGTACTTATGCACTTGGGCAGCATCAGCAATTTTTTCATATGGATCACGTGGCACACCAGGTTGAGCAAATACTTTAAATCGCGTGCCAGAGTTTGCATACGCCCAAGAAGGAGTCTCAATCCAAAACCGCTTAAGTACTTCCTTAGCCTCTTGCTTTGATGCCATCGCATATCTCCTTTGGTTTGGGTTAACTTTTTATTACTTAAGGTAGAAAACTTCTTCTAATTGTAAAAAACCCTCATCTGGTCGCTTGCCATCTAAGGCAACAAAAAATGGCGCCATATCAGCCTGCCATTTTGCATTGATCTCTCTTTTTTCCATGCCAGCTTTAGCATCTTTTAAAGATGGGGTTTCAAAGTAACCAATTAATGTGCCATCGGAACGATCTAAATGAAGTGAGTAATTGTGCCAACCTGTTTCAGATAGAGCGTTTAACATCTCTGGCCATACATCGGCATGACGGCGGACATACTCATCCATCATCTCTTTTCGCACCTTTAATCTAAAACAAACTCTTTGCATACTCTTAATACCTAGCCTTCATGTAATCCAATGATTTCTTAGCCAAATCATCAGAGTCACTCCATAGATTGCGCCAAACACATAAGGTATTAGAAAGAGCTGGTTCTACTACAGCGGAGGAAAAAGACTCAAAGGTAATTGGTCCTTGGTATTTAATCTCCTTGAGGGCGGTGAAGAAGGTATCAAAATCAACATTTCCACTTCCTAAATATCCACGATGGCTCTCACCAATATGAACAAAGCCCAATCTATCTCCAGCTTCGATAACAGCTTTTCGCATGCCATCCTCTTCAATATTCATGTGATAGGTATCAAGATGAACATAGGCGTTAGCTCGGTTTACTTCCTCTAAAAACTTTAATCCTTCAGAGCCGGTATTAATAATATTTGTCTCATACCGATTTACTACCTCAAGATTTATATTAATTCCTTTATCGGCTGCATAATCTGCAAGTCGTTGCATCGCACCAACTGAGTTAGCCCGATTTTCCTTGGTAGCAGGATGTGGATACTTAGCCAATGATGAGTAGATAACACCACAAAGTTCAGTGCCACCTAAACCATGCAAAACATCAGTTGCTTGACGAAGTAACTCATCACCTTTTTTAACAATTGATTGATCAAGGCTGGTCACATCAGTTTTGGCAGACAAGCCCAGGGATGCGTGCGCTCTTAAATTATGTTGTTGAAGTAAATCCTTGGTCATCGCAATATCCACATTCCATGGATCTAATAATGCGATTTCAATGTAATCATAACCAGCACGGGAAGCCCCACTTATGGCAGTTTCAGCACCGGCAGGGCTCCAATCCCCCGCCCAAACAAGTGCGTGACCACCATATTCAAGACGTTTGGCGGCTGGCATTGAAATAATCTCCTAAATTAAGCATGGCAAGGATTGATAACTCATATCCTTCCACTCTTTTTGGCGAGTGTCCAACTATTAATATTTAATATCAAAATGTAAACAGATTGGCATCAAAAGAAGATGGGGCAGCCTCTATAAAAGGCTGCCCCATCAGCAGATTAATAAAACTTCTAAATTAGAAGTTAAATCCGTCTACGTTCTCTTTTGTGAATACAGTTGCTGGGCCTAGGATAATTTCATTTCCTACTGCACCTTGTGTAACTGTACGAGACTTAAGTCCCTTATCGGTTTTGCCAGATTTTACAACTGATCCGACAGTAACCTTTTGCTTGCCGTTCTTGATTGAATTAGCAACCTGAACTGCAACATATCCGAAGTTTTCAACATCCCATAGAGATGCTTGAGCTCCTGATCCATCCTTGATGTATGTCTTCATATCATTTGGAAGACCTAGACCAGTTACGAAAACCTTGCCCTTTGAAGCTGAGCCAGAAACATACTTAGCTGCAGCAACAATACCTACTGAAGTAGGAGCAACGATTGCCTTGATGGTTGGGTACTTCTGGATTAGACCTTGGGTCTCAGTTGTTGACTCTTCTGGCTTATCTAGACCGTAAGCAGTTGCAACAACCTTTACATTTGGATACTTAGCAGCAAGCTCCTTCTTCATGAAATCAATCCATACGTTCTGATTGGTTGCATCTGGAGTTGTTGAAAGAATTGCAATGTCTCCAGTGCCACCAGCAAGATCAGAAGCAGACTTAGCAAGTGCTTGTCCGATACCTTGTGATGAAGCTTGGTTAATAAACACTGAACGTCCTGCTGGCGCTACATCTGAATCGTAAGTAACAACTGTTACCTTCTTCTTCATAGCCGCCTTAAGTGCAGGTACTAGAGCATCTTTATCATTAGCTGCAACGATTAATACGTTGTAGCCAGCTTGAACAGCTGCGTTAATTTCCTTAACTTGAGCTGCTGCCGTGATTTCAGTTGGGCCCTTATATGCACATGTTGCTTTAAGTTCCTTACATGCACGCATTACACCAACTTGGGCTGCTTGGAAGTAGCCAATTGTTCCTAATTTAGGAATGTGAGCGATTTTTAACTTGGTAGCAGCCTGTGCTGGTGCTGCAACAAATGCTGTTGCAACAAGAGCGGCTACGCCAATTGCTGAGAGTACTTTCTTCAAAGTATTTCCTTCCGTTAGAAGATGCAAAATTATCTAATTTTGCAGTGCGAGTCTAGGAAAGTAGCTACGGCTCCTAGTTCCGCACCAACAACCTAGTTCTAATAGATGGAAACTGGCAAGTAATATTTGTAACGATTAGGTTGCGAAACGCCTATCCCATCACCAATCCGCCGTTTACGTTTATCGCAGCCCCGGTTACATAGGAGGCCTTCTCAGATACTAAGAAGCTCACCATACTTGCCACCTCTTCGGGTTTGCCCAGCCGGTTCAACGGTGTTTGAGATAGCCACCCATCTAATTTTTCAATTGCACGATCTGCAATCATTTTAGTTTCAATTCTTCCTGGCAATACCGCATTAACCGTTACACCACTTGCGCCATACTCTTTTGCAGCAGAGTAGGTAAGTCCAAGCAGTCCAGCTTTAGCAGCCGCATAGTGCGCGTGATTGGCAGAGCCTGTTAATGCAACTTGGGATGAAATATTAATTACTCTTCCCCAGTTCTTACCCACCATACTTGGGGCGCACGCTCTAATTAATTTAAAGGCTACTGTTAAATTAACACTAATTGCTTCATCCCAAAGATCATCACTCATTTGGATAATGCTTGCATCACTCATAACCCCTGCGTTATTTACTAAAATATCAATATCACCAAGTTTTTGCTTAACCTGCTCAACTAAGTTTTCAGCTTCTCCTTTTTGGGATAGATCTGCTTGAAAGATTTCAACTTTAAAGCCTTGGGTATTTAATTGTTCAGCAATTTGCTTTGCTTCTTTTTGACTACTTGAGTACTGCAAAGCAACGGTGATATTTTCCGCAGCTAAGGCTTGAACAGTGGCAGCGCCTATCCCAGTTGCACCCCCTGTTACTAATGCAACCTTCACTTTATTCCACCACTTTTCATAAAGTTATCTAAGACTGCCGGGTTAATAATACGAGTTGGAGTCACACCAGAGCGTAACTCTAATAGATCATCTACCACCATCTTTGAATGATGCCCCACCACTTGCCTAGCAGCACCTGCCAGATGTGGGCTTAATACAACATTATTCAAGCTTCGAAAAATTGAATCACCTGGTAGTGGCTCAGTCGGGTAAACGTCTAAAGCTGCGCCGCTAATTTGCTTACTAATTAGTGCTTGTGAGAGTGCATCATAATCAACTAGTGCAGCCCGGGCGGTGTTAATAAAGTAGGCCGTATTTTTCATTAAGGCAAACTGTTTTGCTGCAAAAATACCAGCGCTTTCTTTGCTTACCTTTGCGGCCATCACTACAAAATCACTCTGCGCCGATAAATAATCTAATTCAACAGATTTGATAGAAAGTTTCGCTAAATCATCAACCTTTGCATATGGATCATAGGCAATTACTTTCATACCAAGAGCTGTAACTCGCTTTGCAATCTCACGGCCAATGAAACCTGCACCAACTAAGCCAACAGTTTTACCCATTAATTCATCCCCTTGAAATCTTTGAAAAGGTGCATCTGGATCCAAACTCCACTCAGAGGTGACGCCTTTTCTATCTCCTGCCTTGTCTGAATAGGAAACAGAAGTTAAATCATCGGTATAGCGAAGTAGATGATGAGTTGTTGGAATACTCCTTGCAACTGCGATCATTAAACCTAATGTGTACTCAGCAACTGCAACTGCATTTCTGCCTGGTGTAAAAAGAACTGGAATATTTCTTTCAGTTGCTGCAGCTATATCCACGCCTGCTGCTGGCTCGTTTCTAAGGCAGGCAATCAACTTTAAATTTTTCCCACTAGCAATGATTTCACTGGTGATATTTTCAAACTCAACAATACAGATTTGGATATCTCTAAACTGAGTAATTAATTCATTCTGATTTAGCTTAACTCCAGTTAAGCCAAAACCACCTTGTTCAACCTCAAAGCCTGCCTCTACAAGCCGATCGAGCTGAGTGAGCTGCATTCTGGCAGTATTAAATATTTTCACTTACTCCCCTTATACGCTGCTGAAATTGCTGACTTATCAAAATCTAGTTTTAAGCTTTCATAAACAGATCGATAGATGCTATATCGCTGTTGGTAATAAGAATGCAGCTTCAAATTAGGCTGATATTTTGTTTCAATCTTTATGTTATTTTTAATCGTTGATCGAATATCACTGAATATACCAACACCTAGCCCGGCAAGATAAGCATCACCAACTGCAGCCCCACTTGAATCTTTAAGTAATGCAATAGGAACTCCCAATACATCAGCCTTGATTTGATTCCACAGCCCACTCTTGCTCCCCCCACCAATGCTTCTAATCTCATCAATTTTAATTCCAGATTTTCTAGCAATCTCAACATTATGGGAAAGTGCAAACGCAGTTCCTTCAAGGGTCGCCCTAAACATTTGAGCTGGTGTTGTGGTGAGAGATAAACCGAAAAATACACCTCGTGCGTTGGTATGCCAAATTGGACTTCGCTCTCCCATCATATAAGGCAGAAAAATTAAACCCTCACTGCCTGGTCTAACCTCGGCTGCATCCTTAGATAATTGCTCAATTGACGAAGTATTTTTCAAAATATTTTGAGTAAGCCAAGCCAAACTTGCACCCGATGCAACCATTGCACCAAGTCGTAATCCTCTGTTAGGGATAGCGTGCTCAATTGCAACAAAAGCATCATTAAAATTACTTCCATCTGTTGGCATAAGAAGCACAGTTGAGGTGCCAGTCATTTCAGCAACCACACCTGGATCTATTACTCCCGCTTCAAGAGCTGCTGAGCAGCCGTCCACACTGCCAAAAAAGACTGGGGTACCAGCCTTAATCTCTGATTCGTTATTAGCTAACACCTCTCCTTGCAAAGTAATTGAATTAGCAATTTGTGGAAATTTATCCTCACCTACTCCAACAAATTCCATAACTTCTTTTACCCAAATTTTATTATCAGCGCTTCTTAGCTGCAGAAGTGAGGCGTGTGCAGAATCAATACCAAACTTGCCAGTTAGCTTAAAATTTAAATAACCTGGAATTTGCAGAAAATACTTAGTTTTTAAATAGTTTTCATGCTCGTTATCGATAAACCATTTGATCTTTGCAGCCACATAATATGGATCAGCCCTATTACCAGTCAGCTCCGAAATGTTCGGAAATTGCTGGGCCAATTGATCAGATTCAACTTGAGAACGTCGATCCATCCAAATCAGCGCATTTCTAACTGGAATGCAATCAGAGTCCACTGCAACAAGAGTTGGAGCTTGTGCGCTTATTGCGATTGCAGAAATCTTTGCATCTGGCACAAAACTTTTAGCCTCTTTTACAGCCTTGCAAAATGTCTTCCACCATTGCTGTGGGTCCTGCTCGACCCAATTGGCTTGTAGATGCATAGTTTCATACTCAGCCCGAGCATGACTAACAATTACACCTAGTTGATCAACCAGTACCGCCTTGGTCGCTGTTGTCCCAACATCTACGCCAAGTAATAACTCCTGCATTAGTTAGCTTTTTAAAGCCTTGAACTCTCTTCGTTCTTTACTTTTCGCTACCAATACTGGAGCGGCAACTGAGATAAGCAATAAAATGCCTGTAACTATTGTCCGCCATTGAGCATTGATTTCTTGCAGTGTTAACCAAGATTCAACTGAGCCAGCAAGTAATACACCTGCAATAACTCCCCACATGGTTCCGATACCACCAAAGATTGACACTCCACCTAATAAAATGGCTGAGATAACCAATAACTCTATGCCAACTCCATTATCTGCCTGTGCAGTTGAAAAGCGGAATGTGTAGATCACACCAGCTACACCTGACATAAATCCAGTAAAGGTAAAGACAATCATCTTGTGTTTGACCACATTAATACCAGCAAATTTCGCAGCCTCGGGGCTTTGACCAATTGCCAATGTTCTGCGACCAAATGGAGTACGGTGCAAAAGAAATCCAAAGACTAAGCCAAAGAAAATAATGAGCGGCAAAGTCTTTGGCATGAAACTTGTACCGAAGGTATCAAACCCAAAACTTGTCCAGAACTCTGGAAACTCATTTACCGTATTCTCCCCTAAAATACCATTAGCAATTCCCCGATATAGCGCAAGGGTGCCAATGGTGACGGCCAGTGAACCTAAGCCAAGTTTGGTGACAAGAAAACCATTGATAAAACCACAAACTGTGCCAACCACTAGGCAGATAATTATTGCTAACCAAATTGGGGCACCCTTTGCATAACTCCAGCCCAACATGGAACTTCCTAGAGCCAAAATAGAAGCAACAGATAAATCAATCTCGCCTAAAATAATCATAAATAACATAGCAAAGGCAATAATTGTGATCTCACTTGTATTTGAGAAGATATAAGAGATATTTAACGATGTTAAGAAATTTTCAGTTGTGAGTGAAGCCATTATTATTACGGCGGCCAAGAGAGCAAGAATTGCTGTGTCCCAACTCTTTCGCACTTGAAATCCCGTTGTAAATTTACTCATCGCTATACCCGCTCTCTGATTCGTTGCACCAATAATTGTTTTTCATTTCGTACAGCCAATATGCGATCTGCATAGATTGCAATAATTAGTAGCAGGCCATTAATTGCAGATTTCCAAAATGCATCCACACCCAAGGCTGCCAAGCCGCCTTGAATTGTCTGCACCAGTAAGGCACCAATTACTGCGCCGACTACCGTGCCTGATCCACCCATAATTGTTACCCCACCAATCACAACTGCGGCTACAACTGCTAGCTCTTGTCCATAAAATGCGGTGGAATCAACTTGCGCAAAACGCATTAAGTAAAATACACCAGCAAGGCCAGCCATAAAGCCTGAAAAAACAAATGCTAAGAAGGTACGACGGAAAACCTTAAGACCAACCAAGTCAGCAGCTGGTGGGTTAGAGCCAATTGCATAGGCGTCTCGGCCACCCTTTGTGTACTTCATAAAAAATGCCACCGCCAGCATGGCAATAATTACTAATAAGAATGTAAACGGTAGTAGTCCAAAGAAAACCTTTTGGCCTAAATCAAGCAAACTAGGTGGCATCTCCTGCGCGTTGTAATCCACTGAGTTAGATACTACATAAACTAAACCGCGGACAATATATAAAGTACCTAGCGTTACTACTAGAGATGGCAAGCGAAGACCGGCAACTAGCAAGCCGTTTAATACGCCAACTGCCATCCCAATTATTGGGCCAACGATGAAGCACTGCACCCAGGTAAATTCTGGATTCTTTGCTGACATATCAGCGATTAGCCAGGCAGTTAACCCAACAGTTGATGCAATTGAAAGATCAATGTGGCGCATCACCACAATTGGTGCAATACCAATTGCCAACAGCGCGACTACTGAAGTCGAGGTCAGAAGATCTCTAGTACCATCTCCAGTTAAGAATCTTGGATTAATTAATCCAGTGCCACCAACTGCAACTAATAAAATAATAGCTAAGCTGCCCTCGCGGCTTGACGGTTTTAGTCTACGAAGAAAATTCATTTATGCGCCCCGCTTTCCAGTAGTTGCCGCAGCAATGACTTTTTCTTGGGTGGCTTCTGCTCTTGATAATTCAGCAACCTGGCGGCCCTCACGCATCACGATAATTCGATCTGCCATTCCCAAAACTTCTGGAAGTTCAGAAGAGATCATTAAAATGGCTTTACCTTCACCAGCGGCTTGGTCGACTAGGCGGTGCACCTCAGCTTTAGTTGCCACATCAATCCCACGAGTTGGCTCATCAATAATTAACAGGTCTGGGTTTGTAGCAAGCCACTTTGCTAACACGGTTTTTTGCTGATTTCCACCAGACAAGCGATCAACAGGATCTGTCTGATTCACAAACTTGATACTGAGTTTATCTCTCCAAGTTTCAGTTAAAGACTTCTCCTTCTTGAAGTTGATCAAGCCTCGATCAGTTAATTGTGCAAAAGATTCCATCGAAATATTTCGATTAACTCCAGCCACCATAAACAAACCTTGTTGACGCCGATCCTCTGGAACAAGGGCAATCTTTCTGGCCATTGATTCAATTGGTGAGCCGGCTGGAAGTGGCTTGCCATTTAATTTAACTGAGCCAGATTCATATTTATCAACACCAAAGATGGCTCGAGCCACCTCAGAGCGGCCTGAGCCAACGAGGCCAGCCAATGCCACAATCTCCCCTTTTTTGACCTTAAATGAGATATTTCTAAAGTAGGCAGGATTTGTTAAATCATTCACTTCTAAGACTACTTCACCAATCTTGTGATCAGTCTTTGGAAATAGTTCAGTTAACTCTCTTCCAACCATTTCTTTAATTACCTTTTGCAAATTAGTGGCGCCCACTTCACTCTCACTAACTGTCGCTCCATCACGCATAACTGTGATGTGGTCAGATATTGCAAAAACCTCATCTAGGCGGTGGCTCACAAAGATAACTGCCTTATTTGCAGCTTTGAGTGATTTCATAACTGTCATTAATCGCTCAACCTCAGATGCTGAGAGTGCAGCGGTTGGTTCATCCATCAAAATAATATTTGCATTCATAGAAAGTGCCTTAGCAATTTCAACTACCTGTTGATCTGCAATAGAAAGACCACGCGCTTGGCGCTTGGGGTCTAAATCAACGCCTAGCTCTTTAAATAAGCGAGCTGACTCAGTTTGAGCAAACTTCCAATCAATAATTTTACCTTTTTTAGGTTGGCGACCAATAAAAACATTTTCTGCCAAGGAAAGATCTAAAAATAAAGATGGCTCCTGATAGATAACAGCAATGCCTTGCGCAATAGAATCTTGAGGAGAGCCGGTAATAAAATCTTTGCCACCTAATTTAATTGTGCCGCCATCGTTAACATGGACCCCAGCTAATATCTTGAGCATGGTTGATTTTCCGGCCCCGTTTTCACCAAGCAGCGCGTGAATCTCGCCGGATCTAATCTTTAAATCTGTTCCTTTAAGTGCAATTGCGCCACCAAACCGCTTTGCTACTTTATTCATCTCGAGAAGGGGTTCACCTTTTTTTGCCATTAATCGCTCCGCCCTATTGAAAGTAACAGCACCCTACAATTTATCTGCTGACCCTATCGTCAGAATTAGCCTACGGCTAGGTCGGAATGAGTGCGGAATGCTGATTTGAGGTAACAAATCAGTAACGCAGGCGCTGGACATCTTAAGATTTGGGACAAAAATAAAGTAGACGATCAGCACATACTTGGTGAAGAGTGTGTTCCTGTGAAGCGATACCTCGCCCTAGATATGGGGGCAGAATCTGGCCGATTGATGGCGGTAAGTATTGGAAATCAAATCTCCACCAATGAGCTCTACCGTTTTCAAACACCAGTTGCCACCGATCGTCATGGCAGGCGGTGCTGGGATCTGCCAAAGATAATCCAAGAGATAACCACTGCATTAAGCAAGGCAGCAAATACTGGCACCTACCTTGGTTTAGCAGTTGATACCTGGGGATTAGATTTTGGACTTATTGATCATGATGGAAACGTAATTGATTTGCCAGTAAGCCATCGTGATCATCGCACCGATGGCATGTTAGAAAAAGCTTCATCCCTTGTTGGCCGAGATCGCTTACATAATGAAAGTGGTTGCCAATTACTTGAGGTTAACTCCATCTATCAATTACTAGCAATTGCTCAACAAACACCGGAGGAGTTTAAAAAAGCAAAGCACTTGCTTTTTATGCCAGATTTAGTTTTATACGCCCTAACTGGTGTTATTGGTACTGAGTACACAATTGCCACAACCTCAGGTTTATATGATGTAGTTAATGATCAATGGGCGCTAGCACTTGCTAAGGATTTAAATATTCCCTCCCACATATTTGGCCAAGTGCAAAACCCAGGAAGTATAAGAGGCGTAATAAGTAAATCACTCCAAGATAAAACAGGTATTGGTCCAATTACATGTATTGCAACTGCAAGCCACGACACAGCAGCTGCTGTCTTTGCTACGCCTCTTTCTTCCCCTGGTAGTGCTTACATTTCAAGTGGCACCTGGTCATTAATGGGAGTTGAGTTAGAAAATCCTGTTGTTAACAAAACAACCTTAGAAGGGAGATTAACTAATGAGGGTGGTTATAACCGCTCAATAAGATTGCTTAGAAACATAATGGGGCTTTGGTTAATTCAAGAGGTGCGGCGAGATCTAAAAGAGTCTGGCGTTGATTTAACCTACGCGCAGTTGGTTGAACAAGCACAAGAGGTGAAAGATCCCTTTGCATCCCTGATTTATGTTGATGCATCAATCTTTATTCACGCCGGCGGGATGATTGAGCGGATTCAAAGATTTTGCAAAGCTACAAATCAATCTATCCCAACTACACCAGGTGAGTTAGCCCAAACAGTTTTTGCCTCCCTTGCCTTGCAATACACAAAAACCTGTGATGATTTAGCAGAGTGTTCAAAGCTTGAAATGCCTGCAATACATATTGTTGGTGGCGGCTCACAAAATCAACACCTATGCCAATTAACCGCTGATATCTCCGGCAAAGAGGTAATTGCAGGTCCGATTGAGGCAACTGCAATGGGAAATGCAATGGTTCAGGCAATTGCACTTGGCAAGGATTCCAATTTAAAGGATGCAAAATCTGCACGGGCGCTTATCTCCTCCTCTGATTTAGGCGTGAGAAGTTTTAAACCCACCCAAGGCCAAGATGAGAATACAATTGCGCAAATCCGTGCTCGTTATCAAAAGCTAACTATGGAGGATATGCGATGAATGATTTACTCTCCCAATTAACCTCGTTGGCCATCGCAGCAGGGGATCCATCAGCTGATTTAACCATTGTGGCTGAAGGTAATGCTGCAGTCTTTGAGCCTTCAACAAATCGCTTTTTAGTTAAGGCAAGTGGAGTGGTGATGGGCAAAGCAACCATTGAAGATTGGGTTTACCTTGATTTAGCAAAGTGTGCTCAAATTTTAGTTGATGCTCATAAACAAGGAGTAAACAAAAAGCTAGATAAAGCATTTGATGCGATATTAAAAGAGTCTAAGACGCCAAATGGCGTAGTAAAGAAAGCATCAATTGAAACAATGGTGCATGTTGTTGCCTTTGATCTAATGGGTGCTACCTGGTCACTTCACACCCACCCAACACCTGTGGTGGCACTTGCTGCTAGTAAAGATGGCGCTAAACATTACAAAGCAACAGTTTTCCCAGATGAAGCAGTTGTCTGTGGACCAGTTCCACTATTTCTTCCCTACGCAGACCCTGGCCTTTCACTTGGCTTAGGTGTTTATCAAGGAGTACTTAAGTATCAAAAGAAGCATGAGAGATCTCCTGGTCAAATAATTTTAGGAAATCATGGTCTTTGCACCTTTGGTTCAGCAAGTGCTGAAGCGCTCTCCACCACCCAGATTGCAGTTAAAGCTGCCAGAGTTAGATTGGGCGCACTTTCTGCCGGTGGCATTAACTTTATTGATGATAAACAAGCGGCAGCGATTGCATATCGACCAGATGAGATCTTGCGTCGCCAGATGTTGTCGCAAGGTAAGTAAAACGAGTTAATGAGAGTTAAAGCTGCCACCTTTGATATTGGCGGAGTTTTATACTCAGATGATGCCTTTAAGCGAGCAATATTTTCTGCCCTTAACCAATTAACCACCGTTACCCAAACAGACTTTGATCAGATTTATCTTGCTCACCTAAAGTCACAATCTGGCTCACTTAGATCTAAATTATGTGAAGCCTTCTTAGGCTCATTAGATAAAAAGAGAGAGTTAATGGTAATAGCCAATAAAGAATGGTTATTTAACGATAATGATCAATACCAAGATGGCAAAGATTGCTTAATAAAGTTAAAGCAGGCTGGCTTAAAGATTGGCATCATTGCCAATCAACCAGCAGCCGCTGCAGATCGTTTAAAACAAGATAACCTCTTTGAGTTAATTGATTTCCTTGGCATATCTGCCATCGTTGGCTTAGAAAAACCAGATCCAGCCTTTTTTAAGTTAGCAATCAAAGAGTTAGATCTGCCAGCGGATGAAATAATCCATATTGGTAATCGAATCGATACCGATGTTAATCCAGCCAAAGCATTGGGCATGAAAACAGTTTGGGTAAGAAGAGGGGAAGCAAATCCTGATCCATCAAAAGATGATTTAGCAGCTGCTGATATAACGGTCGGTGATTTAAAATCCCTGCCTGAATTAATAAGTTTATTATGAGTAAGGAAGTATTTATTGGCATTGATATTGCCACCTCAAATATAAGAGCGGTTGCAATTGATAGAACAGGAACACCTCTTGCCAGGGCAAGTGAGCCACTCTCCCAAGTTATAAAGGGGAGTGATAAATCTGCCACCCAAGACAGTAAAAGTTGGATTTCATCCCTTGATAATGTTTTAACTCAGCTTTGTAAACAATTAAGTGAAAAAAGGTTAATCCCGCAATCTCTTTTAATCTCAGCAACCAGCGGTACCTTTGTAATCTGTAATCAAAAAGGTGAAGTAATCGCAGATGCGATTATGTATAACGATGGCAGGGCAGGTGATCCACTAGGAAGAGCTGCCAAGGTAATCCAAGGAATAAAACAAAGCGGGCCATTTCATTTCGCAAATACACCAGAGTTTGTAATCGCGCATTTATTAGATCAGCCACTACCCCAAATTCCAACGGATAGTAGTCACGCGTTAAAGATGGGTGTTGATTTTGAAAGTAAAGATTATTTAGCAGCAACTAAAGAGCTTGCTAAATCATTAAACATAACTCTTCCTAAAGTAGTTCTACCGGGAACAAAGATTGCAACAATAAGTAATCAGATTGCAGCAAAATTAGGTATTCCTGCTATTCCAATTTATGCCGGTATGACAGATGGCTGCACCGCACAAATTGCTGCAGGTGGTGCGTCAGGCTCTGTTACATCCCTTGGCACAACAATGGTGATCAAAGTTGTGGCAGATAGCAATATTTCAGGGGACGGCTTTTACTCTCATCTTCTGCCATCAAATCGCTATTTATTAGGAGGAGCTAGCAATATAGGTGGTGTTAGTTATCAAAAGTATGAAGGTGATCTGGAAAGCTTAAATAACAAAGCTGCAGCACTTGGTGTAGCAAACTTTATTACCTATCCATTAACTGTTACTGGTGAGAGATTCCCAATTAAATCATCCTCAATTACAAATCTGATGTCAGCTGCGCCTGAGAGTGATGTAATGGAGTACCGCGGAATATTAGAAGGTATCGCCTTTACTGAAAGGTATGCCTATGATCTTTTGCAAAAGGCGGGGGCAAAGTTATCGCAAACTATTTACACCACCGGCGGTGGCGCTAAATCAAAGCTCTTATCTCAAATTAGAGCAAACATATTAAATAGACCAGTTGCAATTACCAACACCACTGGCAGTGATGTGGGAGCAGCATTCCTATCTTTGGCTAGTCATACTAAAACTGGTGATGATTTAACCGCAGGATTAGCAGCGATAAATATCTCACACATTGAGATATTTCAACCAAAGCAAGATGAGGCGTTAAGTAGTAATTATCAAAAATACCTAAGCCTGATCTCCCCCTACATTTAGTAGTAGCCTTATCGATATGCGCAAGGTATTAGTTCTAAACCCAGCAGATAACATTGCAATCTGCCTTGCTGATATGGATGCTGGCAGCGTCATTGATCAAGATAATTTAAAACTAACTATCACCCAAAAAATACCAAGAGGCCACAAAGTGGCGTCTAGGGCAGTTAAAAAGGGTGAAGGAATTATTAAGTATGGCGAGCGAATGGGACATGCCACCAAAGATATTACTGTTGGCGAGCATGTTCACACCCATAATGTTTTAGGAGATCGCCTCTCCACTGAGGCGAGTTAACTTATGAGTATTACTGGCTTTGCCCATAAGGGTCGTGGTGTTGGCATAAGAGATCATCAATTGATCTTGCCATCAGTAGTTTGCTCCACCCATGTCAGTCGAAAGATTGCCAATGAGGTTGGCGCATTAACCTTTGCCCACCAAAATGGTTGCGGAATTATTGGTATTGATGTGCCAGGGGTGGATAACTTCTTTATTGAGTTAGCAAATCACCCAAATGTGCAATCTGTGTTGGTGGTATCCCTTGGCTGTGAAACTATTCAAGGACCAGAGTTGTTACCAAAGATTAACCAAGAGTTATCAAGATTATTAGTTATTCAAGAATCAGGGGGTGCCACCGGCACTTATGAGGCAGGTGTGGTGCAGGCAAAACAACTGCGAGATAACTTTAAGAGTGAGCCAAAAAATGTAGAGAAGTTAGTTGTTGGATTAGATCTAGCCCGAAATGTTGAAAACTTAGCTGAAATCAAAAGCGCACTTACCGCAGCTGGTTTTGCAGTTGAGATTGAGGATAAGCAGGGGGTAAGTGAACATAATCTTGCCAAATTAATGAGCAAGAAGGTACATATTATTTTCTCCTTCGCTGATGAGAATCAACCACCCTCTGGCTTTCCATTAATACCAGTTATCAATATTGCATCAAGCTCCCCACTTCACACAGCCCTTGCTGCTGAGTTTGATCTTTCATCTGATGCAACCGTAAATGAAATGATTGAGTTTCTTATCAAGGTTGGTAACGGTGAGAAAACAAAGAGTGAAGTATCTGGCATTGGTGAGATTGTTGCACCACGCTCTGTCAGGAGTGTGTGATGAGCCTTACCGGTTATAAACGTAGTGATGGCAGATGGGGGTTTAGAAACCATGTTTTAATCCTGCCACTTCACCAGATTTTATCGGCTGCCGCAAGAGATATTGAAGACCAATCAAAGGGGGCGGTTGCAGTAAGTCATGATTGGTCACAGATGGTTGAAAAAGATCAAGAGCGAATTATTCACCTACTAGCTGGAAATGCTACAAATCCAAATCTCTACGCCACTATATTGTTGCGCCTTGGCACACCAATCGAGGATGAGGTAATTACCAGGGCTAAAAGTTATGGCAAAACAAAGTTAATTGAAATTTCACTCTCTGATTTAAAATCTCTAGATAAGTTAACCCAAGCTGGGGTCGTTGAAGCTAATAAATTACTTACAGAGGCCAAGAGTGAGCAAAGAGTTGCAGCTCCCTTCTCTGCAATAGTTTTAGGGCTTGAGTGCGGTGGCTCTGACGCGTACTCTGGAATTACTGCCAATCCAGCCCTCGGTGTAGCAAGTGATAAGTTGGTGGAACAAGGCGCCACATCTATCTTGGGTGAAACTATGGAGATCTTGGGGGCTGAGCATTTATTAGCAAAGCGGGCAATTACTAAAGAGGTTGGACAGCAAATAATTGATGTAGTGGCAAGGTATGAAGCAAGTATTAATTATGAAGGAATTGATATCAGGGGCGCCCAACCATCTAGAGGAAATATTGAGGGCGGCCTTTCCACACTGGAGGAGAAATCATTAGGAGCTGCTAAAAAAGCAGGTAACGCGCAATTTACTGGTGTGCTTGAGTATGCAATTGCGCCAAAAAAGGCAGGTCTTTACTTCATGGACACACCAGGCCATGACATTGAACAATTAACTGGCTTTGGCGCAGCCGGTGTCAACATCACTGTCTTCACAACAGGTAGGGGAACTCCTACGGGCAGCGCCGTAATGCCAACAATCAAGGTGGCAACTAATACTGAGATGGCAACTGCTATTCCAGATATTATCGATTTAAACTCCGGCACAATCGCTGATGGCACCCAAACTTTGGAGGAAAATGGGCAAGAGATCTATAAATTAATTTTAGATGTGGCCAATGGTCAATTAACAAAAGCAGAGTTTGGTGGCCATCATGAGTTTAATCTCTCAAGGCTTTATGGCTCTTCTTTGTAATTTGATACTGATGTCAACGCAAAGTAATTAGCAAATGCTTGGTGAGTTAGCTTCTTTTTCAAACGCATTATCTAACGCATTAACCAATACCTTAGGTGGTAAATCAACTCAGATAACCTCCTGGCGAAATACCTTACGTGCCTCAGCAAGTATTGCCATGGTAATTATTTCAATCACGCTGTTATTTGATCTAGAAAATTTCACTCTGCGAGTA
>Ga0247840_10004711_pt1 | contig 21255 bp, 17 predicted proteins | sample LaCruzMarch2015__FD_192404 | JGI IMG/M metagenome (GOLD analysis project Ga0247840, IMG submission 192404) | Freshwater microbial communities from meromictic Lake La Cruz, Castile-La Mancha, Spain - LaCruzMarch2015_17m | ecosystem: Environmental > Aquatic > Freshwater > Lake | place: Spain... | reverse complement strand
CCCACACCCTGGGCTTCGCGGCCGGCGCTCAGCATGGCCACGGCGGCAGTCACGGCGGGCTCGGTGCCTCTTACAGCGGTGCGAGCGGGGACGCAAGTCCGGTCTACGGCGATCCCGCGCGGCCGAATCGGCTCGGCAGCGGCGGCGGCGCCTGGAGCGGGGCCGGCGGTGACGGCGGTGGCTATGTACGCATCCAGGCGAGCGAATCGGTCGTCGTCGAGGGGGCCATCCGCGCTGACGGCAGTCTCTCCAGCGGGAGCATCTCGGGCGAGGGTGCCGGCGGTTCGGTATGGATCACCACCGCGCACCTGGCCGGTGCCGGAAGCATCTCCGCCAACGGCGGCACCACCAATGGCGGCAACCATACCGGCGGCGGCGGCGGGCGGGTGGCCATCGACGCGGACGCGGTGGACGGCACCGACGCCTTCGCCGGCCTGCGGGCGATCAGCGCCTGGCGTGGGCGGGGCTACTACGATAACACCCGCGGCGGGGCCGGGACCGTCTATCTGAAGATCGGCGGTGTGGAGGAGTTGATTATCGACGACAACGACACGAGCGTCAGTTCTCCGACGGGCACCCCGTTCTCGCTGATGGGACCGGGGGTGACGGCGGCGGTGACGGCCGATAGCCTGACCACCGATGGTGAGATACCGCTGCTGACCAACGCCTTGGTAGGCCTGAGGGTCAACCCGGACCTCGAGCAGGCGGAGTCCTTCACCATCCTCTCCAACTCGGAGACTGAGATCGTGGTGGAGACCCCCAACGAGAACGGTGTGGACTTCATGGATGTGGCGGCTGTAGGCAAGGGCTATATCGGCGACTATCGCTACAGCAATCTGACGCTACGCGGGGCCGGTCATCTGGATCTCGGGGATCGGCTGACGATCACCGATACCCTGCGCATCACCGAGCATGGGTTGATGACGCATCCGGAGACCACGACCACCTATGCGCCGATGCTCGATATCGAGGCTGGGCGGCTGGAGATCGACACCACCGGACGGATCGACGTCACCGGCCGCGGGTACCTTGGGGGTAACAAGGGGGGGCTGGGCGAGACCGCGTATACCCTGGACTTCGCTTCCGGCGCCCAGCGGGGTAACGGCGGGAGCTACGGCGGCATCGGTGGCCATTACAGCGGGGCCGGCGGGGCAACCAACCTCGTCTATGGCAGCCCGACCGACCCCGCGGACCTGGGCAGCGGCGGTGGCGCCTGGGGCGGGACGGGCGGCGACGGCGGCGGCCGGGTCTCCATCACCGCCGGGGCCATCGAGAACGACGGGGCGATCCGCGCCGATGGCAGTCTCTCCACCGGCTCGATCTCAGGCGAAGGGTCCGGCGGCACGGTCAATATCCGCACCGGCGACCTGACCGGCAGCGGGCTGATCACGGCCAGTGGCGGCACCACCGGCGGCGGTAACCACGTCGGCGGCGGCGGCGGGCGCATCGGCATTCGCTACAGCGGCGCGCTGAGCCTGCCGGTGGGCAATATCCAGACCCATGGTGGGGACGGTTATTATGGTGACGGCACGGTGGGTACGATCCATCTCGAGGCGGTCGCACCTTGATCTCGCGTCCAGTCGCCGGAAACGCACGAGGCTGTCTCCCCGTCCACAACCGAGCGGTCGTTTTGGGTATTGGTCGATGACTTGGTTGCGCGGGCCGCGGACCTCTCCGGTCAGAGAGGTCTCAGGAAGTACTAAGGTCGGCAACCAGAAGTCAAGCGGCCAATTCTCCACCGATCACCACCGCAGCCCGAGCACCAGGTCCATGACGTTGGTCCCGGTCGGCCCCGTGTGGATCAGGTCCCCGGCGGCGGCGAGCAGCCGGCCGCTGTCGGCGCGGCGCAGACAGTCGGTCGCCTCGTATCCATCCAGGGCCGCCCGCTCCAGGGTCCCGCCGTCCACCAGGGCCCCGGCATCGGCGTCCGCCCCCGCGCCGTCGCTGCCGTCGGTGCCGGCCGCGAGCAGCAGACAGTCCCGGCAGCCCGCAAGCTCAAGGGCGGCCGCCAGAGCCAGATGTTGATTGCGCCCGCCGCGTCCCGGCCGCGCGGGCAGGCGGACCGTGGTCTCGCCGCCCCAGACCTGGAGTCCGGGGGGACCGTCGCGGACTTGGCGGGCCAGCTCCCGCCCCCGCTCGGCCGCGTCCCCGGCGAGGAACTCCGGGTGGACGCGGACCGGCAGTCCGGCCGCCCGGGCCGCATCCGCCGCGGCGGCCTTGGCCAGGGTCAGCGTCGCGACCAGTTGGATGGGTGGACCGGGGCGCGTCGGTGCCGCGCGCCCCAGGAGCCCGCGATCCACCCAGGCCCGCACCCAGGGCGGCAGCTCGAGCGCCGCGACCGCCGCCTCCAGGCCGGACGCCGGGACCAGGAGCCCGGAGCCGATCACCGCCGGATCATCCCCGGGCACGTCGGAGATCGCCAGCACCCGCAGGGGCCGCCGCGGCAGGGCCGTCAGGAGTCCGCCGCCCTTGATACGGGAGACGGCCGTGCGCACCCGGTTCATGGGGCCGATCGGCAGCCCGCTGCCCAGCAGCCAGCCATTGAGCCGCGCCAACTGCGCGAGATCCAGCCCGGCGACCGGGACTTCCACCAGGCTGGAGGCCCCCCCGGAGATCAGGAACAGCAGCGTCGCGTCGGGCGGGGTTCGGGCCAGCGCGGCGAGCAGTGCCTCCCCGGCCTGGATGCTGGCGGCCGTGGGCAACGGATGGCCGCCGGTCAAGACCGCGATGCCGCGGGCGGCGAAGGGCCGGGGGTCCGGCGGCGGGGCCTTGTCGATCACCAGTCCACCGATCGGTTGCGACCCCAGGCAATCCAGGGCGCCCAGGGTCATAGTGGCGGCCGCCTTGCCGATGGCGATCAGCCACCAGGGCGCCGACGGCGGGGCGGACCCCAGGGCGCGTCGCACCGCCGCCCGCCCGTCCACCGACTGGAGGGCCGCGGCGAAGATCGACTCCAACCGGTGGCGCGCCTGCCGTGTGCGCTGGGGGTCTGGCTGCGCGACCGCTGGAGCGGGACCGAACGGGTTGGTCGGGATCATCCTCTGGTTCCTAAAATATCCGCCACGTTGTTGGTAAATATGTTTAAAGCTACCGGACGTTCCCACGGACCGGGCGTCGTTGTCGTTGTCGTTGTCGTGATCGTGATCGTGATCGTGATCGTGGTCGGATTGTTCGATTACGACAACGACAACGACAACGACAACGACAATGTACCCGGGATCTCGGTCACCACATCAGTTCTGATCGCACCCCCGATTGACGATCAGCAATGCGGGAGACGTCCGATGCTGCTTTAATATAAAGAATTGGATTTCTGTCGCCAAGCACCCAGGCCGATCAACCCGCAGCCAGTCCGACGTGAGCAAGCCATGAAACTCTGCCCCAAGTGTGATCACTCCCCCCTGCCCTTCCTCATGGTGTTCGTGGTCGCGGCCGTCACTGCCTTCGTGACCTGGCTCACCGTCGGACTCTCGATCACGCAGCCAACGCCCCGGGCGGCGGCCAGCGCCTTGGCCTTCGTGGTCGTGGGGTGGGCCCTGCTGCACTATGTGCTCAGTTGTCTGCGGCGCCATTGCCGGCATGATGAGCGCTCGGCGCCGCGGCGGGCGGTCCTGCAACTGCCTGGTCAGCCGGGCGACGACCGCCCGGCATCACGCCTCGGTGCCCTTGGCGCCGCCGGCGTGTAGATCCAAAAAAACCGCTGCGGACTCAATCCGCGGCGGCACCACTTCCGGCCACCGTCCCGGCGTGTGTCACCCGGTCGCGCAGATAGACCGGGCGAGCCAGTTCCGCCGGGACCAGTTGCCCGGCCCGCGCCTGCGCCGCGGCGAGCAGGGCGATGTCCCGGGCCTCACAGACCCCGTCGCTTGAAACCTGCGCGAGCCCCGCGCCCAAGCGGCACGTGAGTAACTCGCAATAGCGCGCCCACCCAGGCCCGACCCCGCACCAGCCGTCCCCCGTCGGCACCGGGACCGCCCCCGGCGCAGACACCAATTCAGCGCCTCGGGCCACCGCCAGACCGTCGACCCCGACCTCGTAGGCGCCCCAGTAGACCTCCCCCATGCGCGCGTCCAGGGCCGCCAGCAGGCGCCGCCGCCCGCTGCGCCGGAACTCGCCCTGCGCCAGGGCGGCCAGGGTGGAGACCGGGACCGTCGGCCGTCCCGCGCCGAAGGCCGCCCCCTGGGCCACCGCCACCGCGATCCGCACGCCGGTGAAGGACCCGGGTCCGCGCCCGAAGGCGATCGCATCCAGGGCCCCAAGGCCGATCCCGGCGCCGTCGAGCAGCGACTGCATCATGGGCAGGATCAAGTCCCCGTGCCGACGCGCGGCCAGTTCCAGGCAGTGCCGGCTGGTACCATCCAGATAGAGGGCGGCCGAGCAGGCTTCCCCGGAGGTGTCGAGCGCCAGCAGTTTCATTCGACCACCCCCGCGTGGAACATCAGGCCAGCCACGGTTTGGACACTCATTAGATCAAGCGTGTGCGCGGCCGCGCAGGTCTGCAGCGCCGCACTCAGGGACCCGTCGCAACCAAAGAAAAAGACCGTCGCATGCAAGGGTTGGCTGTCTTCAGGCATCGTGGTCCATCCGTGTTGCCGGCCGCGGCTCGCGCTGGAACCCGGCCCGCCGGGTCAGTGACCAGGCATCAGGGTGATCGGGCCAGGTTATGATAGAGTCAGAGTCGGCGCGACGCCAGCAGCCCGCGCCGCGGCCATGATGCCGGGCGCTCGGCCCCTGGGCCATGGGTTCAAAATTCGGGCGCCGGCGGCGGGTCCGCGCCATAATGATGCACCACCAGGACCCCACCGGAGGACTTCCGATGAAATTCGCCGCCCTACGCAACGCCGCACTCGCCGCGCTCCTGATCCTCGTGCCCGCCGCGCACGCCGACGAGGTGACCGACCAACTCGCCGCCGCCCGCGAGGCCTACGACGCCGGCGACCTGCGCAACGCCGTCAATAGCCTCAATTTCGTGATCGCCAAGATCCGCGAGCAGGAGACGGCGCGCCTGCTGACCTTGCTGCCGGCACCCCTGGCCGGTTGGCAGGCCGATCCCGCCCAGTCCGAAACGCCCGGAATTGCCAGCATGATTACCGGCACCAACCTGACCCGGCGCTACTTCCGCCCCGAGGGCGGCGAGGTCAAGCTCACCGTGACAGCGGATTCTCCCCTGCTGCCCATGCTGACCATGTTCCTGACCTCACCCTTCATGTTGCAGGCCGATCCCAGCTCCAAGCCCTACGCCTTCAAGGGCCAGCAGGGCCTCATCAAGCACGATCCGCAGTCCAGCGACTATGAGGTAACACTCATGATCGGCAACCGCATCCTGATCCAAGGCAAGGGCAGTGGCCTGCCTGACGGCGCGGCGGTGCAGCAGTATGTCGAGTCCGTGGATCTCAACGCGCTCCAGAAGGCCTTCGGCGGGTAAATCGGGGCTTGCGCTTCCCGCTACTCGTCTGGCGACTGAGCGACCGTCAAGAAATTGGACAGGATTAACAGGATTTTGCAGGATTAACAGGAGCAATCAGGGTGCGCTATGCATCGACAGAACATCCTGTAAATCCTGAGAAATCCTGTTAATCCTGTCTATTTCCCACGATCTAGGCCCGCTCCACCGGGAAGGCCAGGACGGCGTCGATCTCGCGGACCCCCAGCGCCGCCATCAGCAGCCGGTCCAGACCCAGGGCGACGCCGGCGGTCTCCGGGAGCCCTGCGGCCAGGGCGGCGAGGAACGACTGGTCGAGCGGCGGGCGGTCGCGACCCTGGCGGCGGCGGGTTTCAAGGTCCGCGTGCAGGCGCGCCGACTGGGCGGCGGCATCGGTCAACTCCTGGAAGCCGTTGGCCAGTTCGACCCCCTCGAGGTAGAGCTCGAAACGCTCCGCTACCGGCACCTGGTCCAGGCGCAAGCGGGCCAGTGCCGCCTGACTCGGCGGATAGTCACAGAGAAAGGTCAGGCGCCCGGCGCCCAGGCCGGGTTCCAGGCAGTGGGTCAGCAGCAGGTCGAGCCAGCCGTCCTGGTCCAGTGCCAGGGACGCGGCACCACCGATCCCGGCCGCCGCGGCGCAGTCCGCGAACCGCGGCAGGTCCGTCGCCCAGGGATCGAGACCCAACCGCTCACGAAAGAGCCCGCGGTAGGTCAGGCACTCACAGGGCAGGTCGGGGCGCCCCAGCACCAGCCGCACCAGGGCGGCCACCTCATCCATCAGGTCCTGGTAACCCCAGCCGGGCCGGTACCACTCCAGCAGGCTGAACTCCGGATGGTGGAGGCGGCCCCGCTCGCCGTCGCGAAAAACCTTGCAGATTTGATAGATGGGCCCGCTTCCCGCGGCCAGCAGGCGCTTCATGGGGAACTCGGGAGAGGTATGCAGATACAGCGCCAGCCCCCGCGCATGACCCGGGCCGTGCCAGCGCGTCTGCAGGCTGTCCAGGGCCGGATCGGACCCGGCGCAGCGCGAAGCGATGGGCGTTTCCACCTCCAGGACCCCGGCGTCCGCGAAAAAACCGCGGATGCGCGCCAGCATGGCGGCCCGCGCCCGGATCGCCTCCAGTGCGGCAGTCGGCGGCCAGTCGGAGCCCGTGGATCCTGGCCCGGCGTTATGAGTCACTTCTCATGGTTCCAGTGGCCTGAGGAAAATTAACAGGATTAACAGGATCGGAACGGAACGACGGGTGCGATCAGAACTGATGTGGTGACCGAGATCCTGGGTCCGCTGTGCGGGTCGTTGTCGTTGTCGTTGTCGTTGTCGTTGTCGGATTGTTCGATTACGACAACGATTACGACAACGACAACGACAACGACAACGCCCGGTCCGTGAGAAGGTCCGGTCGCTGCAGGGGACGCGTCGGCGATCATTATTCCTTGGCGCGCGAGACGTATTCGCCGGTGCGGGTGTCGACCCGGATCAGCTCGCCGCCCTGCACGAACAAGGGAACGCGCACCACCGCACCGGTCTCCAGGGTCGCCGGCTTGCCGCCGCCGCCGGAGGTGTCGCCCTTGAGGCCGGGGTCGGTTTCGGTAATCAGCAGCACCACGAAGTTCGGCGGCTCCACCGCGAGCGGCAGGCCGTTCCACAAGGTCACCTTGCACATGTCCTGGTCCTTGATCCACTTGGCCGCCTCCCCGACCACCGTGGCATCGGCGGTCATCTGCTCGAAACTGGCCGGGTCCATGAAGTGCCACCACTCACCGTCGTTGTACAGATACTGCATATCGGTATCATGGACATCGGCGCCCTCGACGGTGTCGCCGGATTTGAAGGTTTTCTCCACGGTCCGCCCGGTCTTGAGGTTGCGTACCCGCACCCGGTTGAAGGCCTGACCCTTGCCGGGCTTGACGAACTCGTTCTCGACGATGTTGTACGGGTCCCCATCCAGTATGATCTTGAGCCCACTTTTGAACTCGTTGGTGCTGTAGTTCGCCATGTCGTCCTCGTTGCCGGTGAAAAATGAGCCAACAATGGTAGCGCGAAGCAGTGCCCACTGTCAGATCGAGGCCGCTGCGAGCGACGCCTGGCGGCGCGAGCTAGGTCAGGCGTTCACCCGGGTCGACCCGCTGCTTACGTTCCTGGGCCTGCGCCGCGACCAGGTCCCCGGCCTTGACCCGGAGCCCGGCCCCTTCCGGCTGCTGGTACCGCGGGGCTTCGCCGCCCTCATGCGCGGGGGTGGGCCCGCTGACCCGCTGCTGCGCCAGGTGCTGCCGCTCACCGCCGAGCGGGTCCTGACCGCCGGGTTTCAGTGCGACCCGGTGGGCGATGGGCCGGCCGCCCAGGCCCCGGGGCTGCTACACAAGTACGCGGGGCGCGCCCTGCTGATGGCCCAGGGCGCCTGCGCGGTCCACTGCCGCTATTGCTTCCGCCGCCATTTCCCCTACGGCGACTTGGGGGCCTACGACGCCCGGATCGGGATCGCGCTCGCGCAGATCCAGGCCGACACCACGCTGCACGAGGTGATCCTGAGCGGCGGGGACCCCTTGCTGCTCGTTGATGGCACCTTGGAGGACCTGCTCAGCCGGCTCGCCGCCATCCCCCATGTGCGCCGCCTGCGCCTGCACAGCCGCTTGCCCCTGGTACTGCCGTCGCGCATCACGGCGCGACTGTGCGCCCTGTTGGGCACCGTGACGCCCCGCCCGGTGCTGGTCATCCACGCCAATCATGCCCGGGAGCTCGGTGCCGCGGCCCAGGCGGGGTTGGCGGCCCTGGGGGCGGTGGGCGTCACGCTGCTGAACCAAAGCGTCCTGCTGCGCGGGGTGAACGATGACACGGCGACCCTCGCCGCGCTCAGTGAGCGGCTGTTTGACTGCGGTGTGCTGCCCTATTACCTGCACCAACTGGACCCGGTGCAAGGGGCGGCCCACTTCGCGGTATCGGACCGCGAGGCCCGGGGGCTGATGGCGGCGTTGCGCGCGCACCTGCCGGGCTATCTGGTACCGCGCCTGGTACGCGAGACGGCCGGAGCGCCGTGCAAGGAGCCGCTGGGTTGAGCACCTCCAAGCAACCCCCGAGTTTGTAGGATGGGCAGAGCGCAGCGATGCCCATCGGTCGCCGCGATCCTCTGATGGGCATCGCTCCCGCTCTGCCCATCCTACGACTGCCCATCCGACGACTTTCGCCAATGAGTATTTCCCTCCCCGCCCCGCTGCGCAGATAATGGCCCCTGAATGAAACCGACCGATCCCCCGCGCATGCCCGACCAAGCCCAAACCGTCATCCTGCTGGTCATGACCTCCCAGGCCAGCGAGGCGGAGCGACTGATCACATCCCTGCGCAACGGCGGACTGCCGGTGCGCGGCATGTATACCGCCCACGCGGACCGCATCGAGGAACTGGTGGAGCGGCGCGCCTGCGACCTGATCATCTGCTGCGCCTACGACCCGGCGGTGACGCTCGAGGCGGTCCTGCTGCGCCACCGGGAGTTAGAGGCCGACGTCCCATTGATCGTGATCGTCGACCAGGCCGGCGCGCCGGCCGCCACGATCAGCGCCATGGCCGGCGGGGCGCGCGACGTCACCGCGCGCGACGATGCCGAACGGCTGCAACTGATCGTGGGGCGGGAGTTGGCCGATCTGCGGGCACGCCGCCAGCTGCGGCGCCTCACTCAACGGCTGCGCCAGTGCGAACAGCGGGCGCGGGAACTGGTCGACAGCAGCGACGAGGCGGTGACCTTTATCCAAGAGGGCATGCACGTCCACGCCAACCCCGCCTATCTGACCCTGTTTCGTTTCCCCTCGCTGGACGACCTGCAAGCGGCCGCCTTTCTGGACCTGATCGAGCCCGAACAGCGCTCACCGGTCCGTGACTTTCTACACGAACGCCAATCCGCGCAACCCCAGGGGCCCGCCGAGCTGGCGATGACCTATGTGCGGGCCGATGCCAGCCGCTTCCCCGGGACCCTGGCCGCTGCTCCGGCCGAGATCGACGGCGAGCCCTGCCTGCGGCTGATTGTGCACGCCACCGACCGGACACCCCTGGCGCCGCCGGCCGTGCCCACCGCCGCCGCCAGTCTGTCGAGCGCCGCCGCGCTGCTCGCGGCGATCGATGCCGCCGTGGGGGCCGAGCGCCGTGCCCCCCAGCCCTTCGCCGTCTTCTATGTCCGCATCCGCGCCGCCGCCAACCTGTTCCGGGATTTTGGTCTCACCCGCGCTCTGACCGTCATCGGCGCACTCGCCGCCGCGCTGACCCGACTGTGCACCGGCGTTGGCCTGCTGGTACGCATCAGTGACGATGGTTTTGCCCTCTTGGCCCCGGGGTTGGACGAGGCCAGCGCCGAGAGCCTGGCGGAACGCATCCGCACGCAGGTCCGTCTGGGTCCGGGGCCGGGCGGCAAGGCGCGGATCGAGGCCGATTGCGACGTCGGCTATATCATCGTCGCCGGCCCCTGTCCCAACTCCTCCAACCTGCTCGACGAGGCCTATCGCGCCTGCCACGGCGGGGTGGCGGGTCAAACCAAGGCCGTGGTGCCCCAGCGGCCGACCTCGCTTGCCGCCCGTGAGAAGCAGAGTGCCGAAGATGGCGACAGCGCCGAGACGACCAAGATCGAGTGGGCACTGGCGAATGATCGCTTCATGCTGGTCTTCCAGCCGATCATCAGCCTGATGGGCGACAGCCAGGAAAACTACAGCGTCCTGGTGCGCATGATCGACGAGGCCGAAAACCTGATCGAAGCCAAGGAGTTCATCGGCGCGGCGATCCGCAGCGGGCTGATCGAGCGCATCGACAAATGGGCGATCCGAAATGCGATCAAGGCCATGAGCGAGCACCGCCAGGCCGGACATCCATTGAATTTCTTTATTAATCTGGCCGAGGACAGTTTCCGCGACCCCGGCGTCATGATCTGGCTCTGCGACTGTCTGCGCGAGTTCGAGGTCCGCGGGAGCTGGCTCACCTTCGTGATTCAGGAAGAACTGGTCGACGGCAACCTGGCGAGCCTGAGCCGGCTCGTCGAGAGCCTGAAAAAGATCAAGTGCCGGGTGGCGGTCAATCGCTTCGGCGCCACCGATCACCCGCAGATGCTGTTCCAGGGCCTGTCGCTCGACTTTGTCTTGCTGCTGCCGGAGTTCGCCCAGGGTCTGGCCGACGACAAGGATAAGCAGCAACGCCTGCTGACCCTGGCCAACATGGCCCGGGAGTTCAACGTCAAGAGCGTGGTGACCGGGGTCGAAGACGCCCGCTCCATCACCATTCTGTGGACGGCTGGGGTGGACTATGTCCAGGGCAACTTCCTGCAGCGACCCTCACCCACCCTCGAGATCGCCACCTGACTTGGCGAGGCTTGGCCCGTCGGGACAGCTTCGGACATCACCACCCGCCCGCACGGTAGCCCGCGCCATGCACGCACGCACGCAACCCCGCCCCAGTCTCTACGAACAGCTTGAAGCCCTGCCCGAAGGGATGACAGGGGAAATCCTCGACGGCCAGTTGCACGCCCACCCACGCCCGGTAAGCCGGCATATCCGGGCCGCGACGCGCCTTGACCGCATCCTGGCCCCCTACTTCGACGATGACGATGAGGACCCGGAGGGGTGGTGGATTTTCCCCGGACCGGAACTGCACTTCATCCACGACACGGAGGTCGATGTTCCAGACCTGGCCGGCTGGCGGCGTCAACGAATGCCCATCTGGCCGGAGGGGCACCGATTCACCGTGGTCCCGGATTGGGTGTGCGAGGTCCTCTCCAAGTCCACCGCCAAAACCGACCGCGAGGTCAAGATGCCCATCTACGCGCACTTCGGCGTGGCCTACGCCTGGTTGATCGACCCGCGGGCGCGCACCCTGGAGGCCTACGCCCTCGCGGCCGGGGGGTGGCGGGAGATCGGCCGCTTTGCCGGTTCGGAGCCCGTGTCCGTGGCACCGTTTGAGGCGGCCGCGATCGACCTGGGCAAACTCTGGACACCCGCGGGTGTCATCGGGCGGTAGGCAGACAAAATTGTCACAATTCCACCACTCTGGTCAAGTTGCGACTCAAATCACGACAAGCAAGACCCCGCACGGTATCCTTAATACATCAGGCTTCCCGCTGTCCGGCACGCTCCGCGTGGCACTCCACGGTAACCCGGAAGCCGACCAGGCACCTGCGCGAGATACCGATGAGCACGCTGAAACAACTGCACGGCTTCACCCTGATTGAGTTACTGGTCACCGTGGCCATCATCGGAATTTTGGCCGCGATTGCCTACCCTAGCTACACCGATTCTGTGATCCGGGGCAAGCTGGCGGATGCGGGTTCCGGTCTTACCGCGAAGCGTGTGCAACTGGAGCAGCACTTTCAGGATTTCCGCACCTATGTGGATGCCGCGGCCTGCGCTGCCGATAGCACCACCAGCGAATATTTCAGCTTTTCCTGCACGGACTCAACCGCTACCACCTATACCCTCCAAGCGGTCGGCACGGGTTCCATGGCCGATTTTTCCTTCACACTGACCGAAAGCAATACCAAGGCGACCACCGCCGTCCCCGCCGATTGGTCGCTCCCGACCCCGAACAACTGCTGGGTGGCAAAACGCGGAGGTGGTTGTTGAAACACACTGCTTCACAACGCGGGCTCACGCTGATCGAGCTCGCCACCACCTTGACCATCACGGCCATCCTGCTCGGCGCCGGCGTGCCGAGTTTTGTCTCCTGGATACGCAACACCCATATTCGCACTACCGCCGAGGCCTTTCAGAATGGCATTCAGTTGGCCCGGGCCGAGGCGGTGCGCCGAAATAGGCCCGTACGGTTTCAGATCACTGATACGTTGGCCGCCGACTGTATCCGTTCCACCACGGGCACCAATTGGGTCGTCAGCCTCAACGACGTCGATGATACGTCGCAATGCAATCGCACGCCGACCGATCCGCCGGCCCTGCCGGCCGTGCCCGACGCAGAAAATCCCTACATTATTCAAGCGCGTCCCAACAGCGACGGCTCCGCGAACACGCTCGTGACGGCAGACCAATCGGGCTTGATCTTCAACGGCCTTGGCAGGGTGACCCCAGCTCCCGCCGGCGATGTCACAATCGGCATTGTCAGCAACACCGGCACCTGCGCAGCGGACGGCGGATCGGTGCGTTGTCTGCGTATCATCGTCTCGACCAACGGACAGGTTCGCATCTGTGACCCAGCCATAACCCTCTCCGGCGACCCGCGGGCCTGCTAAAATGAACGCACAAAAGCGAGTGTCACGTCACCAATGCGGCGATATGTTGATTGAGGTCTTGATCTCCATCCTCCTGTTTTCCATGGGCATGCTCGGCACCGTGGCGATGCAGGCCACGGCGATGCGCAACAACAGCGACGCCAAGTACCGGGTCGACGCCAGTTTTTTGGCCAACGCCCTGATCGGCAGGATGTGGACGGATGACCGGACGCCGGCGTCGCTGCAAACCAAGTACGGCAGCACCGACGGCAGCGGGTACACCGCCTGGCTCGCCCAGGTCCAGGCCCAACTGCCCGGCGTCACCGCCAACCCGCCCACGGTTTTGGTAACGACAGTCGCCGGGTCCTCCCCCCCCGCCACCTCCAAGAGCCTGGTGACGACCACCGTAAAATGGCAAGCGCCTGGCGGGGCAGTAGTACATCGCTATGTTGCGATTACGAATATCAAATGAGCGCCGGGGCCTGTGCGGTACCGACAGCCCCGGGTTGCCCGCGCTGTCCTACCTGAGCACCGAAACCGGGTTCAGCCTGATTGAGATCCTGATCGCGCTGGTCATCGGCCTGGTCAGCACGCTGGCAATCATGCAGTTGTTTTCCCTCTCCGCGGGACAAAAGGCCGCCATCAGCGGCAGCGGGGATGCCCAGACCAACGGCGCCCTTGCGCTCTACAGTTTAGAACGCGATATCCGCCAGGCTGGCTACGGCGCCAGCGCACTGAACCTGCTCGGGTGCAGTCTGCAGGTGACGACATCCAGCGGCGCGACCCTGACCCTTAGCGCACTGGCCCCGGTCACCATCAACCATCCCGACATTCCGGCCGGAGACACGAACACCGACACGCTGTTGGTGATGTACGGCTCCGACAATGGCACCGCGGAGGGCGATGGTATCCTGGCGCCAAGCACGAGCCCCAGTTACACCGTGAAGGCACCCACCGCCTTCGCTGTCAATGATCGGGTGATCGCACTGCCGGTGACGCGACCGTCACCCTGTAGCCTGGTCCTGGGCCGGGTATACGGTAAGTCCAACAATTTTCCAAACGTAACCGGGTGGGCATCCGGTATGATCAATGGCACACTGTTTAATCTCGGTCAAGCCCCCAGGGTCCTCGCCTACGCGATCCGCGGCGGCGACCTGACGGTCTGCGATTTTCTGACGAATAACTGCAGCGACACGAACGCAAGCGGCGATTCAACCTTCTGGGTTCCCATCGTGAACGGCATCGTCGGCCTGCGTGCGCAATATGGCCGCGATACCAGCACCACCATGGATGGCGTGGTGGATCGCTATGATCAATCCGTCGCGTCCCCGGCCACCACCCCGGCCGTGTCTTCGGTCCAATGCGGCTGGGCGCGGGTGTCGGCGGTGCGCATTGCCCTCGCCGCACGCGCCGGTCAAAGGGCAACAACCGCGGTTACCGCAACCGCCCCCACCTGGGCCGGCAGCACCGCAAGCGCCGGGAATTCCACCACCCCCGCCAGCGTTGCCACCCCTTTTAATTTGAGCGCACTCACCGACTGGCAGCATTACCGCTACAAGGTCTTTGAGACCGTCGTGCCGATTCGCAACATCATTTTGCTGGGAGTTCAGACCGGATGCTGACCATGACGCGTTACTGCGCGAAGAACAGCCGCGGCGCCGCGCTGATCCTGGCGTTGATCGTGTTGGTTTCGATGCTCTTGGCGGGCGTGGCACTGATGCGTTCGGTCGACACCAGTGCGGTCATCGCCGGCAACCTGGCGTTCCGGCAGGCCACCACGGCAACCGGCGAGACCGGGATCGAGACGGCCATCGTCTGGCTCGAGGCACACAACGCCGATTACTCACTCTACAATACGATGGCCGGCAGCGGATACGTCGCGGTACGGCAGGATCCTACTCCTGCGCTGAACGATCAGCCGGCGCAGTCGTGGGACGCATTCTGGTCGCAAACCCTGGTCCCGGCCCAACAGGTCGTCACCCTGGCGGCCGACGCCGCCGGCAACACCGTATCCTACATTATCCACCGCTTGTGCAATGCCGCCGGGTCGCCACTCAACGCGGGGGCGGGCTGCCAGTCATCGCCGACGCCGGCAGCGTCCACGAGCAGTAAGGGCGGGAGCTTCGTCAGCCCGGTTTCCAGCGGTCAGGTCTACTACCGGATTACCGTTCGCATCGACGGCCCCCGCAATACCCTAGGCTATGTTCAGGCGGTCGTTGCCATGTAAGGCAGCACTGACCACAAAAGGCCGAATCATGAGTCATCATTTCTCTACAGCAGCCGCTCTGACGTGTCTCACCCTGGTGCTCGCCGAAGGCGTGCAGGGGGCACCCGCGGACCTGGCCACATCCCCCTTGGTCACCTCCGCCGCCGTGGTCACCTTGCCCAACTTACTGTTCGTGCTGGACGACTCGGGCAGTATGCTTTGGACCCATATGCCGGACGACGACGACGACGGCGGCAGCACCGTGACCTTTGACTACGGCTACTATGGTTACCGCAGCAGCCAGTGCAACGGGGTCTATTACAACCCGATGCTCACCTACAAACCACCGATTTATGCCGATGGCACCAGCTATCCGAATGCCACGTTTACCGCTGCCTGGACCGATGGATACAAAACCTCGGCCGGTACCGTCAACCTGGGAACCGGGTTTAAGGTCGTGGTTGAGAACGACATTGGGGACGATGAATACGGAGTGGCTGCCTATTACTACACCTACAATGGCGCCCAAACCTCAGCCACCCAAAAGGATTACAATAGCAAGACGAATACCTTTTACCGGGAGTGCAACAGTGCCCTCGGCGCGTCGCCCGGCAAGGATGTCTTTACCAAGGTCACGGTGGGGACCGGCAGCGATGCGACGGACGCGGCCGCCAAGAAGCAAAACTTCGCCAACTGGTACAGCTATTACCGCAGCCGCATATTGACCATGAAGACTGCCGCGGGACATGCTTTCAAGGGTCTGGATGCCAGATATCGCGCGGGTTTCATGGCGATCAACCGGACCACGTCTTTTCTCGACATTGCGCCCTTCACTCCCGACCAGAGGGCCCTTTGGTATGGAAAACTGTACGGCAACTTCCCTTCCTCTTCGTACTCGACCCCGCTGCGTGCCGCCTTGGCAAAGGCTGGGTGGCTCTATGCCGGAAAGCTGACGGGTGCAGCGGACCCCGTGCAGTACTCCTGCCAGCAGAATTTCACTATCCTCTCCACCGACGGCTTCTGGAATACGGGTGACGGCTACATACTCGATACGGACCTCGATGGTACCAAAATCCTGGTCGGCAATCAGGATGGCACCGAAGCCAGGCCCTTTTACGACGGTACCAAGTCAACCACAACCAGCACGACACCTATCGTTACCGTCGTGCGCAACGAGACCGTGACCCAAACCACCACGACCACGCCGTATACCCGCACACGGAAGACGACGGATGCATCGAAAGCCGGGGGAAGTTGCTCGAGTACGCAATATCGAACGGTCACCCAGCCGCAAACCTACAACCGAAAAAAGATCGTAACCGCCACCGTCGTCACCGATGTCACCACGACGAACAAACATGTGGTCGTCACCACGAACGGTGAAGTCGTCTCTGATACGACGGTCCCCGCGAGCGGCAGTCCCGCCACCGCTCCGGTCAGTTCGACCAGCGCCAGCAGTGATACGGGGGCGCCCGTTGTCACCACGGTCTGGACCAACACCGGCACGGCGACGGCCGCGTGCAGTTCAAGCCCCACCCCCAGCCCAGGTGCTTCGTCTGCGACAGCCGCCGTCGCGGGGACCAGCAGCGTCGCGACCACGGCGGGACCGACCGTTACCGTCTTAGCCACCACCGGCCCGACGGTTGGGACCACCATCACGACCGGACCCGTAGTCACCGGCGCCACCTCCGACACCCTGGCGGATATCGCTCAGTATTATTTCGTTACCGATCTGCGTACCGCCGCCCTCGGCAATTGTGTCGGCGCCCTCGGCAGCGGTCATGACGTCTGCCTCAACAATGTCCCTGCCGGCGGTCAGGATGCGGCATCCTGGCAGCATATGACCACCTTTACGCTGGGTCTCGGGGCCCGCGGGCGCATGGTATTCTCGCAAAGTTATCTCAGCGATGTCAGCGGGGACTATCGTGACGTGAAAAACGGTACCGCGGCCAATGCCCCGAACTGTTCCTGGCAGACAAGTGGTGCCTGTAATTGGCCGGCCCCCGGCATTTCCAGTTCCAACGGTAAGATCGAGAATATCGATGATGTCTGGCATGCGGCAGTGAACGGCCGCGGCACCTATTTCAGTGCCACGGACCCGGCGACCTTGACGACCGGCTTGGGCAACGCGGTGGCGGGTGTGAGTGCCCGAATCGGGGCCGCGGCGGCGGCGGCGACCAGTAATCCGAATGTCTCCGCCGGGGATAACTATGTCTTCAGTTCCACCTTCACCACCGTGAACTGGGATGGCGAATTGATCCGGCAGCAACTGGACCTGACGACCGGCACCTTGTCCGATACCGTCGACTGGTATGCCCAGGCACTGCTGGACGCGAAAACGTCGCGGACCATCTGGACCTACGACAGCGCGGTCACAGAAACTGACCATATCAAGCCCTTTTCATGGGCGGAACTGACCGAGACCGAGCAGGCCTATTTCAGCAAGAGCGCCATTGCGACCCTGAGCCAATTCTGCGCGACGGGCGAGAGCTGTCTCAGCGCGGCCGACCAGGACACCGCGGCCGGCGAAAATCTCGTAGAGTTCCTGCGGGGTGTCCGCACCTATGAGGGTCCGATCATCGACCCGACCCATTGGTATCGGCAGCGGACCCATCTGCTCGGCGATATCGTGAGTTCGGAGGCCGTGTTCGTCAGGGCTTCCCTCTATCGCTATACGGATACCGGCTACGGCGACTTCATCACCGACACCGCCGCCCGTCAGGGCATGATCTATGTGGGTGCCAACGACGGTATGCTGCACGCTATCGACGGGACCACCGGGGCCGAGTCCTGGGCCTACATCCCCGGGCTGGTGCTGCCCAACCTCTTCAAGCTGGCGGACAAGAACTATAGTGCCCAACACGCCTTCTTCGTCGACGGCTCACCGGTGCAGGGCGACGTCTATTACGATCTCAACTGGCATACGATCCTGGTCGGCGGGCTGAATAACGGGGGCCGCGGCTACTATGCCCTGGATATCACTAATCCGTCGGCGCCCACCGCGTTGTGGGAATTTACCGATACGAATCTGGGATATACCTATGGCAACCCGATCATCACCAAGCTGAAGGACGGGACCTGGGTGGTGCTGATCGCCTCGGGCTACAATAATGTATCGCCGGGCGACGGGGTCGGTCGGCTTTATGTTCTTGATGCACGTACCGGCGCCAGTATCCGGCAGATCACGACCGGGGTGGGCGGTACCGCGACGCCCAGCGGCCTGGCGCGTATCAATGCCTGGGTGAATAATACGATGATCGACAACACCGCGTTGCGGGTTTACGGGGGGGACCTGCTCGGTAACCTGTGGCGCTTCGATATCAATGGCGATGTGGGGGCCGCCGGCTTCGATGCGCAGTTGCTGGCCACCCTCAAAGACGCCTCCGGCAACGCCCAGCCGATCACGGCCCGGCCGGAACTCGGCGAGGCGAGCGGTTATGCGGTCATTTATGTGGGTACCGGGCGTTTTCTTGGCACCACCGACCTCACCAATACCAGCCAACAGTCGATGTATGCCATCAAGGACAGTCTCTTGACAAATACAACACCAGCGGTAGCGGTGTACAGCAATCCCCGTACCGGCGGCGATTTCGTTCAGCAAACGCAGACCACCGGGACCTGCGCGTCGGGCACGGTCTTCTGTAACACCGGCCAAATTGTGCGGACCAGCACCAATCTGGCCGTGTCCTTCAGCGCGAACGGCGGCTGGTTTGTGGACCTGCCGGATACCGGTGAGCGCGCCAACACCGACCCGACCCTGGTGTTAGGAACCCTGGTGTTTACCACCAACAAGCCGGACGCCAGCGAATGCACCGCCGGTGGCTATAGCTACCTGTACGCCCTTAGTTACCTGACGGGCGGGGCGGTTTCAACCGCGATCACCACGGTGGTCGCCAAGGCCATCGGCAATGCGTTCGCCACCCGTCCGACGATCGTGCAGTTGCCGAATCTGACACTGCGGGCCTTGATCCGGTTGTCGGATGGCTCGACAGTGATTTCCGATTTCCCGATCGCCCTCGGGTCAGGGAACACAAGACGAGTGTCATGGCGCGAGCTCGTCACGGAATAGGGCAATCGCGGCGGCGGCGCTTGCCCGGCCGCGGCGGCCGCAAGATCTAGGGGGTGCGATCAGAACTGATGTGGTGACCGAGATCCCGGGTACGCTGTCCTGGTCGTTGTCGTTGTCGTTGTCGTTGTCGCGATCGGATTGTTCGATTACGACAACGACAACGACGCCCGGTCCGTGGAAGGTCCGGTCGCTGCAGGGTACGGGATCTGCGTCAACATATCAGTTCTGATCGCACCCGATCGAGGGACCCAGGCTGACCGGGGAGTCGCTTTGTCTTGTCACCTCCGCCGCCGCCGTGTCTAATCAGACCTTGAGACACGCCGAGAGCCCGCCCATGTCCGCTACCAACCTCGCCGCCGCCCTGGCACGCCCCGGGCTGATCGACGACTACCTGCCGCTCACCGGCTGCTTCGACGAGATGCGCCCGACGCAGGGTGAGGTCCGCCCCCAGTGGCGCTATGTCCTGGAGGCCCTGCGTACCCTGGGTCCCGCCGGCATCGAGGAGCGCTGGCGCGAGGCCGCGCGGATGATCCGCGACAACGGCGTCACCTATAATCTGAACGGTGATCCCCAGGGGATGTCCCGGCCCTGGGAACTGGACCTGCTGCCGCTGCTCATCCCCAGCGAGGAGTGGGCCGTGCTCGAACGGGGCCTGGTGCAGCGGGCCGAGTTGTTCAACCTGATCCTGCTGGACCTCTACGGCCCACGTGAGTTGATCAACCGGGGACTGCTGCCGGCCGAACTGATCGACGGCTACCGCGAGTATCTGCTCCCCTGTCACGGCCTGGAGGTCGCGGGTCGGCGGCCCCTGGTCCACTATGCGGCGGACTTGACCAGGATGCCGGACGGGCAGTGGCGGGTGATCGGCGACCGCACCCAGACGCCGCTCGGGGCCGGCTATGCCCTGGAGAACCGGGTGGTGCTCTCGCGCGTCCTGCCGAGCCTGTTCCGCGACTCCCACGTCCATCGCCAGGCCGGCTTCTTCCGCTCCATGCGCCGCACCCTGACCCGGCTCGCCCCGGGGCGCGACGGGCATACCCGGGTGGTCGTGCTCACCCCCGGCCCCCAGAGCGAGGCCTATTTCGAGCACGCCTATCTGGCCAACTATTTAGGCTACACCCTGGTCCAGGGCGGGGATCTGTCGGTGCGCGACGGCGCCCTGTGGCTGCGCACCCTGGGACGGCTGGAGCGCATCGACGCGATGCTGCGCCGGGTCAAGGCCAGCGAGTGCGACCCCCTTGAATTGGGCGAAGATGCCGGCCAGGGCGTCCCGGGCCTGGTCGAGGCGGTGCGCGCCGGCAACCTGGTGATCGCCAACGCGCTCGGCAGCGGGGTCCTGGAGCACCCCGGGCTCATGGCCTTTCTGCCCGCCCTGTGCCGCCACCTGCTGGGTGAGGACCTGCTGCTGCGCGACATCTCGACCTGGTGGTGCGGCGAGCCCAAGGCGCGCGCCTATGTCCTCGCCCACCTCGATAACCTGGTGATCAAGCAGGCCGGCAAACCGCAGGGCCAGCGCTGCGTCTTCCCGGGCACCATGGAGGCCGCAGCGCGGGAGGCCCTGATCCAGGCCATCCAGGCGTCGCCCAACCGGTTCGTCGCCCAGGAACGGGTGCAGCCCTCCACCGCCCCGGTCCTGGTCGGTCAACGCCTGGAGCCGCGCCCCATCACGCTGCGTACCTTCCTGTGCGCGGAGGACGAGGGCTACACGGTGCTGCCCGGCGGCCTGGGACGGGTAGCCCTGACCAGCGATGCGGCCCTGGTCAGCAACCAACTGGGCGGTCTGGGCAAGGACGCCTGGGTGCTGGCCTCCGAGCCGGAGCGCCAGGAGACCCTGCTGGTCACCGGGGACTCCCAGGCCCCGGCCGTGACCCAGGAGAGCGAGGTCTCCAGCCGGGTCGCGGACAACCTGTTCTGGATCGGCCGCTACGCGGAACGGGCCGAAGGCCTGGTGCGGCTGCTGCGCATGATCATCTTCAAGCTCTCCGAACGGACCGAAGTCGCCCCGGCCGCGGCCCCAGCCAAGCCGGGCACCTATTTCATGCGCTCCCTGCTGGAGGCCCTGACCCATCAAACTCAATCGCTGCCTGGTTTTATCGGCGAGGGGGCGGCGGCCCGCCTGCGCGACCCCTGGCCGGAACTGCTGTCGCTGATCGCCAACCCGCGCCGCCTGGGCGGGCTGCCCCAGACCCTCCAGGCCCTGGGCCAGGCCGCCTACTCGGTGCGCGAGCGGCTCTCGGTGGACACCTGGCGCATCGTCAGCGACATTGAGGCGCGGCTGGGCGCCCTGACCAGCACCCCGCCCACCCAGCCGTCGGCGGCCCTGGACGAACTCGACCCGCTGGTCACCTCGCTGGTCGCCTTCTCCGGCCTG
>Ga0247840_10004705_pt1 | contig 21272 bp, 17 predicted proteins | sample LaCruzMarch2015__FD_192404 | JGI IMG/M metagenome (GOLD analysis project Ga0247840, IMG submission 192404) | Freshwater microbial communities from meromictic Lake La Cruz, Castile-La Mancha, Spain - LaCruzMarch2015_17m | ecosystem: Environmental > Aquatic > Freshwater > Lake | place: Spain... | reverse complement strand
TGCCAATGCGGCCACAGAAGTGCTGGATGCAGCCAATTCACTGGTAGCGCAACAAATTGATGCATTTTGCCAGATTTCCGACAACCTCACCGGCAGCTGTAGCGCAGCGATCCTGAAAGCCGCAGGGGATGCCAAAGTACCTTATTATGGCTTTGTATCTGGGCAGATGAAACAGGGAGCCATCGCCGTATGCGCCCGTGATTACTTCCAGGCCGGCTATGATGCGGGAGAAATGGGCATCGAGGTTCTAGGCGGGAAAAAGCCTGGCAGCATCCCCTACCGCTTTGTTCAGAAAACAGATTTCATGATGAATACTACAGTAGCCAGGGCCTATAGCATTACCATCCCGCAGAAAGTCTACAACAGCTTTCCGCAATTAGCAATCAGTCATTAAGCAAAAACAAAATACGCCACCGCATGGAGAATAAATTAGATATCCGGAAAGACGTAGCTGGCAAAGAGCAGCGGCTTTTCCTGGAGGGCAGACTAGATGCCAGCTGGGCGGGGCATCTCGACGATTATCTGAACAACCTTGTCAGGGAAGGCTCACATCGCATTATTCTGAACATGTCGGAGGTACATTATCTGAGCTCAGCAGGGATCAGGATACTTGTCAATCAATATAAGAAAACCCAGTTCATCGGTGGACTGTTTGTGTTGGAAGCCATGTCGGCTCAAGTATCAGAAGTATTGGAGATGGTGGGGATGAAAGGGATGTTGACCTTGGGGGATAAAAAAGAAGAAAATCCGGAGCAGGCAGAATCCCAGCATATGTTCATTAAGCAATTCCAGTTTGACAATGAAGTTTTGTCTGATGAATGGATGACGATCCATTTAGAAGGAGATCCTACCCTGACCCAAAGCTCGAGATACACAGCAGCTGACAACCGACAGATAAAATTCTCAGCCAATCATTATGGGCTGGGGATTGGCGCCATCGGGGATGGGTTTGATGATTGCAGCAGCCGTTATGGAGAATTTCTTGCCATAGGCGAGGCCTTGGTTTACAAACCTTCAGATGGCGCTAAAGTGCCTGACTTTGCTTTAAAGACAGGAAGGTTTGAGCCTGAGATTCATGCTTTATATTCTCTGCAGGCCAAAGGGCTTTTCTCCAACAGGCTTAGCTTTAACCCCATTGTTGCGGACAATTCCATCGACATGGAAGACCTGGTGGAAGGCCTGGCTCAAATTTCAGGGCAGCAACAGTTTGTTTTTCTGATGATTGCAGAAATTGATGGCATGGTAGGGGTAAGTCTTGCGGCCTCACCCGTCAATGGCAAACGACTCTTTGAGTTTCCGGGCGTTCGGGAGTTTGTCAATTTTACCACAGAACCTGCTTATGCAAAAATGCTGAGTGTTACCCTGGGTTTTTTCGCCAGGAATCCGGATAGTACATTGAAACAATACCTGAGACCGATCGCAAGCGGATCCACAAATTACATTCATGCCCATTCTGCAGTATTTCCTTACCAGGCATTGCCCCAGCAGGAACGCATTGCCAATAAGCTTGTGATGCAGCTCTTTGAGAACAATATTCCCATCGATGTGCTACACCTGATGAATGATTCAAGAGAGGTGGTTGGACTGGGTGACAGCACCTTCAAACATGGCATTGCGTGGCTTGGGAAGCTTAACAATTCAAAAACTACGGGTCTATGACATTATTAATCGGATCTATCACCATCGGACTTATCCTGGCACTCCTGGCACTCGGGAGTTTCATCAGTTTCAGGATTTTCGATTTTGCAGATATCACGGCGGAAGGCTCTTTCACATTTGGCGCTGCCATTACAGCTTCCCTGATCGTAGCAGGCTTTAATCCGCTGTTTGCAACCGCACTGGCTTTTGGCGGTGGCATGGTGGCGGGTGCGACTACCGGATTAATCCACACACGTTTCAAGATTAATCCGCTGCTGGCCGGGATTTTGGTTATGACAGCATTGTATTCCATCAACCTGCATGTGATGGGCAAGAGTAATGTTCCCTTGCTTTCACAGAAGACACTTTTCAGTTGGTTTGAGGAATTTTCCTATGCTGTTTCAGGCAAGGACACAGTGGTTAATTTGTTGGGCTGGAGTGTAGGCGCCAAAGATCTGTGGATACTCAGTTTTTGTCTTATAATTGTGGTCGTTTTCAGTTTGTCCCTGTTGTGGTTTTTCCGCACCAATCTAGGCACTGCGATGCGGGCCTCGGGCGACAACGACCAGATGATCAGGGCACTTGGCGTAAACACCAAGACCATGATCATTTTCGGGATTGCGCTATCCAATGGATTCATCGCGCTGTCCGGCTCCATGCTGGCCCAGTTCCAGGGTTTTGCCGATGTTCAGATGGGCATCGGGATGATGGTATGGGGGCTGGCGAGTGTCATCATTGGGGAAGCCCTAATCAGCGACAACAGTCTGGGCCAGGTCATTGCCGGTGCCGTCATCGGTGCTGTCTTATTCCGTTTGTTGGTGGCGATTGCGCTGAGATGGGGAATGAATCCCAATGACCTGAAGCTGATCACAGCAGCCTTTGTTTTTCTTGCGCTGGTGTTGCCGGGATTTATGAAACAGAAGAAAAAGTTAAAATTAACCCGATAAGCCTATGTTATCGTTATCCAACGTCTACAAGACCTTTAATGCCGGCACCATCAACGAAGTGATGTCACTTCAGGATGTGAGCCTGACGATAGAGCCCGGCAATTTCGTCTGTGTTTTAGGCACCAATGGTTCAGGGAAATCCACCCTTCTGAATGCAGTGGCAGGAACATTTCTGACAGATGCAGGAAGTATCATCCTCAAGGGCAACAACATCACCCGTTGGCCTGAGCACAAGCGTGCCTGCCAGATCGGGCGTGTCTTCCAGAATCCTTTCAGTGGCACAGCACCCGGAATGTCGATTGCAGAAAACCTTTCACTGGCAGCAAGGAGAGGCAAAAAGCGAGGCCTTGGCTGGGGTTTGCCTTCCACCATGATACAGGAACTAAAGAGCAGGGTAAAATCTTTGAATATGGGCCTGGAGGATCGCCTGGATTCCACGATCGGAAAATTGTCGGGTGGACAGAGACAAGCCCTGACCCTGCTGATGTCGAGCTGGCTCAAACCTGATCTCCTGCTGCTCGACGAACATACAGCTGCGCTGGATCCCAAAACAGCGAGCATCGTAATAGAACTGACCGAACAGATTGTTGCTGCCGGAAAACTGACCACCATGATGGTGACCCACTCCATGCAACAGGCGGTGAATATGGGTGACCGTATCATCATGATGCACCAGGGCAGGATCCGGTATGACTTCAGGGGAGAAGAGAAGAAACGGCTGAAAGTAGCCGATTTGTTATCCCTTTTTGATGACCTACGCAGAAAAGATCAAATCGATCCGGGAGTTTCGGAATTGCTGGCCCGCGACTACGTATAGCACATACTCAGATGAAACATTACCTGAAACCCCTTCTGTTTTTATTTGCGGTTAGCGCAGTACTGCTGCTTTCCGATTTAAAGAACAGGAAAGGGATGAAAAGGGAAGTTGAGAAGACCAGAATCGCTGTATTCCGCTTTAATTCCAACCTGATTCTGGAGGAGACAGAAAATGGTCTATTGTCGATTCTTGAGAACTCCCCGGATTTCCAGAACGGCAGCATTGAGATCCAGCGATACTGTGCCGATGGTGACATGCCCACAGCAAATACCATTGCACATAGCATCATCAGCGAAAATTTCGACATGGTCGTTTCCATCAGTACGCCAGGCTTGCAGGTTATGGCCAATGCCAATAAACATGGCAAGTTATTACATGTATTTTGTTGTGTCACCGACCCTGTTGCTGCCGGTGTCGGAATAAGTGGAAGTGCCGCCAGCCAGCACCCGGCTCACCTTGTAGGCATTGGCACCTTTCAGCCTGTTGAAGGTGTCTTCAGGATTGCAAAAGAGATGAATCCTGCTATGAAAAAGGTGGGCGTAGTATGGTGTACAAGTGAAATTTGCTCAGAAGCCTGCGTAAAAAAGGCCCGCATCATTTGCAAAGAACTTGGCATTGAGCTCATAGAGACCAGCGTAGAGACCGTCTCCCAGGTCTATGAGGCTGCCCTTGCCATTGCTTCCCAAGGTGTCGATGCCCTATGGATCGGGGGAGACAATGTGGTAGAACCCGCCATGGAAATGTACATAAACGCTGCAGGCAGACATAAGATCCCGGTTTTTACAAACAACCCCAAGCATGCCAAACTGGGGGCTATTGCAAGTCTGGGTGCAAACTATTATGAAGTGGGGAAAGAAACAGGCGACATGGTATTATCACTCATTCATGGCCAATCACCCACTACAATCGAGATAAAAAATATAGTCCCGGAAAAACTCTATGTGAATGATTCCACCAGAAAAATCTTCAGGAATCACTGGCGGATCAGCCCAGGTTTGCATGACAGAATCGATTCCATTTTTGGGAATACCATCGCAATCCCTGGCAAACCCCTCATTTGACACACCTCACCCTAAAACACCACTCAGATGAACCTATTACTCACATTTCTACCCGCACTGCTTTTCCTTTTGTTTCTTTTTTTACTCGACAGCTTCAAGCTTGTTAGAGTTCAAACCTTGATATTATGCGTTGTCTGGGGGGTGCTGTGTACGCTTGCCGGTTACGTATTGAACACACTGGCAGCCTCAAAGCTTCAGCTTGATTTTGATTTCCTTTCCAGGTATGTCTCTCCCGTCATCGAGGAAACATTAAAAGGATTGTTTGTTTACTACCTCATCACCAAAAAGAAAATCGGTTTTATGATCGATGCCGTTATCTATGGTTTTGCGATCGGGACAGGCTTTTCCCTGGTGGAGAATATCTACTATACCATGAATGCTCCTCCCGAGAACAACCCCTTGATCTGGATCGTCCGGGGCTTTGGCACAGCCTTTATGCATGGTGGCTGCACTTCCCTGCTGGCACTCATGTTTATGGTTAGCATCAACAGTTACAGCATGAAAATCCTTGCTTTTTTGCCTGGGTTATTCCTTGCCATCCTCCTGCATTCCGGATTCAATCATTTTCCTTTAAACCCCATGTTACAGACCTTGCTGATCATGGTCTTGCTCCCCATGATGTTTGCAGTGATCTTCATGATCAGCAACAAAAAACTGCAACAATGGCTTGAAATTGAATTCAACAGTGAAGTAGATCTATTGTATATGATACGCAAAGGAGAGTTCGGCAAGACGAAAGCAGGGGATTACTTACTGTCAATCAAGTCGCACTTTCCGCCAGAAACCCTGGTCGACATGTATTGTTACATCGGGCTTTACCTGGAACTCTCCATTAAAGCCAAGCGTAACCTGATGTTGCAGGAAAACGGTTTTCCGATCGTCGTTGAAGATGACATCCTGCCGAAATTAACTGAGCTTGCCCAATTGCGGCGGCAAATCGGGAAAGTCGGGGAAATGGCGCTATCTCCGCTCATCAGAATGAATTACAGAAACCTATGGCAACTAAATCAATTAAAAGGATAAGCCAATCCATCAAATACAAAAATGAAATAAACCAAAATCTTTCTTATATTTACATCCTAAATCACTTCTAACAACTATCGTCATGAAATCGAAAACGCTATTGCTTGTGGTTATCGGCATCCTTGCTGCATTGTGTGCTGGTTTTTTAATTGGAATCATGGTGGATTACCCAAAACCTGAGGAATCCGGTCTTGCCGGCACTTTCGGAAAGGCAGAGAAATTCCACAAAGTCCAGATGACAGCCAAAGATGTCCAACTTCGCACCGATCTGGTGAAGGACACTGCGAAACTGAAGGAAATGATCCAAGGCCTGGTTTATTTTTCTGTTTTTACAGAAGATCTCAGTGCGAATGTCAACCTTGCCATTATCTCGTTTAAATCGAAAGGCATGGGTAATGGTGCCGGTGAGGCTGCAAAGCTCAAGGCGATGCAGGACTATGCTGATTTTATCCGGAACAACAACAAGGCGCTGAATTCAACGATTTCCATGCTTAGCAGTTTTTACTTTAACGACTCTCTCAGTCAATCCCAGGATGTTGAAAAAAACATGGGTGATTTCGGGAATTATGTGAGTCAGTTAACAGAAAAAGACAAATTGCTGAATGAAGCATTGCTCAGCCTCGACAATTTCATGCTGACCAACAAAACGCTGATGGCAAAAAAAGAAGAAATCTCCAACCTGAAAGCCATCCGTGACCAGTTGCTGATCATGGGAGTACAATTAGCCGGGATGCTGCAGGACAAGCCCCTCTGCACACAACTTATCTCCTATGCTTTATCATCCCAAAACCAATATGATTTTGCATTGAGGGGTACTGACAAATACAATTCAACCCAAAACCCTCAGACTCTTAATATGATTAAAAATGCAGCTTTGGAATCTACTCTGAGAGTCACATTTTTGGAATCATCTATGGACAACATTGCATCATTTCCGGTGATCCTGAGTTATTATCAATCTACCCTCCAATTTGCAGTAGGTGATGGCCCAGGATTAAGCAAAGCCTTACAAAAAACCTCAGGATTGGATAAAAATCTGCAGATTATTGTCGTGGCAAAATCAGCAGATTTAAATGTAGCACTTCAAAATTATGCGCTGGAAAACGTCTTAAAATCAACATTTCAATCGAGTTACGAATACTCAAGCAGCCTGGGGGCCATATTGGCTGTGGATAATATGCAAAGTACATTCAAGGCTGTAGACCTGCAAAACTCCCTGAAGTTCGGGCTTGACCGCATTGTTATTAATAGCAGTGATGACCAGTAATCAATCCCTGGCAACAATTCCCAATACAAACCAATAGAATGAAAAAGGCATGATGGATATTAAAATAATGGTCGTGGATGATGAAGTGGATCTTGAGCCGCTGATCCGTCAAAAATTCCGCAAAGAAATCAGGGATGGTGTTTATGAATTTGTGTTTGCGCACAATGGCCTTGAAGCTTTGACAAAACTCCTTGAACAACCGGACATCAGGCTCATCTTGTCTGACATTAACATGCCGGAGATGGATGGATTGACTTTACTTACCAAGCTCAAAGAGCTCAGAAACCCCTGGTTGAAGACCGTCATTGTTTCAGCTTATGGTGACATGGAAAACATCCGTACTGCGATGAACCGCGGCGCTTTTGACTTTCTCACCAAGCCCATCAGCTTTGATGACCTGGAAATCACCATCAACAAGACTTTGGAAGAAGTCTCCATGATCTGGCGCAGTATGCAGGAACATGACCAGCTGATTTCCATACAGCAAGACCTGCAAACTGCCAGTGAAATCCAGCAGGCAATACTTCCCAAAACATTCCCGCCTTTTCCTGACAGGACAGAATTCTCGATTTTCGCTTCCATGCTGGCTGCCAAAGAAGTGGGGGGCGATTTCTATGATTTCTTCATGATCGATGAGGAACGCCTGGGCTTTGTGATTGGCGATGTCTCCGGCAAAGGTGTCACTGCTGCCATTTTTATGGCAGTCAGCAGAACCTTGATCCGGGCTACAGGCATCAAAGGCATCTCCACCGTGGATTGCATGAATTATGTAAACCGCCTGCTGTGCAATGAGAGTGTTTCCTGTATGTTTGTTACGGTGTTCTATGGCATCCTGAATACCCGCACCGGAGAAGTAGAATATGTCAATGCCGGTCACAATCCGCCTTATCTCCTGGCAAACAGCAAGGTAAACAAAGTCGAAATGACCAATGGCACCATCCTGGGCTGTATTGAAGAAATTCAATATAAATCCAAGAAAATACAAATGACACCCAGTGATGTTCTCTTCCTTTTTACTGATGGGGTAACAGAAGCCTTCAACACCCGCGAAGAACTTTACGGGGAGGAACGCCTGGAGAATTTCCTGCTGACACAGATGCAGGAACCCATTGATGACATCGTCAAAAACTGCTTCCAGGATGTGATCAGCTTTGCTACAGGGACGCCACAATCAGACGACATTACTGTGCTCGCAATACGTTACCATGGTTGAATAAAATTTTCGGTATGATGGACTCTTAAAATGGCTTATTATGGCTTCGTTCTCATTTCACTTATTCAAGCACACAACACTAGCCATCACGCTAGTCCTGATCTACACCCTAATACCGCATAGCCTCTTCGCCCAGCATAAAATCTCGCTGCAGAAATATGAGACTGCCAATGTCAAGCTGGTGTTCCTTGACAAGAATATCTCATACCTCGTGCCGCATAGTGTGCGTTCTTTTGAAAATGCACTGACGTTTCACAAGCTATTCTGGGATTACAAACCTTCGGGCCCCACGAACATTTTGTTCAATGACTTCGGTGATATTGGAAACGGAGGTACCAATGTAATTCCCTGGAATTTTCTGAACATCGGCGTAGCACCCTTCGATTACACCTTTTCCGTTGTCCCTTCCAATGAGCGCATGCAATGGCTGATGAGTCACGAGCTAACGCACCAGGTGATGTGTGACAAGGCCTCCCGGACAGACAGAACCTACCGTGCCATTCTTGGGGGCAAGACCGCAGCAGATAACCGTGATCCACTATCCCTGGTGTATAGTTATTTCACCACGCCCCGCTGGTATTCACCCCGTTGGTTTCACGAAGGAATTGCCGTATTTATGGAAACCTGGATGTCAGGCGGAATCGGCAGGGTTTTGGGTGGCTATGATGAGATGGTTTTCAGAAGCATGGTACACGACAGCGCCTATTTTTACAATGTCATCGGACTGGAGACAGAAGGCACTACTGTTGACTTCCAGGTGGGGGTTAACTCTTATCTCTATGGAACCCGATTTGTCAGCTACCTGGCATATCAGTACGGCATTCCAAAATTAAAATCATTTTATGCCAGGACTGACACCAGCAGGCGTTTTTATGCCAGTCAGTTTAAGGAAGTCTATGGTTGCAACATTCAGAAAGAATGGGACAAATGGATAGCCTGGGAACGTGATTTTCAGGGCAAAAACCTTAAAAAGCTGGCAGAATTCCCAACATCAGATTACCGCAAAATCACAACAAAAGCCCTGGGCTCTGTCAGCCGTCAATACTATATCAAATCAACAAACCAGGTTGTTGCAGCAGTGAATTACCCCGGCAGTTTGGCCCATCTGGCCCTCTTTGATCTCGCTGATGGAAAACAAACACGCGTTGCAGCCATTCCAAGTCCGGGCTTGTATTATGTCACGAGTCTGGCCTATGATGATTCCCTTAAGACAGTCTTTGTGTCGACCCACAACCACGATTGGCGGGGCCTTCAGTCCATTGATCTCCAAACAGGAAAAAGCACCAAACTGGTTCAGTATTCTCGCTGCGGAAATCTGGTCATCAACCCCAAAGACCATTCCTTGTGGGGAATTCAGAGCATGAGTGGCAGGAATTCCCTGGTTCGTTTTGAGCCACCCTATCAAAAATCGCAAAGCCTGTATACCCTACCCTATGGACAGGACCTCACAGACCCAGACATCTCTGCTGACGGCAAAATGCTATCTGCAACAGTATCAGATGTTACAGGACGCCAACAACTCGTCATCTTTAAAATAGCAGATCTTTTGGCCGGCAAACAGGTATTTGAAGAAATTTACGTTTTTGAGGACAATTCCGCAGCCAATTTTGTATTCTCGCCGGATGACAAATACCTTTACGGAACATCTTACTATACAGGCGTTTCCAACATCTTTCGCATCGCCATTGACACCAAAAAGGTGGAGATCCTGACAAATGCCGAAACCGGTTTTTTCAGACCCTTGCCGATCAGTGCCGACTCGATGCTGATGTTTGAATACACCAACAAAGGGATGCTGGCCGGCGTCATGCACATTGACACCCTTGCCAATGTCAACGCGATTGACTATCTCGGACAGCTGGTGTATGAAAAAAATCCGGAAGTCGCAAGTTGGATTTTGCCTCCTCCATCCAAGGTAAACCTTGATTCACTGCATGTTACCGAAAAACCTTATGGGGTCGTCAAAGGACTGCAGTTTGCAGGTGCGTATCCGATTGTACAAGGGTATAAAGATTATATCGCTCCCGGCTATCGCATTAACTTCATGGATCCCATGGGATTGAATTCCTTTGTGTTTAAATTCTCGGTAAGTCCTTATGAGAACCTGGAAACCAAGCAGCAATTCCACCTGGCAGCCGAATACAATTACTGGAACTGGAGTTTCAGCGGGAACTACAACTATGCCGATTTCTATGACATCTTCGGCCCGACCAAATTCAGCAGGGCCGGATATGCATTCTCTGCCAAGTACCATAAGACCATCAGGCAAATGGCTCCTTCTAAGACAGATTTCTTTGTGAAGCTGACGGCCTTTGGCGACTTAGAAACTTTGCCATTTTACCAGAACGTTGCTTCAGATTATCGCGAGATGTATGTTGGGACCTTGAATTTTCACAAAAGTTATCTCCGCAAATCACTCGGAGCCATAGAACCTGAGCAGGGCTATGACTGGAACGTTTTTGCCTATACCACCATGGCCAAAGAAAGCTTTTACCCGCAGGTGATCAGCAATTTCGACCTGGGCTTTTTGTTGCCGCTGCGCAACACCTCGCTCTGGTTGCGGTCCTCCCTGGGACAGTCCTTTGGGGAATCCGACAAGTCCAACTCCTATTTTTACTTTGGCGGTTTTGGCAACAACTACCTGGATTACAGATCTGCCCAGCAATACAGGGACATGTCGAGTTTTCCCGGAATGGAAATCGATGCCCTCTCGGCGATGAATTACGGAAAATTGGCCATGGACCTGAATTTAAAGCCTTTGCGTTTCAAAAGACTGGGAACCAAGGGATTTTATTCCACCTATGCCAGATTCAGCTTGTTCGGGATGGGCTTGTTCACCAATTTCGAGAATGACCAACAGCAGCTCAATTACTATGCAACAGGTGTTCAGCTTGATGTGGAACTTGTGTTGTTTACATTGCTGAAGTCCACCTTGTCATTTGGCGTTTCCCGAGCCTTCGATGCCCACATTTCCGGGGATCAATACATGGTATCGCTGAAACTGTAAGTCAGCAAAATCAAAAGTGCATTTTTCTGCTTTTTGCCATGGGTATTGCTGCTCATGAAATAAAATTGTATGTTTGTAACACATTTCACTGTAATTAGTGGGTTTTGACATTTTTTGACATTTAACACCATAAAATAATCTTTAGACCTTAACATCATGATTATGAAAAAGAATCTTCTGAAAACAAGTTTACTGTTATTCGCCATTTCACTGTTTTTTGTAAGTTGTAACGAGCAACCCAAAACCGCTGAAAACAAGGGCACCAATTCAATGGGACAAACCGCAACCGTTGAAGTAGGTGTATTCGATGCAGTTAAGCTTAAAGATCAAATCGTTGGTATCATCAAAACAGCACCTGCTCCGGTAGAAGTTGCAGATTTCACCAACAAGGTCGGGGTTTCTTATATGTCAAATCTCACAGTCCCAACCCAGAATGTAGAGAAATATCTGACTGCCGTTGATCAAAGTCTGGCCATGGGCATGTACAAATTCGATTTGTTTTATGCCAAAGCCTACAACCGTAAGGATGTAGTCCAACAGCTCCTGGCTGTTCAGAAAAACCTGGGCAAGAAACTGGGAATGGAAGCCGAATTGGCAAAAATGAACAAATTCGATGACCGTATCAAGAAAAACGAAAACAATACCGACTCCTTGAATGCCATCGTAATGGCGATGATGAACGAAGTTGGTGCCAGCCTGGCGGCAGGCGACCATCCCGGTATTTATGCTTTGTCCTATGTGGGTGCAAACATCGAGGCTATGTACATCCTCACCCAAGTGGCTTTGATGTCGAAAAACAACACACCCCTGGTCAATTTCCTTGGCCAGCAAAAGGAACGTACCAAGGCAAATTACAGTTTACTGGAAATGACTGCTGCAGATGCCGCTGTTGCCCCGATTTTTGAAAAAATGAAACCCATCATGGATATTTTCAACAACAACCAGACATTTACCAGCAAACAACTGGCTGAAATGGCACCACTTGTTGCTTCACTCCGTGCTGGAATCGTGAAATAAACGCATAACAAAACCAGCAGCTTCGCTCACAGCCCAGTCCAACAGGGATCTCAATACAGGAATGGGATGCGAGTAAAGGATACAAAAATGTGTCGGCATGACACATTCTCCTCAGCCAGAATTCATCAAAGCTGAAAAGAATGTGTATACAGGCAGTACCAGATGTATGTTATACAGAAACTTTCTGCAAATGACCTGATCCCATGAACGAAGTTACCCTGAATGCACTGATTAATCTGTTTGCCATTTTTTCCGCAATCACAAGGTCAGAAAAGGAACATGCAAAAAATTCTTTCGCATCCTATCTGTCACTGCACTTAGGGATTTCTTCATCGGAAGAATACAGAAAGCTATTTGAAGAACTCATTGACTTTTACGGAGTCGGGGATGAGGAAGAAGCTCCAATTAACCTGATACAGCAGGCAGAAACAATCTGCAACAACATCAAAGGCAGGCTGCACCGCACAGAACAGATCATGGTTTTTCTGCGCTTCCTTGAACTTTCAAAAGGGAATCCTGAAACTGAAAAGACCCATGAATTATTTCACACTGTAGCCCGCATCTTTTCGATCAGCCCCGCGGATTATCAGACATATCATAACTTTATCTTTGATGACTTATCCGGGGAAGGGATACATTCTGATTTCCTGGTGGTGAATCAACATCAGGATGATGACACTGTTACAACCCGGCATCTAAGGCGCGAAAATTTATCGGGAACGATTGTTTTTCTATACCTGCCGGCCATCAAATCGTACATTTTCATTTCCAGGGGGAGCGACAACCTATACCTGGAAGGCAACCCCATTTTGCCCGGGCGGTTTTATGCCTTCAGGGAAGGGAGTATCATTCGTGGGACCAGGGTCTCTCCTATTTATTTCACTGATGTCAATGCCGCGTTTTTTGACCAGGAAACGACACCCGGTTTCAGCCTGAATGGCATTGCTGCCGAATTCAAATTCAAAAACAGCAGCAATGGACTATATGCGTTCAGCTTTGCGGAGCAATCCGGACAATTGGTGGCCATCATGGGCGGCAGCGGGGTGGGCAAATCGACGCTGCTGAACATCCTCAATGGAAATATCCCGCTTGACAAAGGACAGATTTTCATCAACGGCCTTGACATTCAACTGCACAAACATGAGATTGAAGGCTTTATCGGCTTCGTCCCCCAGGATGACCTGCTGTTCGAAGAACTCAGTGTTTGGGACAACCTGTATTTCAATGCGAAACTCTGCCTCGACAATTTAAGCGAAGCAGAGGTCAATGCAGCAGTTACTAAGGTGCTGCAGGAATTGGAGTTGTATGAATTCCGCGATTTGCAGGTAGGTAGTCCGCTGAAAAAATTCATCAGTGGCGGACAACGCAAGCGGCTGAACATTGCCCTGGAGCTGATCCGTGAACCTTCGATACTGTATGTTGATGAACCTACTTCCGGACTCTCTTCCATGGACTCTGAAAAAGTCATGCTACTGCTGAAACACCAGGCCAGGAAAGGGAAGCTCATTGTTGTCAACATCCACCAGCCTTCCTCTGACATTTTCAAATTGTTCGACAAGCTCTGGATCATGGACAAAGGCGGCCGTATGATTTATACAGGAAATCCGCTGGATGCCATTCTCTATTTCAAAGAACACACCAACCACGTTAATTCTCTCGAATGTGAATGCCTGCAATGTGGCAATGTAAATCCAGAGCAAGTCCTGGAAATCGTTGAAACAAAAAAAATCGACGAATCGGGGAATTTCATTCCGGAACGACGCTTCCCGCCAGAAGAATGGTATCAGCTATTTAAAAAGCACATTGAGAAGCAGTCCCCCCTTCCCCCCTGCCCCCCCCTCCCCCCCCCATATTTTAAAAAACCGGGCGTCTGGAAACAACTTAAAATTTTCTTTGCCCGCAATTGCAGGATCAAGTTTTCTGACAAGCAATACCTGCTGATCAACCTGGTGGAAGCGCCTTTGCTGGCTGTCATTGTAGGTTATTTCACACGGTATTCGGAGGGCAGTGAATATATTTTCTCCCAAAACAAAAACCTGCTTTCCTACATTTTTATGTCGATCGTGGTGGTGCTGTTTATGGGCATGAGTGTCAGCGCCGAAGAGATCATCAAAGACAGAAAGATCCTCCAACGGGAATCTTTTTTAAACCTGAGCCGCTTCAGCTACCTCAATTCAAAAATCGGGTTTTTGTTTTTGCTTTCGGCCATACAGACCTTGTCGTTTGTCCTGGTTGGCAATTTCGTGATTGGGATCTCGGGTTTAAACATGGTTTACTGGCTTGTGCTTTTTTCTGTGGCCTTCTTTTCGAACATGCTGGGACTTAACATTTCCGCGGCATTTAACTCCGTTGTGACGATCTACATCCTGATTCCTTTGCTGTTGATTCCACAAATTTTATTGTGTGGCGTCATCGTCAAATTTGACGACCTTCAGGACAAACAAGCCAACAAAGATGCTGTCCCCATCGTCGGTGAATTCATGGTTTCCCGCTGGGCTTTCGAAGCCCTGGCTGTGGAGCAATTTGTCGACAACAAATACATGGTCCATTTTTTCGAATCAGAAAAGAAAATGGCCAGGGCCCGCTTTCGTTCAGATCTTTTAATTACCGAATTACAGGGCAGGCTTGATTTTGCCGCCGGACAGCTGCTGCTTGGAAAAACTACAGCGGCTTCTTCTGCTAAGCTTGTTGTCATTCAAAATGAAATCAGAAAGCTCGACCAGGAAGGTGTTGCACTCCCGTTCAGGTCCATAGCATCAATAAGTCCAGGTGCCTTCACTGCTGCTGTAGCTGATGCCGTTAAACTGCATCTGCAGCGATATCAGGATTACTACAGAAAACAATACGATATACTCAGGAACGAGAAGGACAGGAAAATACTGGGGTTTACACAGCAATATGGTCCGGATTATCTTTTCGGACAAAAACAGAAATACCATAACCTCGCCATCGAAGACCTGGTGCTGAATGCCAACTCCAATGAATATTTCAGGGAAACCGGAACAGGCCTGATGCAAAAGGTGGCCCCGATCTACAAAGCCCCTGATTTCAATACAGGCAGGGCGCATTTCCTGGCTTCTGAAAAGAAACTTGGCTCGCTGGCGATAAAGACCCTTTATTTTGATGTCGTTGTCATCTGGCTGATGAGTTTGTTGTTGTATCTTGCTTTGTATTACAATTGGATCCGCAATTTCCTGGATGCTTTTTCAAAACTTTTTGCACGCATTCCGCATTTATTCAGTGGCAAATGAGCATACGGACAAAATACATACAATGCCTGGCAGTGTTCATCATTAGCCTGCTATACCCTGTTTACAGCCAGGCTCAGCTTACCAAATTTGTATTTACACCCCAATGGTTACCACAGGCTCAATTTGCAGGCTATTATGTTGCCCTGGAAAAAGGCTATTACAAAGAAGCCGGCCTTGATGTAGAAATTGTCTATACCTCTGTCAATGTACAGCCAACTGCCATGCTGGCCAATGGAAAGGCTGACATCATTTCCTTAAGCCTGGCAACGGCCTTATCGGCGAAGAACCAGGGTCTCGACCTGGTTAACATCGGACAGATTTCACAACATTCAGCCTTGCAGTTTGTGGTAAAAAAATCCAAGGGAATCACACAACTAAGTCAATTAAAAGGCAAGAAAATCGGGATCTGGAAGAGTGGGTTTGATGAAGTCCCCAAAGCCCTGATGGCAGAAAAAGGAATACAGGTGGAATGGGTCCCGCTCCTGTCTACGGTCAACCTTTTTTTAATAGACGGAATCGATGCCATGACGGTGATGTCCTACAATGAATATGACCAGATTGTAAACAGAGGAATCAATGAAGATGAACTGCAGTGCTTCCCAATGGCTGCCTACGGTTATGACATCCCGGAGGACGGACTTTATTGCCTGAAATCCACCAGCCAAAGCAAGACACAGGCTTTGAAGAAATTCAGGCAGGCCAGTCTGAGAGGCTGGGAATATGCCGCAAAAAACAAGGAATACACCCTGGAGCTTGTCCTGAAACGCATGAATGAGGCCCGCGTCCCTGCCAACAAAGCACACCAGGCCTGGATGCTCGACAAAATGCTGGAATTGATTAATCCGGGCGCAAAAGGCATCAAAGCCGGTGAGCTGAAAGAATCAGACTTTGTGAAAGCTGTCAACATCGTGAATCTGCACGACGAAATAAAAGCCAAATATACTTTCAATGATTTTTATCCCCCGATGATGCGGTAGCATTCACCGGAACACTTACCCATGAAGAACAGATCGCTCTCAGCCCATATCATCCGCAATGTCTTGCTCTTTTGCATGGCACTGTTTCTGTTGAGCTTTTCTGTTTATTATTACTTTGCCCGAAAGACGATTCAGGAAACCACGCGTGAGAATGCCATATACCTGGCCAACAGCACCGTCAACAGCATCGAACAGGTCTTAAACCCTGCCGAGAAAATCCCGGAAGTCATGGCGCTGATGCTTGAATCCGGCTTACTTGACAGGGATTCTATCATCCCCTTTTTAAAGTCTGTCCTGAGCAATAATCCGGACATTTACGGATCGACCATTGCCTATGAGCCAGGCTATTTCCCCGACAAAGGGCTGTATTTTGCACCCTATGTCTACAGGCAAGGAAATGCCATCAAAGAAAAGATGCTCGGGGCTGAGGATTATGAGTATTTCTATCTTGACTGGTACCAGATCCCGAAGATGACTGCCACGCCTTATTGGACAGAGCCCTATTTTGACGCAGGTGGTGGTGATATCCTGATGACGGGGTATTCGATGCCATTTTACACTTTTAAAGATGGGAAAAAGAGCTTTGCAGGGATTGTAACCATCGACATTTCGCTGGACTGGCTGACGGAGCTCATTTCTTCTGTGAAAATCCTGGAAAGCGGGTATGCTTTTCTCTTGTCACGCAACGGGGTAATCCTCACCCATCCTGACAAAACTCTTGTGATGAACCAGAGTATTTTCAGCCTGGCAAAAGAAACGAATCAGCCCGGTATGCGGGAGATCGGGCGGGAAATGATACAAGGGAAAAGCAATGTAGATTCGGCTCCATTCTCAACCAAGTGGTCCGACAAGAAACTCTGGGTTAACTACAGGAGCCTGCCTTCCAGTCAATGGTCAATCGGCATTATCTACCCTGACAATGAAATGTATGCCTCCTTGTACAAAACCAATCTGATACTCTTGCTTATCATCCTCACTGGTCTGTTGCTGCTTTCCATTTTTACCACCAAAATCATCAACAAACTCACCTCACCTTTGAAGCATTTTGCTGATTCTGCCAGGCTTATTGCTGCCGGTGATTTTAATGTGAAATTGCCTGAGATTCACACCAAAGACGAGATGCAAGAACTCTTCAACGCATTTACATTTATGCAAAAAGAGTTGGCCGATTATATTGAAAACCTGAAAACCACTACAGCCTCTAAGGAAAAAATCGAAAGCGAGTTGCGCATTGCGAGTGAGATACAAATGTCGATGATACCCCGCATTTTCCCTCCCTTTCCCAACTTGCAGCAGGTGGAAGCCTTTGGCATGCTCAAATCTGCCAGGGAAGTTGGGGGTGATTTCTTTGACTTTTTTGCGCTGGATGGGCAGAAATTCTGTTTCGCCATTGGCGATGTCTCAGGAAAAGGTGTCCCCGCCTCACTCTTTATGGCAGTAACCAGAACCCTGGTCCGCTCCATTTCTGAAAAAGAAAATTCAGCACGGGAAATTGTGCGGACGCTCAACAACGCCTTGACAGACAACAATGAGGCCTGCATGTTTGTGACATTTTTTCTTGGCATCCTGGACCTTAACACCGGCAAATTAACCTACTGCAATGCAGGTCATAATGCCCCCCTGCTCATTCGGCATAAGGCTGACATTACTTTTTTCGAAAAATCCATTTTCCTGCCGGTAGGAATAGATTCAGATTACCCCTACCAGGAATATGAACTCCAGCTAGCTCGTTATGACCAGGTATTTTTGTATACTGATGGCGTCAATGAAGCCGAAAATGCTGAAAAAGTAATTTTCGGGGACGACCGTCTTATCGCCTTGCTCAGGGAGAATGCAAATGCTTCTCCCCCGGAGCTGGTACATAAATTATCACAAGGACTGACGACCCATGTCAATGGGTATCCACAGTCGGATGACATCACCATGCTAACACTTAAGTACAATGGATAAAGAACCGCTCAACAGCGTATTGTGGGTTGATAATCAAATCGATGAATTAACCCGGCTTGCAGATTTCCTGGAACAGTTAGGCGACGAATGGGGGCTTTCTATGCCACTGGTGCTTTCCTTAAACCTCGCACTTGAAGAGGCGCTCACCAACATCATCTCCTATGGGTATGATGACAAGGAAAAGCACAGCATCGAGATCAACCTGACAAAAACAGGACAGGAACTCTTCATTTTCCTTGCGGATGATGGCCATGAATATGACCCGACGCAAAAGGTAGATCCTGACATTTCCTTGTCGGTAGACGACAGGCCCATTGGTGGCCTTGGGATTTTCCTGATCAAGAAAATCATGGACAAAGTAGAATATCAAAGAAAAGAAAACAGAAACTATTTAATGCTTACAAAACAACTTTAATTATGAATTTAAAAGTCGCTGTAATAAAAGATTACACAGTCGTTTGTGTCGATGGACGCATTGACACCACCAATGCCAACGATTTCGAAAAACAGGTAATGGCAATTATTGACGGAGGCGCAACCCGCCTGATCCTGGATTGCTCAGACCTGAATTACATCAGCAGCTCTGGTCTGCGGGTATTCCTGATGATCCAAAAGAAAATGTCATCCCTCAAGGGCCAATTCCGCATCTGTAAGCTACAGGCCGGAATCCAGGAGATCTTCGACATCTCAGGCTTCTCCTCGATTTTTTCCCTGTTCCCTGACCAGGACGCTGCCTTAGGGGCATAAGGTCTAATGCTTGTTTACGATTCCTGGTAAAAATGCGATGCCATTTTTACCAGGAATCTGTATACACCCTTAAACGATATTCAGGGCTTCGTCCAATCCGGAGATTTTGAAGGTTTTTTTGACGAAAGGCTGGCAATTGATCATAGAGAAATTGTCGTGCCCGGCCTGTTTCGCATAAAAAACACAAATCCTGATAAAGGAAGATGCGATGTATTCTACTTCATTTAGGTCGAACACAATTTTATAATCCGGGCCGGCCTCATTCATGCCGGTTTCTGCTTCAATCATCGTTGTCAGTTTGGTAACAGCGAGGGCATCCATCCTGCCTGAGAAAACAAGGGTAATTACTTTTTCTGCGGTGTTATAATCGAATTTCAACATGGGGTTCGGCTTAGTGGTTTTTATAATATTCGCGCATGATCTCATCGGTCGTCAGTGTTTCGTCGTAGTATTTCGCGGCATCATGACTAAACCACATTTCATTGGGTTTCCTGCGGCTCACACGTTGTACATTGAGCAGGTTTTTGGCCGAGATATTCTCCGTTGTGATGTTCTTTCCACCGGTGCCACAGCCAAGGGTAAGTGATGCAGGCAGGTGATTAAAAAAGTAACCCACTGCACCCTGTGAACTGGGCGTATTGACCAGCACACGTCCGGCATTCAACAATTCCGAGTACTGCATAATCCTATGTTCATCATTGGCATAAATGCAGGCAGTATGGCCGATTCCACCCAGGTAGTTGAGGTCGATACAATAGTTAATTGCAGTGTTGTAATCTTTGGCGCTGTAAAATGCCATGATGGGCGCGAGGACTTCGACAGACAGGGGGTAATTTTTCCCGATTCCCTTCAGTTTTGCGATGAGGATTCTCGTTCCTTCAGGTACGGTAATGCCAGCTTTTTCGGCAATTACAGCGACTGATTGTCCGACTATATAAGGACTCATGCTGCCCGATTCAGCGACGATGGCAATTTTCTCGACTTTTTCAGTTTCTTCAGGACTGAGGAAATAACAATGTTGTCGTTCGAATTCGGCTTTCACCTTTGCTTCGATAGCATCCACCATGACAACAGCCTGTTCGCTGGCACAGATGGTGCCATTGTCGAAAGTTTTGGAGGCAATGATGCTGCTGACGGCAAAGGGGATGTCGGCACTCTCATCGATCAACACAGGCACATTGCCCGGACCGACGCCAATGGCAGGGTTGCCGGAGCTGTAGGCAGCTTTTACCAGTCCTGTGCCCCCGGTAGCAAGGATGAGGGCGATGCCCGGATGCGCCATGATCATTTGTGTAAAATCACGACTCCCGGAAGAGATCATCTGGATACAATCTTCAGGTGCTCCGGCCTCCAGGGCGGCTTCGTAGCAGATTCGCACCGTTTCTGCGCATGACTTACTTGCACCACGATGCGCACTGATGATGATCGGGTTGCGGGATTTCAGGCAGATCAGGATCTTGAACATCGTGGTTGATGTTGGGTTGGTGACAGGAATTACAGCCAGGATGGGACCCAGAGGCTGCGCTATCTCGGTGATTCCTGTGCGTGGGTCAGACGAGATTACACCCACCGTTTTTTCATTTTTGATGCTTTCATAAACAAGCTGTGTACCCAATACATTTTTGATCACCTTGTCTTCCCAAACGCCCATCCCGGTTTCCTCTTGGGCCATTTTGGCGAGCTTGATGCGGTTTTCAAAACCGGCCCTAAAAACATCTTCCACGATTTTGTCCGTTTGTTCCTGGTTAAACTGGTGAAATTCAGCGGCAGCCAATTGTGCCTTGTCGAGTATGAGATTGGCTTTTTCTGCGAGATTTTCTGTCATGACATTTTTTTCTTTCGTATAACAAGTATTTAATAATGATGCGTTTGAAATAGCGTGAGGTATTGTGTTGGACTATCATTGCAGGCCTTGTGCCTTCCTATGTCGGTTTTTTATACACAAAGTATACTATGAGTTTCAGCAGGGTCACAAGGAAAAGACATTTCTAAAACAAAAAACACCCATCATTGGGTATGTAAAAATACGAAACAAAATAACAATTTCATACAACAATAATGTAAATATACCGAAGATGAAAAGGTGAGTGAAATAAGGCAAGACATACGAAGCCATCATTGATGAACGTAGCGAGACGCTACGCTCAACAGTGGAAACAATAGCCATATTTTTAAAAAACTAGCTCTGTTCTACATTTAAGTGGGATGGTATTACCTCCTGGCACGCAAACCAAGTCCCGTTAGGGCATACGCGTCAACTTAAGCGTATTTATCGCTATCAATCAGCGATTTACTCTTTGCTACACGTTTAAGAACATAAGTATCCTTGTCTTCAATAAACCATTCCATTTCTTCTC
>Ga0247840_10004704_pt1 | contig 21274 bp, 17 predicted proteins | sample LaCruzMarch2015__FD_192404 | JGI IMG/M metagenome (GOLD analysis project Ga0247840, IMG submission 192404) | Freshwater microbial communities from meromictic Lake La Cruz, Castile-La Mancha, Spain - LaCruzMarch2015_17m | ecosystem: Environmental > Aquatic > Freshwater > Lake | place: Spain... | reverse complement strand
GAAGGCCGAACGGCCGGCTCTGTCACTGGGGCTTATCAAGGCTTGAGCCGTGTGCGGTGAAAGTCGCAAGCACGGTTCTTAGGGGGCTGGGTGGCGGTAACGTCGCCTGGCTACCCGACCCGGCCACGCGCCCTTGCGGCAACCCGTCGCGGCCTGGGGGCCGCTCCTACGCCGTAGGAGCGGCCCCCAGGCCGCGACGGATGTTCCCCTCGAGGTAGCCGGAGTTATGATCAAGGCCCCGCGCGACTATAACAACTCTGCTTGCGAATCCGGTCGCGTCCCCAGGGGGATCTTTGGAATGAGAGAGAACGTCTGGAATCCAAGGCTTCAGCCTTGGACTCCAGCTCAGAATCGGAACACCGCCTGCACCGCGACCAGATCCCAGTGCTCCGCGAGTTGCCCGGGTTCGGGGTTCTCGCGCGGAGACAGGATGAAGGCCCCCTGATGGTGTTGGTATTCGGCGCGCAGCATCCAGTGCTCATTGATATCCCAGCGGATGCCGGCGCTCAGGATCCGGGAGAAGGCGGAGGATGCGGCGAACTGCCCCCCGGCGGCGGCCGCGCGGGCGCGGCCGTTGCGGTCGTCGCGATCGGCCGCGCCCTCCTGGTAGTTGAGCAGCAGTTCGATGGCGGGGTGAGGGCGCCAAGTCCCTTGGATGTAATAGCCTTCGGTGGTCATCCGCAAATCGGGGAAATAGGGGCCGAAGCCCTTCCAGCGCAAGGGTTCGCGGGCGTATTCGGCGGTGAGCGTCCAGGTCTCGGCGCTGTATTGGGCCGACAGGATCCAGTAGAGGATGTCGGTGGTGCCGGGGCCCAGGGTGAAGCCCGCGCGCGGGGAGGGGTCGAAGCGCAGCGCCGTCGAGACGCCGCTGACGCCGAGCGTGAGACGCGTTGTAGAGGCCGAGTGGATTCTTGATGCGCCCCAGCCGCAGGCCGGCGCGCTGCCGCGGCGTGGCCAGGAGGCTGACATCGGCCAGGGCGAAGTCGATGGCCGGGGTTCCGTCGTACATCTCACCGGCGCGCCGCGCCAGTATCTGGCCCGCCAGGAGGAGCCAGGGCCGGGGGCGCAACGAGGCGTTGAGGCCGACCTCGGTGAAGTCGAACGAGGCCCCGTCAGAGCGCGCAAGCCAGCGGTTGTCGCTGGTGTCGAGGACGGCCTGGGCGGCGAAGCCGTGGAGTTGGAGGCTGGTCCAGGCGGATTGCGCGGCCGCCGGGGACAGGGGGGGGAGCGCCAGGAGGGGACTGAGCAGCGCTGCGATCAGGCCCCGGGCACGCCGGTGCGCGGGCAACCCCCGACGCCCGGCTGGTGCGCGGCGTTGCCGGGCCGCGATGAAGCGCCGCACGCTCACGTCAGTGCACCTCCAGCGTGCGGACCCGGGGGTCCCGCGGGGCGGAGCGCGCATAACCCATGGCACCTGGGGGTCGCCGCCACCCGCCGGATCATCTCCGACTCGTCGGCGACCCTGGTCGGGGCCTGGCCGGTGCCGGAAAATACCTGCCGGTCCCATACGCCGCGCAATTGGTAGGGGAACAACCCCAGCAGTCCCTTCGCGAAGGCGACGTGCAACGGGTCCTCTGCCCACAACCCCACTGGGGCCGAGCGCCGCCCCCGTGCTACAATGCCGGGTCTTGTCCGTACCCCCCTAGCCGCCGCCCGGGGCAAGTCCCGCCGCGGCCGTTGCGCAGCCTGGAAGCCCGTCCTACCCATGCCTGATTTCGCCCGCGAAGTTATCCTGATCAATCTGGAAGACGAGATGCGCCAGTCCTACCTGGATTACGCCATGAGCGTGATCGTCGGTAGGGCCCTGCCCGACGTGCGCGATGGATTGAAGCCCGTGCACCGCCGGGTGCTGTTCTCCATGAACGAGCAGGGCAACGTCTGGAACCGCGCCCACCGCAAGTCGGCCCGCGTGGTCGGTGACGTGATGGGTAAGTACCATCCCCACGGCGACTCGGCCATCTACGACACCATGGTGCGCATGGCGCAGCCCTTTTCGCTGCGCTACCTGCTGGTGGACGGCCAGGGCAACTTCGGCTCGGTGGACGGGGACCCGCCGGCGGCCATGCGCTACACGGAGGTGCGCCTCACGCGCATGGCGGACGCCTTGCTGGACGACCTGGACAAGGACACCGTCGACTTCATCCCGAACTACGACAACACCGAGCAGGAGCCCACGGTCCTGCCGGCGCGCTTCCCGAACCTGCTGGTGAACGGCTCCTCCGGCATCGCGGTCGGCATGGCCACCAATATCCCGCCGCACAACCTGCGCGAGGTCATCGACGCCTGCCTGGCCCTGATCGACAACCCGCTGGCGACCATCGAGGACCTGATGGCCCTGGTGCCGGGTCCGGACTTTCCGACCGCGGCCACGATCAACGGTGTGCGCGGCATCCGCGAGGCCTACCGGACCGGTCGCGGGCGTTGCGTCATGCGCGCGCGCACGCAGATCGAGACTCAGAAGCGCAGCGGGCGCGAGGCCATCGTCGTCACGGAGTTGCCCTATCAGGTCAACAAGGCCAAGCTCTTGGAGCGGATCGCCGAGTTGGTGAAGGACAAGAAGATCGAGGGCATCGCCCACGACGGGCTGCGCGACGAGTCCGACAAGGACGGGATGCGCATGGTCATCGAGCTGAAGAAGGACGCCTACGCCGAGGTGCTGCTGAACAACCTGTATCAGCACACCGCCATGCAGAGTGTGTTCGGCATCAACATGGTGTCGCTGGTGGACGGCCAGCCGCGCACGCTGAACTTGAAGCAGATGCTCGAGTATTTCCTGCGCCACCGCCGCGACGTGGTGACCCGCCGCACCCTCTTCCAACTGCGCAAGGCGCGTGATCGCGCCCACATTCTGGAAGGCTATGCCATCGCGCTCGCGAACCTGGACGAGGTGATCGCGCTGATCCGCGCCGCGGCCAACCCGGCCGAGGCGCGCGAGGGCCTGATGGCCCGCACCTGGCCGCCGGGGGCGGTGACCGGCATGTTGGCCCGCGCCGGGGCGGAGCAGACCAGGCCCGAGGAACTCGAGGCCGCCTTCGGGATGGTCGCGGGCGGCTATCGGCTGAGCGAGCGTCAGACCAAGGCGATCCTGGACCTGCAACTGCAGCGCTTGACCGGCCTGGAGCAGGAGAAGATCCTGGGGGAGTTCGGCGAGATCCTGGAGCAGATCGCCGCCCTGCTGCTGATCCTCTCGGACCCGGACCAGTTGATGGGGGTGATCCGCAAGGAGCTCACCGCCATCCGCGACCAGTTCGGGGACGCGCGCCGCACCGAGATCCTGGTGGACCACACCGACCTGACGCTGGAGGACCTGATCGCCCCCGAGGACGTGGTCGTGACCATGTCGCACCAGGGCTATGTCAAGGCCCAGCCGATCAGCGACTATCAGGCGCAGCGGCGCGGCGGCAAGGGTAAGAGCGCGACCTCCTTCAAGGAAGAGGACTTCATCGACCGGATCTTCGTCGCCAACTCGCACGACACGGTCCTGTGCTTCTCCAGCCGCGGCCGGGTCTACTGGCTCAAGGTCTACGAGTTGCCGCAGGCCGGGCGCGGGGCGCGCGGTCGACCCATGGTCAACCTGCTGCCCCTGGAGCAGGGGGAGCGCATCAACGCGGTCCTGCCGGTGCGCGCCTATGAGGAGGGCTATTTCGTCTTCATGGTGACCAGCGCCGGTACGGTCAAGAAGACCCCGCTGACCGAGTTCTCGCGGCCGCTCGCGCGCGGCATCATCGCCATCGACCTGCATGAGGACGAGGTCCTGGTCGGCGTGGCCATTACCGACGGGCAGCGCGACCTGATGCTCTTCACCTCCGCCGGCAAGGCGGTGCGCTTCAGCGAGGACCACGTCCGGGCCATGGGCCGCGGCGCCCACGGGGTGCGCGGGGTCATGCTGGACGAGGGCCAGCGGGTCATCGCGCTCGTGGTGCCGGAGCCCGGGACCATCCTGTGCGTGACCGAAAACGGTTATGGTAAGCGCACCACGGTGGCCGAGTTCCCCACCAAGGGCCGCGGGACCAAGGGCGTCATCGCCATCGCCGGCAGTGATCGCAACGGCGCCCAGGTGGGCGCGGTGCTGGTGCGTCCCGGCGACGAGATCATGCTGATCACCGAGGGCGGCACCCTGATCCGCACGCCGGTCGACCAGATCCCGGTCGTGGGCCGACCCGCCCAGGGGGTGAAGCTGATCAGCCTGGGGTCAGGGGAGAAACTGCGGTATGTCGAGCGCATCGTTGCCCTGGAGGGCGAGAATGGGACAGGCCCGGACCAGACCGGGGAGGCGGCCGACGGCGAATCAGACGGCGTTGCGAGCGACGAATTGGACAACGAAGACGACCCGGACCTCGAGTCGGGCGCTGATGGGGACGACGAAGCGGGCGAAACGCCTGCCGATTAGGCCCGGTCCCCGTGCTTGCGGGGCCACCATTTCAGACAGTTGAGCGGAGATTTAGCATGTCACGCGTGTATAACTTCAGCGCCGGTCCGGCCATGTTGCCCGAGTCCGTGCTCCTGCGGGCCCAGGAAGAGATGCTGGACTGGCAGGGCAGCGGCATGTGTGTGGCGGAGATGAGCCACCGCGGCAAGGAGTTCATGGCCATCGCCGCCAAGGCCGAGGCGGATTTGCGTGAACTGCTCGGCGTCCCCGCCAATTACAAGGTGTTGTTCCTCCAGGGCGGGGCCTCCACCCAGTTCGCCATGGTGCCGATGAACCTGTTGCGCGGGGCCGAGGGGGCGGACTATCTCAACACCGGCTCCTGGTCGAAGAAGGCGATCGCCGAGGCGCGCCGCTACGGCCGTGTCAACGTGGCCGCCACTACCGAGGACGAGCACTTCACCCGCGCACCAAAGCAGTCCGAACTCAAGCTCAAGTCCGCTGCCGCCTATCTCCACTACACCCCGAACGAGACCATCGAGGGCGTGGAGTTCCCCTATGTGCCGGACTGCGGCGGCACGCCCCTGGTGGCGGACATGTCCTCCACGCTCCTGTCGCGTCCCATCGACGTGTCGCGTTTCGGTGTGATCTACGCCGGGGCCCAAAAGAACATCGGTCCGGCGGGGCTGACCATCGTCATCGTGCGTGAGGACCTGATCGGCCAACCCCTGGCCGGCACCCCCACCATGCTCGATTACAAGGTCCAGGCCGACAACGACTCCATGTACAACACCCCGCCCACCTATGCCTGGTATCTGGCCGGGCTGGTGTTCCAGTGGGTCAAGGACCTGGGCGGTCTGGACGCGATGGCGGCGATCAATCAGCGTAAGGCGCAAATGCTCTATGGCGCGATCGACGCCTCCGGCTTTTACAAGAACCCGGTGGCGCCGGACGCCCGGTCCTGGATGAACGTCCCCTTCACACTCCCCACGCCGGACCTGGACGATCCCTTCCTCAAGGGCGCCAAGGCCGCGGGCCTCACCACGCTCAAGGGCCACCGCTCGGTGGGCGGAATGCGCGCGAGCATCTACAACGCCATGCCGGAGGCGGGGGTGGCGGCCCTGGTCGCGTACATGCAGGAATTCGAGCGCACGCACGGCTGAGGAAGAAGACGGTCCGCAAATGAACGCAAATGAACGCAAATGAAGAGAATAAATGCGTTGGTTGTGTGTTTGCGGACCGCGCGAGGCAGGGGATGACACCCCCGCCTTCCTCTTATTTGCGTTCATTTGCGTTCATTTGCGGACAATCCTTCTTTTGCCCCGACTGAGAATGCTGTCCGCTTAGACCACGAGTCGACTATGTTCAAGATCCAGACGCTCAACAACATCTCGGTGGCCGGGCTCGACCGGCTGCCGCGGGACCGCTACGAGGTGGCCTCCGAGATCGCCCACCCGGACGCGATCCTGGTGCGCTCGGCCAAGATGCACGACCTCGTGATCCCGGACACGGTGCAGGCCATCGGCCGCGCCGGGGCCGGCACCAACAATATCCCGGTCCCGGCCATGACCGCCCGGGGGATCGCGGTCTTCAATGCCCCGGGGGCCAACGCCAATGCAGTGAAGGAACTGGTCGTGGCGGGCATGTTGATCGCCGCCCGCAACATCGGTCAGGCCTGGCACTTCGCGCGCGGGCTCACGGGTGACGACGCGTCCATCGGCAAGGCGGTCGAGGCGGGCAAGAAGCACTTCGTCGGTTTCGAGCTGCCCGGCCGCACGCTCGGCGTCATCGGTCTGGGGGCCATCGGGGTCAAGGTAGCCAATGCCGCCCGCGCCCTGGGGATGAAGGTCGTCGGCTATGACCCGACCATCACCATCGCGCGCGCCTGGCAGTTGTCGAGCGACGTACAGCCGGCGCTCAGTATCGATGACCTCCTTTCGCGTTCCGATTTCGTGACCTTCCATGTGCCGCTCACCAATGAGACGCGGCACATGATCAACGCCGAGCGGGTGAAGATCCTGAAGAAAGGGTCGGTACTGCTCAATTTCTCCCGGGAGGGCATCCTGGATGACCAGGCGGTGGTCGCCGCCCTCGACGAGGGTCATCTCTACGCCTATTGCTGCGATTTTCCGAACAACCTGCTGAAGGACCACCCGCGGGTGGTGACCCTGCCGCACCTGGGGGCCTCGACCGCCGAGGCCGAGGACAACTGCGCCGTGATGGTCGCCGACCAGGTGCGCGACTATCTGGAGGATGGCAACGTGGTCAACTCGGTCAACTTCCCGGATATCTGTCTGCCGCGCAACGGCGGCTATCGCATGGCCATCGTCAACAGCAACGTGCCCAACATGGTGGGTCAGATCTCGACCGACCTGGCCGCCGCCAAGCTCAATATCCTCGATATGCTCAACCGTTCCCGCGGTGACGTGGCGGTGACCCTGATCGATGTGAACCAGCTTTGCCCGGAGGCCACGGTCGCGCGACTGCGCGCCATCGAGGGGGTCCTCTCGGTGCGCTGTCTCGGCAACTGACGGATTTCAAGCCATGGACCAGCCCGCCCGCCCCGCGGATCAACTTCACCAGGTACGCGAGCGCATCGACTCCATCGATATGGACCTCATGCGCCTGATCAGCGAGCGCGCCCGCTGTGCCCAGAAGGTGGGTCGCATCAAGAACGCCTTGGCGGGCACGGCGGGTGTGCTGCCCGCGCCGAGCCCGGAGGAGGGCCCGGTCCAGTATTACCGCCCGGAGCGGGAGGCGGCGATCCTGCGGCGGATCAAGGAGAAGAACCCGGGTCCCCTGGACGGCGAGGAGGTGGCCCGGCTCTTCCGCGAGATCATGTCCGCCTGCCTGGCCCTGGAGCAGCCCATGCGGGCCGCCTATCTGGGGCCCGCGGGGACCTTCACCCAGGCGGCGGCGCTCAAGCAGTTCGGCCACTCGGTGCGCACCATCGCCATGGCGACCATCGGTGAGATCTTCCGGGAGGTGGAGGCGGGCTCCTGCGACTACGGGGTGGTACCGGTGGAGAACTCGACCGAGGGGGTCATCAGTCACACCCTGGATATGTTCCTCGCCTCACCGCTCTTGATCACCGGCGAGGTGAGCCTGCGCATCCATCACCACCTGATGAGCCGGGAGGCGGATACCAGGACCATCGGCACCCTGTACTCTCACCAGCAGTCCCTGGCCCAGTGCCGGGGTTGGCTGGACCGCCACCTGCCGCACGCGCAGCGCGTGGCGGTGGGCAGCAACGCGGAGGCGGCGCGCCTGGCGAGCCAGGAGGCGGCGAGCGCCGCGGTGGCCGGGCTCCCGGCGGCCGAGATCTACGGCCTTACGGTGCTCGCGCAGAGCATCGAGGACGAACCCGGCAACACCACCCGCTTCCTGGTGATCGGCCCCAAGGACGCCCCCGCGAGCGGCCAGGACAAGACCAGCCTGCTGATCTCCTGCCGCAACGCCTCCGGCGGTCTGCACGCACTGCTGTCGCCGTTGGCGGAGCACGGCATCGACATGACGCGGATCGAGTCCCGGCCCTCGCGCCGGGGGATCTGGGACTATGTCTTTTTCATCGACATCATCGGCCACCGGGCCGACCCCAAGGTGGCCGAGGCCTTGGAGCATCTCAAACAGGCCTCGTTGCTGTTCAAGGTGCTCGGGTCCTACCCGGTCGCTGTACTGTAGCGGGATTGCAGTAGCAATCCCGCTATGATTAGAGTCAATTGATCAATGGCGATCTTGATGAAGGCGGCCGCCGCCAAGAAGCGAATCCTGTAGAACGTCGACCATATTTTTGCGGCGTGAACCCCTTTTCCCATCCGGACCCAGCGCATGACCAACCAAGAAAACCCCTTTCTCGCCCTTGCCGCCCCCGGTATTGCGGGCCTTACCCCCTATGTCCCCGGCAAGCCGGTCTCGGAGTTGGAGCGGGAATTGGGCATCAGCGGCACCATCAAGCTCGCCTCCAATGAGAACCCCTTAGGCCCCGGGCATCGGGCGCGCGAGGCCATCGCCGCGGCCCTGCCCGAGTTGGGTCTCTATCCGGACGGGGCCGCCTTCGAGCTGCGCCGGGCCATCGCCGACCACCATCGGGTCTCGCCCATGGCAGTGACCATCGGCAACGGCTCCAACGATGTACTGGACATGGTGGCGCGGGTCTTCCTCCAGCCGGGGACCGAATCGCTCTTCTCCGCGCACGCCTTCGCCGTCTATCCGATCGCGACCCAGGCGGTGGGCGCGACGGCCCGCATCGCCCCGGCGCGCGACTATGGCCATGACCTCGCGGCCATGGCCGCCCTGGTGAACGAGCACACGCGGGTGGTCTGGATCGCCAACCCCAACAACCCCACCGGCACCTGGCTCGCGGCGGACCCCTTGCGTACCTTCATCGAGGGGCTGCCCAAGACCTGCGTGGTGGTGATCGACGAGGCCTACACCGAATATGTCAGCGAGCCCGACTTCCCGGACGCCACCCAGTGGCTCGACGCCCACCCGCACCTGATCGTTACCCGCACCTTCTCCAAGGCCCATGGGCTCGCGGCCCTGCGGGTCGGCTATGCGCTCAGCGACCCGCGCCTCGCGGACCTGCTCAACCGGGTGCGTCATCCCTTCAACGTCAACAGTCTGGCCCAGGCGGCGGCGGCGGCGGCCATCGGCGATTGTGAACATGTGCGGGCCTCGGTGGAACTCAACCGCGCCGGGATGCGCCAACTCACCGCCGGCTTCGAGCGCTTGGGACTAGGCTATATTCCGTCCGTCGGCAACTTCCTGACCGTCGACCTGGGCCGCACCGCCGCGCCGATCAATGAGGCCCTGCTGCGCCGGGGTATTATTGTGCGGCCCATCGCCAACTACGGCCTGCCCAATCATCTGCGCATCAGTATCGGCCTCGAGGCGGACAACGCCCGCTTGCTCGCGGCCCTTGAGGATATCGTCAAGGTCTTATGATTGAACGACTTGCTATCATCGGCGTCGGCCTGATCGGCGGCTCCCTGGCCCGCGCCCTGCGCGCGGCCGGGGCGGTCGACGAGGTGGTCGGCTGCGGGCGCGCCCTGCCCAACCTGGAACGGGCGGTGGAACTCGGGGTGATCGACCGCTTCGACCAGGACCCCGCCGCCGCGGTCGCGGGGGCGGACCTGGTGTTCATCGCCGTTCCCCTGGGCGCGATCCGTGCCGTCTTCACGGCGATCAAGGACCGGTTGCGCGCGGACGCCATCGTGACCGACGGCGGCAGCGTCAAGGGCAGCGTGGTCGCCGACGCCCTGGCCGCCTTCGGCCGGATACCGCCGCGCCTGGTCCCGGGTCACCCGATCGCCGGCACCGAGCACAGCGGGGTCGAGGCCTCCTTCGCGACCCTCTACCATCAGCGCCGGGTCATCCTCACGCCCCTGCCGGAGACCGATCCGGAGGCCTTGGTGCGGGTGGACTGGATGTGGCGCACCTGCGGGGCCGAGGTCAGCCGCATGTCAGTCGCCCACCACGACGAGGTCCTGGCCGCCACCAGCCACCTGCCCCACATGCTCGCCTACGGTCTGGTGGACGCCTTGGCGCGCATGGACGAGACCGACGAGATCTTCCGCTACGCCGCCGGGGGCTTTCGCGACTTCACCCGCATCGCCTCATCGAGCCCCGTCATGTGGCGGGACATCTGTATGGCCAACCGCGAGGCCCTGTCCGCCATGCTGGCACGCTTCAGCATCGAACTGACGGACCTGGCCCAGGCGATCCGCCTGGGCGACGGCAACACCCTGCTTGAGGTCTTCGCGCGCGCCAAGGCGGCACGGGACCGGTATGTGGAGGGTTCGGCAACCAAGGACGGTCCGGCAGCGGACCCAAGGGAGCGCACTTGAATCGTCATCCGTGGTCGAAGGCTTCAGCCATGGACCCAGGCGCCGGACCCGTAGGATGGGTAGAGCGCAGCGAAACCCATCCTTATACCGCTCAATACCGCACCAACTCCACCCGCCGATTCTGGGCCCGTCCTTCCTCGCTCTCATTGGAGGCCACCGGTGCGGCGAATGACACCCCCACCGGCAGCAACCGTGCCTTGTCCGCCTGATGGTCGCGCACCAGGGCGGCCACCACCGCGTCCGCCCGCCGTTGGGAGAGTTGCCGGTTGTAATCGAAGGCCCCGGCCGTGTCGGTATGGCCCACGACCAGCAGCTTGAGGGCCGGGTCTGCCTTGAGCAGGGCCGCGATCTCGGTCAGGGCCGGTGTCGATTCCGGTTTCACCGTCGCCTTATCGACATCGAACAGGATACCGTAGAGGGCGATCCGCCCGGTCGCTGCGATGGAGCGCGCCATCTGTGCCGCATCCACCTTCACCATCTTCTGCTCACGCCCTTTGGCCTCCACGTAATCCACGATCGCGACGGTGCGCCCATCGAGCGCCTTGCAATAGCTGCCGGCCTTGAGGGTATAAGCAAGCACCGAGACATGCGCCTGCTGCTGTGGCAACTCGGCGGCCAGATAGCGCTGGTCCTTGATCCCCTCCGTCATGGCGCAATGGCCATTGGAGAACGCGGCGTCGGTGATCCGCTCCTCGGGGTAGAGCACCATGGCGAGGCTCATCTCACCGCCACCGCCCCAGCTTGAACGTCCTGGGTCGCCACCGCACTCCTCCCGCTTGCACATGAACAGTACCTTGCCGCCCGCTGCCTCCACCTCATCCTGGTAATTGCGCACCACCTCGAGCGTCGAGCGCCCTTCCGGCAGGATATAGACCAGGCGCGTGGTGCGGCCCTCCAACTCAAGGGTCTTCTCAGGTGCAAACCAGTGGTTGTTGTGCTGATCGCGCCGCTTCGGGTCCGTGCCCGGCGTAAGTGGCGCCACCGGCAGCACGAACTCATCGAAGGCCTTGCCGTCGTGGGCGACGATGAAGGACCCCTCATAGCGCTTGAGCAGCGGATGGTCCCGGGCGCCGTCCTGGTCCTTGGTCGGGACAGCGGCATCGGCCCAGGCCCCGGCGGAGAACAGGCACAGGGTCAGGGCGGTCAGAATGGTGCGCAGCATGGGCGAGACTCCTGGAACGATTGTTGATCAGGCGATGACCGCGCGAATCCCCGGGGCCAGCGGGGTCTGTGCCGCCGCGGGACCCGGGTCATGGGGGTGGCCATGGTCCCGGCAGTCCGGGTCATCGCAGTGAGTGTGCTCATGGTGCCCGTTGCGGTCATGCGCGGGCGGCGCCTGCTTGTCCTGACGGCGCTTGGCCAGCACCAGGTCCTGGACCCCCTGTCGCACGTAGGTCACATAGAGTGCCACCAACCGCAGCAGCGGGTCGGCGTGTTCCCGCGGTTCCGTCACCCAGGGCGCGACGGCAGCGAGTACGCGCCGCATCTCCTCGCCGCTGTCCGCCGGCAGGTCGCCGTCGGAGCAGCACCGCCGCGGCGCCGTCCTCATCCTCATAAAGCCAGTGGGCGCCCACCCCTGGGCGGAAGGGCTTCCAGGCGTTCGTTTCGCGCAACTGTTGCGCCTGGGCCAAGAGATCGGCAAATACGAGCGGAGCGGTCAGCGTCATCATTCGGCAACCTCCAGGAGGGATGGACAAGCGCGGCGTGCGTGGTCACGCCGATTCAGTTTCGGGGGCGGCCGACGCCGCGCGCGACGATGGCAGGTCGAACCAGTTGCGCTCGACCCAGCCCAGCGCGACCAGAAGCCAGGTGGCAAGGACGAACGGCGCCGATAGGGCACTGACGCCGAAATTGGGGATCGCCGGGATCAGCAGGGTCGCGAGGATAGCCCCGAAAATGGCAAGCCTGAGCATCCCGCCGCAGCACACGAACACCGCCACGGCCACCAGGACGCCATTGAACCCATAGAGACCAAGATTGATCGTGGCCGGGTCGGCCAGGTCGCGATGATAATAGGCCACGACCGTGGCGATGCCGGCGCCGAGGAGCGCGAGCACCCCGTGTCGCCAATTGCTGAGCAAAACACCCCCGAGTACCAGTAAACCAGACCAGAGGTTAGGGCTGAATAGCGCCTCGCCCAGTCCGCGCAGCACCGCCTCCACGGGGTGCAGCGTCGTCTGCCCGGCCACCCCGAAAGCGATCGGCTGCGAGAAGCCGAGCCTTGGCGTCAGGGCGAAGATGACCCAGAAGGTGATCAAAATGACGGAGAATCGGCCTATTTCCTCGCAACATAGGATGGTGGCGAGCGATTGCAACGGCCGCCCGAAAATATCTTGAGTGTCTTGGTCGTGTCTGGCCTCAGCGCCGGGATCGGCAGGGCCCGGCGCAGCACAGTCGCGCGACGCCGCAGCGGGCCGCGATCATCGACGCTGTGGGAGCGGCTTCAGCCGCGACGGGCCCCACGGGAAACGCGGCCTCGGAGTTCGCTGCGGCGTTGCTCCTACAAGGAATTTTCATGTTCCGGGGTGACGGACAAGCTCTCAAAGATCGCCGAGAGTTCCTGCTCCAGCGTCGGATCACCGTTCGCGAGTTTGCGCAATGTAGCCTCGGCCTGCGTCCGCGAACTGAACGGTAACAGTTCCGCAACCTTTGCAGGGCCGCGGCGGGTTAGGATCGCGGCTGCGTGCCCCGTTCAGTCCTGGAGTTTTCATGCGCATCCGTGCCCTCTGCGTCGCCCTCGCGTCCGTCTGTACCCCGCCGGTCCTGGCCCTGTGTCCGGGCGGCGCGCCCCCGGCCCGGGTGGAGTTCACCGGGATGCCGGCACCGGTCAGCGTTGAGGAGAAGGCGGCGGTCTATACCGGTGCCAGCCTGCGGATGGTCTGCGCCGACGGCGCCGCCACCGAACTGCCGCTGCGTTACCACCAGCTCATGGCCACCGGCGAGCGCGTGGGCGAGGCGGTGGTCGGCGGGCTCTTCACGGCCGCCGGCGTGGCGCTGACCGATCGCGATGGCCAGTTGGCGTCCGACGGCCCGGACGGGACCTCGCTGATCCAGGTCGAGGGACTGAGCGTGCCCGGGGGCCTTGGTCATCCCCTGGCGCTGGTTACCAACTTCGAGTACCGGGAGTTGCCCCCCAACGACGGCACCAGCACCGGCTCCTTCTGGTCCAAGCTACCCGCCACCGTCGGGCTGACGCTGCTCGACCAGGACCCCGAGAGCGGCCTGCTGACGGCCAAGGCGTATCGGGCAATCGACTTTTCCGGGGTCCACGGCAATTGGATTCATTGCGGCGCCACCCTCTCCGGTTGGCATACCCACGTGGCCTCCGAAGAATACGAGCCCGACGCCAAGGTCCGCGGCGGGGCCGCCCGCGCGGCCGACTCCGACGACAAGGCCGACCTTGCGAGCTTCAGCCGCTATTCCTTCGGCGACCCGGCCGCCGCCAACCCCTACCACTATGGGCTGCTGCCCGAGGTCACCGTCGCGGCCGACGGCAAGACCGGCGTGGTCAAGCACTATGCGGCCGGCCGTTACGCCCGCGAGATGCAGATCATGGCCGCGGATGAACGCACCGCGATCGGCGGGGACGACGGCAAGCACACCGGGCTCTTCATGTTCGTCGCCGATCGTGCGCAGGACCTCTCCGCCGGTACCCTCTACGCCGCCCGGCTCACCCCGGCCGGCGCGGTGAACGGGGAGCGCTTCAACCTGCAATGGATTCGGCTCGGTCATGCGAACGACGCGCAGATCAAGGCGCTGGTGGATCGCGGTATCCGGTTCAGCGACATCTTCGACGTCGCCCTGACGGACCCCAATGATCCCAGCTTTACCAAGGTCGTCACCTATACGGGCACCGAGTGGCTCCGGCTCAAGCCGAGTGCCGCGTTCGATACGGCACTGGCGGCCGCCTTCCTCGAGACCCGCCGCTATGCCGCCCTCCTGGGCGCCACCACCGAGTTCTCCAAGATGGAGTACATCGCCTACAACAAGGCCGACAAGAAATTCTATCTGGCGATCTCGCGCGTCGAGGCGGGTATGGCCGACGGGGCAGGGGCCATCCAACTGGCGCGCAACGACGGCGGCCTGGTGCTGGAGATGGACACCGCGGGCGGCCAACAGGACGCGAGCGGCACCGCAATCGACAGCCCCTTCGTCGGCACCACCTTGAGCCCGATCCCCGAGCTGACGGGCGGCTGGCAGGGCGAGGACAAGAAGGACGCCGAAGGCAATGCGTGCACGCAGGACCGGGTCTGCGGTCCGGACAACCTGGTGTATGCCGAGGCGATCCGCACCCTCTTCATCGGCGAGGACACGGGCCGGCGCAACAACAACTACCTGTGGGCCTTCAACCTCGACACCCGCAAGCTCGCGCGGATCCTCTCAGCGCCCATGGGCGCGGAGGTGACCGGACTGACCGTGGCGCCGAATTACCACGGCCACGCCTATATCATGGCCAACTTCCAGCATCCGGGCGACGAGGATATCAAGGGCTATAAGGGCGCCGACCGGGCTGAGGTACAAGCCAGGATCAACGCGCTCTGGGACAACCGCAAGAAGGCCGCGATCGGGTATCTAGGTACCGATCGAGGCGCCCTGCCGGCCTGGCAGTAAGCTGTAGGAGCGGCCCCCAGGCCGCGACGGATGTCCCCCTGGAGGTGGCCGGAGTAGTGATCAAGGCCAGCAGAAAAGACGGGCAACGCCGACGCCGCCAAGACCGCCACCGGTGCCGATCGGCGCCGATGGTATATTCTGAACAGTTGGCCCTCTGGCACCCCGACCGCACGGCGGTCGCGCGCCTTGGGGCAGACACTACCCTCCCCAAAACGGAGCCAATACGATGACCCGCGACGACCACCCACCCGCCGCCAAGGACTGGCTCGCCGCCGAGCTCGAGGATGAACTCGACGAAGACTATGAACTGGAGATGTCCGAGCCCGAACTGTCGCTGGAACTGCGCGCGATCTTCAAGCGCAAGCACCCGCCGACGCTCGATCGGGCGACCTACTTCAAGGCCCTGCTCAGTCTCCAGGCGGAGCTGATCAAGCTCCAGGACTGGGTGGAACATAGCGGCGAGAAGGTCCTGGTCATCTTCGAGGGGCGTGATTCGGCCGGCAAGGGCGGTGTTATCAAGCGCATCACCCAGCGGCTCAACCCGCGGGTCTGCCGGGTCGTGGCGCTGGTCAAGCCGACCGAGCGCGAGCGCTCCCAGTGGTACTTCCAGCGCTATGTGCCGCATCTGCCGTCGGGCGGTGAGATCGTGCTGTTCGACCGCTCCTGGTACAACCGCTCGGGGGTGGAGCGGGTGATGGGCTTCGCCAGCCCCGATCAGGTCGAGCAGTTCTTCCAGGACGTGCCCGAGTTCGAGCGGATGCTGGTGCGCTCCGGCATCCGGCTGATCAAGTATTGGTTCTCGATCACCGACGAGGAACAGCAACTGCGCTTCCTGATGCGCATCCATGACCCGCTCAAGCAATGGAAGCTGAGTCCCATGGACCTGCAATCGCGCGTGCGCTGGGAGCAATACACCAAGGCCAAGGAAGAGACCTTCGCCCGGACCAACATCCCCGAGGCGCCCTGGTACATCGTCGAGGCCAACGACAAGAAACGCGCCCGGCTCAACTGCATTCATCACCTGATCGAGCAGATCCCCTACGTGCCGGTGCTCCACGAGGAGATTACGCTGCCCGAGCGGGTCTTTAACCCGGACTACGAGCGCGAGCCGCTGCCGCCGGAGCTGCACGTCCCGAAGCTTTATTGATCTCCGGCCCGTCGCGGCCTGGGGGCCGCTCCCACGGCGTAGGAGCGGCCCCAATGCCATTAAGTTAAGCGCCGACGGCGCGGCTTCTCGTTCCCACGCTCCGCGTGGGAATGCCGGGCGGGCGCTCCGCGTCCGGTCTTGGCGCTGGACGCGGAGCGCCCGCACTTGCTCCCACGCAGGAGCGTGGGAGCCAGAATGGCTTAACTTAACGGCATTGGGAGCGGCCCCCAGGCCGCGACGGGTTGCCGCCAGGGCGCGTGGCCGGAGTTATGATCAATGCCTGATCCGTGCCCATCGAGGCCTCCATCGATGTCCTTCACCCACGAATATCCGTTCGATCCCAGCTACGGCTATAGCCTGGATGACCTGCGCGCCGTGGCGCCCCCGCCTGAGCCCGCCGATTTCGCGGCCTTCTGGACGGCGCGTTACCGCCGCGCGTTGGGGGTGGTACCGAACCCGCGCTTGCGGTCGTCGAGTGACGCCCATCCGCGCTTTCTGGTCCATGACCTGGAATACGACTCCACCGACGGCTTCCCCATTCGCGGCTGGCTCCTGACGCCGCGCGACGGGCCGCCGCGACGCGGCTTCGTGCTGGGTCACGGCTATGGCGGGATCGAGTGCCCGCCGTTGAACCTGCCCCGCGCCGACGGGGCCTATCTGGTGCCCTGCTTTCGGGGTCTGAGCCGCAGTCGGCGCCCGCCGATCTCCCCGGACCCCAACTGGCATGTGCTCCACGACCTCGATCAGCGCGATCACTACATCCTGGGCGGCTGCGTCGATGATGTCTGGACCGGGGTCTCGGCCCTGCTCGGGATCTTCCCCGAGTTGGCGGGGCATCTGGGCTATCTGGGTATCAGCCTGGGCGGCGGCATCGGGGCCCTGGCCCTGGCCTGGGACGAGCGGATCGGTCGGGGCCATCTCAATGTACCGAGCTTCGGCCACCAGCCCCTGCGGCTGCGCTTGCCCAGCACCGGCAGCGCCGCCGCGCTCCAGCGCTACGCCCGCACCACGGGCGGGGTCCTCGACACCCTGGCGTACTACGATTCCGCCATTGCCGCCAGGCACATCCGCAGTCCCATGCAGGTGGCGGCCGCCGTCTTCGACCCGGCCGTGGCCCCGCCCGGTCAGTTCGCGGTCTACAACGCCATCCCGGGCGACAAACGGCTGTTCGTGCTTGAGGCCGGACACTTCGACTATCCCGGCCGGGCAGGGCAGGAGCGGCAATTGCTGGCCGAGCTCTGGGCGTTCTTTGCGCCGCTGTGAGGGTGAGACTTCAACCAAAAAAGAGTATTTGGCCGCAAATGAACGCAAATGAGCGCAAATAAATCGGCTGGTTAGCATCGTCGCGGGCGCCACCCGGACGGTGAACATGCAGAAATAGTCAAGTCTCTGATTATTCGCGTTAATTTGCGTTAATTTGCGGCTAAACTGCTTTTTCTGGGATCATTCGATCGCCCGAGTATCGGATCGCTCGCCCAAGGCGCCAGGCTCAATCAGCACGACCCCGGCGCCCGGCGCGCTGTGGGTCGCAAGCCCGCCCATCCCCCCGATGAAGTCCGTCGGCAAAGCAAAATCGTGCGGGATCGTGGCCGGGACGACGACCAGCTCGAGCACCACGTCTTTACGCTGGCGGCTGACATTGCCGACCCACAGCGGTGTGCCGTCCTCCAGCCGGAACCGCGCGGGCCAGAGGCGCAGTACCTCGCGCCGGTCAGGCCCGGCGGCCCTGGTCAGGATCAGGGCCTCGTGCCGGCCGTCGTGGACCTGGGGGATCACCGGTAATTCGTCCAGCGGCAGGGAGGGCGACAGGAGCCGCATGGCGTTCTCCCAGTCGAGCACCAGCGCCGGCGCCCAGCCGGCGGCGGCGAGGGCGGTGGTGAGGGCCGCGGGGTCGCCGGCGTATTGAATGCTCAGGGGGTGGCGGTTGTGCCGGCTCAGGTCCTCGCGGTGGTGCGGCAGGCGGGTCCCGCCGGTGTCGTGCCAGGCGTTGCGTGCGACGGTTACGGTGCGCTCGGCCGGGGTCAGCCGGGCCAGTTGCCGGTCACCGGCGATCCAGCCGTGCAGGGCGAGACCGCCGACCAACCCAAGCGCGGCGACCGCTGCGAGCACCCCGGAGCGCCGCCGCGAGTGGACATGACGATGCAGCGCGAGCCCCAGCGCGGCGACCCACACCAGCCCCAGCGCGCTGCTGTCGACCACGCCGGTCAACCATTCGGCCCCGAAATAGACCCGCGCCACGGCGACCGCCGCGATCGTCGTCGTCGCCAGGGCATAGGGCGCCCACCGGTACCGCTCGGGCAGGCCGCGGGCGATGGAGACGGCGAGGAATCCGTAGACACAGGTCGCGAGCAACACGGGGCCGCTGGGGAAGGACCAGGGCAGGACCAGTTGCAGCCCGAGATCGGGGCGCGGCACCGCCAACAGGGCGCCGAGCAGCGGGGTGGCGACCAGGGGAAAGGCGGCGGCGGCCAGCCAGTAATGACCATGGCGCACCTGGCCCTGTCGGCGCAGCCAGACGAACACCAGCACCACCAGCGGCAGGACCACGGCGGGCGCCCCCAGGGCGGCGAGGCGCACCATCAACCGGTCGCCCAGCGGGTCGCGCAGGCTCTGGCCCAGGTCCAGGGCGGCGCGATCGAGCGCCAGTTCCGGCGCGGCGAACTGGGTCAGACCGGTGATGGCCCCGACCAGCAGGGCGCCCAGGATCAGCAGGAAGGCGAAACCGGTCAGGGCGCGGGCGTCCGGGTGCCCGGGGTCGGCCAGGGCGTGGGCGAGACGGCCCATGGTCGGGTGCAGGTCCGACCAGCGCAGCAGGGCCTGGAGCCAGGCGCTGGCATGCGGGGCGAGCAGGCGATAGACCCGGCGGGCGAGCCAGAAGGCGAGCACCAGGGCGCCGAGCAGGAGCACCGCGAGGATGACCAGCCGCCACGCCGCCTCCGCGGCCAACTTCAGCGAGGCCCCCAGGACCATGCCTGGCAGGAAGAAGACGAGGGTCTGGGCGATCCCCGAGGTGACGTTGGCGGCATAGAAGCGCCGCGGCGGCATCTGCAGCATCCCGGCGACCAGCGGGACAATGGCCCGGCTGGGTCCGGCGAAGCGGCCGATGGCGATACTCCAGCCGCCGTAGCGGTTGAAGAACTCCACGCCCCATTCGAGTTGCCGCGGGTAGCGGGAAAAGGGCCAGAGGTCGCGCAGGTGCGCACGGTAGTGCCGGCCCACCGCGTAACTCAGGCCATCGCCGACGATCGCGCCGGCGGACGCCGCGGCGAAGGCCGGCCAGAACGAGATGGCGCCGGTGGCGACCAGGGCGCCGGCCCCGATCAGCGACACCACCCCCGGCACCACCACCCCGATCACCGCCATGGATTCCCCCATGGCGATCAGGAACACGGTGACATAGGTCCAACCCGGGTGACCGACCACCCAGGCGTCGATGCCTTGGAACAGGTCTTCCATCGGCCTAACAGCCCCGCCGCTTCGCCTGACCGGGATCGGTCCGGGCGGTGGCGACGGCCGCGCGCCTGGCCGTTGCGCCGGCCTTGACCATCGTTCCGGCCAGTGGCGTTGCGTCCGCAACCGGAGGTCGCGGCTTCAGCCGGTGGCGGCTCCCGAGATATCCAAGAGAAATCAGTGACGCCTGCACGCCGGACCGGCTAAAGCCTCGACCTCCAGTGCCCGGAACGACGATCGAGGCCGTTGCGCCCGCCGGGCGGACCTTGGCCGGCGCATCCGCCAGGCGCGCCTTACCCGCCGTAGCCATCGCGATCGGCCGGCCCTTGGGCGTCAGACGGGAATACTGGTGGGGCGGCCGTAATGATGACAGGCGCATAGACCTTGGCGACGAATTCGCGGACCTGGGGGCCGGGCGGATGCCGCACGGCCATGGACCGAGCCTAGCAGGGAGATATGGCCGCCGTGTGACGCTCGGCCTCGATCATTGCCCCGGTCACCCCGAGCGTCGACTCCGTCGCGGCCGGGGGGCCCCTCCTACCCCGTAGGAGCGGCCCCCGGCCGCGACGGAATGCCCCAAGGGCGCATGGCCAGCGCCAAGATCAAGGTCATAACGGGCCTCGATCAGCGCCCCGGCCGCCAAGCAAAGGTCCGCGACCTCGAGTCCAAGGCTTGCGCCTTGGATGGGCTGCGCCAAGGCGCAAGCCGTCCACCCCAGCAGGGCGCCGATGGCCGGAACCACGATCGAGCCCCTCAAGGGCCTCGATCAGAACTCCGGCCGCCGGGAGCGCCGCACCCCAGTGCGGCGGGGCCTATCCGCAGAACGCAACGCCGCGACCACTCGCGAGGCCCCGCCGCACTAGGGTGCGGCGCTCCCATCGTCCGAGCGGGTTCGAGCGGGTGCGCTTACCGGTGCGGCTTGGCCGGGGTTATGAGCAAGACCTGTTTGAGCTGGTCCTTGCTTGAATGAGGCCGCGGCGAATTCGCCGGAAAAATCGGGGTCTGACCCGAATAGCATTGGATCAACACCTCAACTTGATCGAGAAACAGTGGGTGGGCGAAGAGCGTCCAACCGCCCACCACCAACGGCGCTGGTGTCTCGCCACTCATTCATCGTCCGCCGTCAGGGGCGCATCGAGATCGACCTCGACTGCGCCGACGAGCGACTGGATACGCCGCGGGAGATCGGCGTCCACCGCGCGCAGGCGCCCCGGATGGTCGGCCATGTCCCGGGCGAGAAAACCAAGGAACTGACCGATCAGCGGATCATCCGCCGCGTCGGTGCCGACGCGCGTCAGCACGACCTCGCCGCCGGGGCGGACGCTGAAGCGGATCCGGTCGCGCTTGCCAAGCCCGAGGGCGCGGCGCACGGTCTCCGGAACCGTCGTCTGATAACGGTCGGTCAGCGTGGATTCGGCTTCAAGGATGGCGGGCATGACAGGCTCCGATGACAGACAGCGCTTGCGGCTACAAATGGTAATGCGCGTGCATTGGCTGGTCAACGGGGAGTGCCGACCGCGCGGCCCGCGATGCCCCAGCCGTCACGCCGCAGTTGCGCGGCCTGCGGCCGCGATGCGGGGCCGTGGCCAACGCCGCTGCCGTGTCCCCGGCGCCGCCCGTCGCGGCTGAAGCCGCTCCCACAGCGTCGCTGCGCGACCTTCACGGCGGCCTTGATCATAACTCCGCCCACCCCCGTCACGCCGCCACCAGCGTCAGCGCCGGCTGCTTGACCGGTCGCGGTCGCCGCCGCCGCGCTGGCGGCGGCAGAGCGACGTGCGCCAGCACGTGGTCAAACAGCGCCGGGTGAGCCCGCCCGAAGAAGCGTTCGGCGGCGGTGGTGCCGTCGGGGCGGCG
>Ga0247840_10004702_pt1 | contig 21278 bp, 20 predicted proteins | sample LaCruzMarch2015__FD_192404 | JGI IMG/M metagenome (GOLD analysis project Ga0247840, IMG submission 192404) | Freshwater microbial communities from meromictic Lake La Cruz, Castile-La Mancha, Spain - LaCruzMarch2015_17m | ecosystem: Environmental > Aquatic > Freshwater > Lake | place: Spain... | reverse complement strand
GCCGGGATGCGACGACAGCAGGCTAATTTCCAGCCGGGGTGGCCGCGGCGGGGAGTGAATCGATTTCGTGGCCGCTCTGGGGTCGGTAGCGTGACGGTTCGCAGCAGGGCTCCAAGATTAAAGACCGTATAAGCATGTAGAAGGTTGAGTGAATCGCTTGAAGGACAGGGGTTCGATCCCCCTCGCCTCCAGCCTTCGCTCGCAGCGAAGCAAGAGCGAAGGCTGTCACGCCGGAGTCGCCGAACGGCGCGTAGGCGGACCTACCCTCCCGCTGCGAGTCTACGGCTTGGCAAGCCAGTCGTAAAAAAAGCGAACTGCGAGACCCCATGTTCCACTGCATTTTTCTTTCTGTCACGCCGGAGTCGCCGAATGGCGCGTAGGCGGACCTCCCCTGCCGCTGCGAGTCTACGGCTTGGCAAGCCAGCCTTTAAAAGGCAATCTGGCCACCCATGTTCCACTACGTCTACCTTCTGACGAGCGACTTGGATTCCGACCGCCATTATGTGGGCCTGACCGACAATCTCGAGAACCGACTCGCCGCACACAATTCCGGGAAAGTCACCCACACCAGCAAACACCGTCCTTGGCGCTTCGAGACGACGGTTGCCTTCCGGGATAAATCCAAGGCGGTCGCTTTTGAAAAATACCTCAAATCCGGCTCGGGTCGTGAATTCGCCAGGCGACATTTTTGACCCAACAACACGCTCGCAGCGCAGCAAGAGCGAAGGCTGCGATACTACGGCTTGGCAAGCCCGCCCCGACTACCATGGTTCAAAACGTCGATATCCTCGTGAGCGAGCAGGATGCTGACCGACAGAATATTTCCGGGCAGCCGGTTTATCAGCTTCTTGAGCATATTCTTTCAAGCCAGGCGATTATTTGCGACTTCCAGGTGTTTTTCCGATAGCGTGGAATCATGCAAAATCTGACCATCTCTCTACAAGCTCTCGTGGCCGCTGCGATCTTCTTCGTCTGGGTTGTGCGTTACCAGAATATCATCGTTGAGTTTAAGCATTTTGGGCTGCCCGATTGGTTGCGCGATTCGGTCGGGACTTTGAAACTGGCGCTTTCATTGTTGCTGCTCGTTGGCATTGAGCGGCCTGAAATGGCAATCATCGGAGGCTTGGGTCTCGCGGCGCTGATGGCGTGCGCATTTGCCACTCATGTGCGGGTGAAAAACCCGTTCTATAAAATGCTGCCTTCCCTTTCCTTGCTCGTGATCTCGCTTTTGATTGTTTTCATCAACCGTCGACTTCTCGAATCGAGCCCATTGTAATGCCAGCATCGTGCGATTTGCGCATTTTTGTTATCCTGTGAAATCCTCCCTCCTGCTCATTTCGATCCTCTCCATGGCCGCCTGCTCGACAGCACCCAAGCGAGCGCCGCTTGAAACCGTGAAGTCAGTGGACCTTCAAAGATTCATGGGTTCATGGTATGTCATCGGCACGATTCCCTGGGTGATAGAAAAGAACAACGTCGGCACGATGGACATCTACGAACTCCGCAAAGACGGAAAAATTGACATCCGCTACGTCTTCCACAAAAAGTCTCTCGAAGCGCCGCGCCAGGAGTGGAAGGCCGTCGCAAGAGTCGTTAACAAGAAATCAAACGCCGAGTGGGCAGTGCGCTTCATCTGGCCATTTGAAGCTCCCTATCTCGTGATCGGTCTCAGCGAAAACTATGACCAATGCGTCATCGGGCACCCCTCTCGCGATCTCGTCTGGATCATGAGCCGCAAGCCGACAATGTCCGACAAGGATTACAGCAACACGATCCGGGATCTCGTCCAAAAGGGCTACGATCCCAAACGCATCATACGGGTTCCGCAAAAGACCGGCGCGATCGATTGAGCGCCACAGGAGCCCGGGTTTAATGCATGGGTGGACAGCAAGTTCGCCATGCATTTGAACCTCTTACGTGAATCATGATCATTTTTCTGCGCATCTTCTTTCTCGGAATTCTCGCCGTCATGCTCTGGGTGACCACCCGCGCCAGCATGGATGCTGCAATCTGGCAGTTGCCGGCCTCGCTGACCGGAGATCTCTGGTTTCAGGCCACTCTCGCTGATGCCTATTTCGGTTTTCTGACCTTCTTCGTCTGGGTTGCCTACAAGGAATCCAGCTGGACCGCACGCATTGTCTGGCTGGTGGCGATTCTCCTTCTCGGAAATCTCGCGATGGCGACGTATTGCCTCGTCCAACTTTTCCGCGTGCCGACCTCGGCTGGTCTAAGCGAGATTCTGCTGCGAAAAGGAACAGCGTGAATGGCTGCGCAGGCAGATCCGCTCCGGGTTGAAATCTCCCCGAAATCCTCTCGCCCGGTCGCGGTGAAACGTCTATACCGTCACCCCATGCTGTGGCCCACCCCGTCAGAGAAAATGAACCTGGCAATGCCACCATGGGCATCCCTCCGGGGCGCTCTCCGCCCCAAGGTTACTTTCGCATTCCATGCCTGAAACCCCGGAACAACGCGCCCGCCAGCAGATCGACGCGCAACTCGCGGCGTGCGGGTGGATCGTTCAGGATTTCAAAGCCGTCGATTTCTCCGCAGGGCGGGGGATCGCTCTCAGGGAGGTTCCGCTCACGACCGGCCCGTGTGATTACCTGTTGCTCGTGGATCGCAAGGCCCTTGGTGTGATCGAAGCAAAGAAGGAAGGGACCACGCTTTCCATTGTCGCCGAGCAATCCGCGCGCTACGGCTCAGGCTTGCCGGATTTCCTCGCCGCCGGAGTCAATGAAAAGCTCCCGTTCCTCTACGAATCCACCGGCGTCGAGACGTTCTTCCGCGATGAGCGCGATCCCTCGCCTCGCTCGCGCCGCGTGTTCACTTTCCACCGCCCCGAGACGCTCGCCGAGTGGGCCGCCGAACCGGACACGCTGCGCGCCCGGCTGAAAACGATGCCCTTCGCGCATCCGCTCGCCACGAGCGGCATGCGCGACTGCCAGGTCGAAGCCATCACCGGCCTGGAGCAATCCTTCGCCGATGACCGCCCGCGTGCGCTCATCCACATGGCCACCGGCGCGGGGAAGACGTTCACCGCCTGCGCCTTCACCTATCGCCTCATCAAATACGCCAAGGCCCGCCGCGTCCTCTTCCTCGTGGACCGCTCGAATCTCGGCGAGCAGGCCCGCGACGAGTTCCACCGCTACCGCACGCCCGATACGAACCGCCTCTTCACCGAGCTCTACAACGTCCAACACCTCACCTCCCCGAACATCGACGACGTCTGCCGCGTCACCATCTGCACCATCCAGCGTCTCTACTCGATCCTGCGCGGCGAGGAACTCGCGGAAGGCGCGGACGATCTCTCCGGCGCGGAAATCGCCGCCGCGCTTGGCGTCACCCGCACCCGCGACATCGCCTACAATCCCGCCGTCCCCATCGAGAAGTTCGACTTCATCGTCACCGACGAGTGCCACCGCTCCATCTACAATCTCTGGCGGCAGGTTCTCGAATACTTTGACGCCTCGCTCATCGGCCTCACCGCCACGCCCGCGCCGCAGACCATCGCCTACTTCCACCAGAACCGCGTCGCCGAATACAACCACGAGCGCGCCGTCACCGATGGCGTGAATGTCGGCTACGACGTCTATCGCATCAAAACCAAGGTCACCGAGGCTGGCGGCAAGGTGGACAAAGGCTTCCTCATCGACCACCGCAGCAAGGCTTCGCGCAAGGCCCGACAGGAAGTCCTCGCCGACGATCTCGATTACACGCCCGCCGACCTCGACCGCTCCGTCGTCGTGCCCGACCAGATCCGCACCATCCTGCGCACCTACCGCGATGTCGTGCAGACCGAGCTGTTCCCCGGCCGCACGCTCGTGCCGAAGACGCTCATCTTCGCCAAGGACGACTCCCATGCCGAGGACATCGTCCACCTCTGCCGCGAGGTCTTTGGCAAGGGCAACGACTTCTGCAAAAAGATCACCTACCAGGCGAAACATCCGGTCACCGGCAAGCCCGCGAAGGGCCGCGAACTCATTAAAGAATTCTGCCTCTCGCCCACGCTCCGCATCGCCGTCACCGTGGACATGATAGCCACCGGCACGGATGTGAAGGCGCTCGAAGTCCTCGTCTTCCTGCGTGACGTCCGCAGCCGCGTCTATTTCGAGCAGATGAAAGGTCGCGGCACCCGTGTGCTCTCCTCCACCGACTTGCAATCCGTCTCCGGCGAGGACGCCCGCGCCAAGACCCGCTTCGTCATCGTGGATGCCGTGGGCGTATGCGAGAGCGACAAGACCGAATCCCGCCCGCTCGACCGCCAGCCCACCGTGCCGCTCAAGACACTGCTCCAGCGCGTCCTCTTCCCCGGTGGACGCGATGAAGACACCCTCACCACTCTCGCAGCGCGCCTCGCCCGGCTCGACCGCGAACTCGAGCCCTTGCAGAGAGAGCAGATCGTCACCGCGTCCGGAGGTCTCACTCCCGCCATGCTTGCCGGTGCGCTCCTCCGCGCCTTCGATCCCGATGCCATCGCCGAACGCGCCACCGGCAAGCCCGGTGCCGAACCACAGGAGGTTGCGCCGGAAATGATGGAAGCCACCTGCCAGCAATTGATCACCGAAGCCTGCGCCCCCTTCGACAAACCCGAGCTCCGCCAGACCCTCGAAACGCTCAAGCAAGAAACGGAGCAAGCCCTCGACATCTACACCCCCGACGAAGTGCTGGAGCAGGGCTTCGATGCCGCCGCCAAGGCGAAAGCCGCCGGACTCGTCCAGTCCTTCCGCGATTACCTCGCGCAGAACCAGGCCCAGATCGACGCCCTCCAGATCCTCTACAGCCGCCCGTTCAAACAGCGTCTTACCGAACCCATGCTCAAGGAACTGGAAAAGAAACTCCGCGACAACCACGCCACGTGGACCGAGGACCGCCTCTGGGATGCCTTCGCAGTCACCGCTCCAGGCAAGGTGAAGGGCCGCTCCCAGGCCGGCCGCTTCGCCGACCTCGTCGCCCTCGTCCGATTTGCCCTGGAACAGCAACCCGTGCTCGCCCCCTTCGCCGACTCCGTGGGCGAGCGCTTCCACGAATGGCTCATGGACAAAGCCAAGGCCGGAGCCGTCTTTACCCCGGAGCAACTCGCCTGGCTCGGCCTCATCCGTGACCACATCGCCACCAGCCTGAGCATCGACCCGGAGGATTTCGAATACACGCCCTTCGGCGAGCGCGGCGGTCTGGGGAAGGCACATCAACTCTTCGGCGAACAACTCCCGGCATTGCTGGACGAGCTGAATTCTGTCCTCGCCGCATAGGTTTCACATATATGTGAACAATCATCTTGAAATCAACGCGAATGCCTTGCACGATGGTCGGGCATCTTCGTCCTGATGAAAGTTGAAATCACGAAACGCACAAGCCCTGTTGCTGAGTTCTTTGCCGCGCCCCTCTCGATCGAGGGTGAGGCGGAATATCAGAAGTTGCTTTTTGTGGAAGAACTCCTGGGGATCATGAAAAAGCATGGGATTTCCCGTGCTGAACTGGCTCGACGCATGGACGCCCGTCCGTCCCGCATCACCTCCATGCTCACGGGCACGAATAACTTCACCATTGAAACCATGGTCCGCGCCGCCCGCGCTGTCGGCGCGAAATACCATCACGGCCTGACTCCCGCCTCGAAATCAGCCCGCAGAATTCCGACGACATGCGACTCCGGGAAGTTATAGAGACCTTGAACAAGATGCGATCCGATGGGGTGATTGATCGATACGCCATCGGAGGAGCTGTGGGTGCCTCATTTTATATCGAGCCTGCCTCCACACTGGATGTCGATATTTTCATCGAACTGCACACCCAAACCGATTCGCTCATCATCGATCTCTCTCCGATTTATGAGTATCTGGAAAGGCATGGAGGGGTGAAGGAACGCGAATACATCGTGGTCGCCGATACGCCGATTCAGTTTCTCATGCCACAAGCCAATTCACTCTCGGAAGAAGCACTTGCCAATGCCGTTGAAATGGACGTCGAGGATTTGAAGACGACTGTCTTCACCGCCGAGCACCTCGCTGCAGTTGCGTTACAGACTGGAAGGGCCAAGGACAAAAGCCGAATTCTTCAATTTATCGAAGCGGGGGCACTCGACATGGATCGGTTTGAAGAAATTGTATGCCGCAATGGCCTCACCGCGCAGTGGGAGCGGTTCGAGAAGACTTTTCTGGCTGACGAGACATGAGCCCGCATCTCAAATGTGTAGTCGAGAGCAAGCGCGCATTCCGCCGTGAACTGGCAGAAAAGCCAGTTGGGGAAAAACTCCGCTTGGTCGAAGCACTGAGCGAGCGGGCGCTCTCGACGAGACCGGACACATCCACATCTCTGCCGGATGCACCATGGCAGATTCCGCCAAGTTGGCGTTGGACCCGAATGGGTGAAGTTGCCACAATCATCGGTGGCAGCACGCCACGAACAGATCGGGCCGAATACTTTGGTGGCGATATCCCGTGGATCACGCCAGCGGATTTATCCAAATACAACGCAAAGACCATTTCACGGGGCCAACGGAATATCACAAAAGACGGCTTGGAGAATTCTGGTGCCCGCTTGCTGCCGACTGGAACAGTTCTTTTCAGTTCAAGAGCTCCGATAGGGTATGTGGCCATCGCCGCCAATCCGGTTGCAACCAATCAGGGATTCAAGAGCTTTGTCCTCGGGGAGGAACTGACTCCGGATTTTGTATATTATTATCTCCAGCGGGCAAAAGAGTTTGCGGTCGCGCTCGCGAGCGGCACGACGTTCCTCGAAATCTCCGGCAAGAATGCAGCGCGACTTCCGGTTCCTGTGCCACCGCTCGACGAGCAGCGGCAGATTGTGGCCGAGATTGAGAAGCAATTCACGCGGCTGGAGGCGGGGGTTGCGGCGTTGCGGTGGGTGCAGGCCAACCTCAAACGCTACCGCGCCACCGTCCTCAAAGCCGCCTGCGAAGGCCGCCTCGTCCCCACAGAAGCCGAAGTGCATCGGAAACTAAGAACCAAAAATTCAAAACTCGAAACTGGAGCGCAGCTCCTCGCTCGCATTCTCACCGAGCGCCGCCAAAACTGGCAGGGCCGTGGCCAATACAAAGAACCTGCCGCGCCGGACACCGCAAACCTTCCGCCTCTGCCGGAGGGATACGTTTGGGCAAGCTTCGGTCAGATTTGCCGCGTTCAAGGTGGCTTCGCTTTCAAGAGCACCGATTATGTGAAGGAGGGCGTGCCGCTGGTTCGGATTTCGAACTTGGTGAACGGTCGCGTTCAAGTTTCGGAAGACACCGTATTCCTGCCTCCGGCATTCGCAGCAGCAAACCCTGCGTTCCTGCTTCGCAAAGGCGATGTGCTTATTGCCATGTCGGGTGCGACCACAGGGAAAATGGCAACGATGGAAGATGACATTCCCGCACTTCTGAATCAGCGAGTTGGGCGTTTCGTATTGTCCTCGGAAGAATTGAGCAACCCGAAATTCGTTGCCTATCTCGTCATGCAGATAACGCAGAAGGTGCTCAAAGACGCCTACGGTGCCGCGCAGCCGAACATCAGCCCTTCGGAAATCGAAGAGATGCCCATCCCGCTCCCACCCCTCGCCGAGCAGACGCGGATTGTGGCGGAAGTGGAGCGGCGGTTGAGCGTGGTGGAGGAGTTGGAGGCGGTGGTGACCGCCAACCTCCAGCGCGCCACCCGCCTCCGCCAGTCCATCCTCCAGAGCGCCTTCACCGGAGGGCTCCTCAAATTATGAATAAACGCCTTTCTCCAATTGCGCTGCATGCGCTACAGGACGCGCTGACTCACGTTTACTGGTATAAACAAGACTTGAAGCGTTTCCTCGTCGCCGGTCTTGGCGGCACGGTGTTAGTCAATCGAGTTATTTGGGATAATCCAAAACGCCAGATTGTCACGGACCTCATGGAGATTCTGTGCTCGGACCAAGAAAAATACTTGGGTGAATTGCGACTCTTGCTGAAGGAAGTCTCAGGGTTTCGAGACTTCAGCCACCTTGAACGGCTCGAAGACGGAAAGCACAAAGCAGCGGAAGCGCGGCAAGCGGTGCTGAAACTCAACGAGTTGGTGAATGCTCACGACAAAGTGGTCACGGATCAGAAGGCGGTTGCAGATCGACGGCGGGATGAGGCTGCAAAGTTGGACACGCGAAAGGCGTTGCTGCAAGGCCTCGATGAATTGAAAAGCCGCTACATCGCCTTGGTGATCGAGAAGAATACGCAAAAGCGTGGATTTGCTTTGGAGAAGGTCATGTATGACCTGTTCCGGTTGTTCGACCTTGATCCGAAGGCCTCATTCCGAATTACTGGCGAACAGATAGATGGAGCCTTTACTCTTCAGGGCCTTGACTACTTATTTGAAGCAAAGTGGGCAGGCTTGATCGCAGCCATGGAGATGGACGTTTTCGCATCCAAAGTGCAGCGCAAGTTAGACAATACGCTGGGATTGATTCTTTCAGTTGATGGATTTCAGGCGGAAGGGGTGGAAGCGCATTCCAAGCAACGCCCGGTTCTACTGCTTATGTCTGGCGCAGACCTTATGGCGGTGTTTGAGGGACGTATCGATTTCGTCGACCTGCTGGTGCGAAAGCGCCGCCATGCATCTCAGACCGGCAAAATCTTGATTGAGTTTTCGCAAATGTAATTCGAGCCATGCCCTCAATACTCCAGCGCGTCATGGATCGGAGGGGCACTCTGCGTGATGGCGTATAACAAAAGCGAAGAAGATTCACTCCAGATGAATCGAAAGCGCGTTTGGTATACTGGCTTTTCGAGGAAAGCCATGTCCGCAGGAGGACGACGCCTCCGCAAGCACGCGAAAACCGCTCCTCCGAGGGCATTTGCCTGGGATGCTGCGAACCGCTATTTACTCCGTTGTTGCGCCGTGGCAGACTACCTGAGACAGCAACCACCCACAGAAATTGGAGAACCCACCGTGAAAATGCTTGAAAGAACCTTTGAAGTGCGAGGTCCGGATGGACTGGGGGCGAAACCGCGTCCGGAATTGATCGGTCCGGACTTCTCATCGCTCATTCGACTTCGACCCGGCGAGGAGTCTGCGTTTCGCCGGATTTTGGGCAGCATTCCTGCTGAAGAATCGGATGAAGTGTTTGTGGCGGCTGTGGAGGCATTTAGCTGCATGGCGAATCAAAGCGATGATCCTTCTCCTGATCCCGCATGAGCAATCCCACTGTCCTCGTTGATGCATTAGGATAAGCGGAATCGTGATCCCAAAAATCTGAAAGCGTATGCCAGCCAAAGCCCCACCTTTGAAAGTGATGATATCGTCCAGCGTCTACGGCTCGCAGAGCCTCTTGCGACAGACGTATGCGACGCTGCGGGGCTTTGGCTACGAGGTGATCTGCTCCCCCGTCGGCACGCTCTCGGTCAATCCAAAGCTGCCGAATCTCGATAACTGCCTGCGGGCGGTGGACGAATGCGACATTTTCGTGGGCTTCATTCGCCCCATCTACGGCTCAGGGCGGGATACCAAGAAGGACAAATCCATCACCCATCTTGAGCTGGAAAAGGCGATGGCCCGGAAGCGCGATCTCCCTCGTTGGATCCTAGCCCACAGCAGTGTAGTCAAGATGCGCAGTCTCGTGCGGCATGTTTTTTACAACAAGGATGGGAGCCGCAACGCGCAGAAATTCAGGGAACTGAGAGGTGAATTTGACGATCCTCGCGTCATCGAGATGTATGAATTGGCTGCGGACTCCAACAGTAAAAATCCGTGGTCGCAACGGGTGAACCACTGGGTGCATGAATATCACTACGACTTTGAAGCTCTGGATTACATCAGCGCGCAGTTCAGCAATCCTCAGCGGGTGGCTGGTTACTTGAACCCCAAAAAGACCTAGTTCGTGGAAACTCCAAAAACGATCCGCAGCATACTGGCCAAAGGCGAATCAGCCCATGTGGAATTTAAATCTGCCACTGCAAGCCTGGAAGCATTGGGAGAAACGATTTGCGCTTTCCTTAATTCCGGTGGCGGTCAAATTGTGGTTGGTGTCCGCGACGGCGGCCGGATCGAGGGCGAGGTGAGTGCGAAGAAAATCGAAAAGATGTTGCGACAGCTTTCTGGCGGCACCGTCCCGGGTGGTCTAATCACCCCCAATGCGGTGTGGGATGTTTCCGAGGAGCGGCTGGATGAAGGCGTTGTGGCGATAATTGACGTGCCGAGCGGTGGCGACCTTCCCTACGTCTTTCGGGACAGCATTTTCATCAGAATTGGGAGCCAGACGCGATCGGCCAGCGGCGGACAGACCAGAGCGTTAATCGAGAAGCGTTATCTACTGGGAGCACGTTGGGAACGGCAGGCCGCAATCGAGGTAACGCTGTCTGATCTCGACGAAAAGGAGATCCTCAAGACGGCGAAGATCGCGGCGGAAAGACGCGGATGGCGATTTCGCGATGTCGATGATTTGATGGCGATCTTGGAGGATTTGAGTCTGCTTGACCATGGTCGTCTGACGAATGCGGCTGTCATTCTGTTTGCGAAAGAGGCAGGTCACATCTTTCCGCAGGCACAAGTTCGGATGACGGCTTACCCCACGGATAAAACGGGTGTCTCCTTTGCGGATGATCGAGTAGCGCACGGGCACCTTTTCGCCAACCTGGATGAATATGAGGCCTTCGTGAAACGGCATGTGTCGATCATCTCAGATTTTTCGGCTGCTAAGCAGGCACGCGATGACTCCCCCGTGTTTCCCTACTGGCCGCTGCGTGAAGGTTTCCGAAATGCGCTGATGCATCGGGATTACAGTTCCTATCACGGTCGCGTATCGGTGAGCTTGCACCCGCACAGGATTGAGATCTGGAGCTTTGGAGGGCTGCCCAAAGGCTTGAGCATCGGTTCGCTAAAGAAGGCAGACCGATCCCTTCCGGTGAACCCCGACATTGCTCAAGTCGTGTTTCTCAGAGGCCTGGTGGAACTGCTGGGCCGGGGAACGCGCAAGATCGTCGAAGAGTTTCGCAGTCTGGGTTTGCCTGAGCCGGCTTGGAAGGACCAAGCAGGAGGAATCAACCTCACGATGCGTGGCGGACATTCTCCGGGAGAACTTCCAGGCGAGATGAATGCCCGCCAGATTGATCTTCTGCGGCGGACCCGGCCTGGGAGTTTCCTGGATCTCCCCACTATCTACAAGAATGCAGGTGGTGAATTGAGCGAACGCACGGTCCGCAACGATTTGGTAGGGTTGGTGAAACTGGGCTTTCTTGCCCGCCAAGGACAAGGGAAGAGCACTTTTTATATTCGAACGGAGAAACCCATCGCCTGACTCTTTGCCGGAAATTGCCGGAATGAGCGCCCGTGAATCTCGGCCTTCAATCCACTGGTTACTAGGATCTTATGCAGCATTATAGATCAACTCGCGTGCTCAACCAATTGCCGGAAACTGCCGGAACCCACGAGGCATGTAAGAAAGCCCTGCTTTCTTACATGCCTCATGGGGAACTAGTCAAGGAACCATCTACATGAGCAACCCCACCGCCCTCGTCCAAAAACTCTGGAATTACTGCAACATCCTGCGGGATGACGGCCTCTCCTACGGCGATTACGTCGAGCAGCTCACGTTTCTTTTGTTCCTGAAAATGGCGGATGAACAGGCCCGGCCGCCGTTCAATCCGCCTTCGCGCCCAGGCTTCGGCGGGACAGGCAAGCCGTCGCCGGTGCCACCACAATTCTCATGGCCGGAACTGCTCAAGCGGGATGGCGACGAACTGGAGATTCATTACCGCCATACCCTGGAGGAACTCGGCAAGCGGTCGGGCATGCTCGGCGTCATTTTCCGCAAGGCGCAGAACAAAATCCAGGATCCGGCCAAGCTGCGCCGGCTCATCGTGGACCTGATCGACAAAGAGCAGTGGTCGTCGCTGAGTGCCGACGTGAAGGGCGATGCCTACGAGGGCCTGCTGCAAAAGAACGCCGAGGACGTGAAAGGCGGCGCGGGCCAATACTTCACTCCACGCCCGCTCATCGCCGCGATGGTGGATGTCGTCGCCCCACATCCGGGGCAGGCCATCTGCGATCCGGCGTGCGGCACAGGCGGATTCCTGCTCGCGGCGCATGATTATCTGGCAAAACATCACGCGCTCGACCGGGCACAGAAGAAGAAGCTCAAGAGCGGCACGTTCTTCGGCATCGAGCTGGTGGACAGCGTCACGCGGCTCTGCGCGATGAATCTCCTCCTCCATGGGATCGGCGGGGAGTCCGAGGAGGATCTACCCGTGGTCACCAAGGATGCGCTTGCCGGGAAGCATGGCGAATACGAGATCGTCCTTGCGAATCCGCCGTTCGGCAAGAAGAGCAGCGTGACCATCGTCAACGAGGCGGGCGAGTCATCCAAGGAATCGCTCATCATCAACCGCGACGATTTCTGGGCGAGCACGAGCAATAAGCAGCTCAATTTCCTCCAGCATATTTTCACGATCCTCAAGCAGCATGGCCGCGCGGCGGTGGTGTTGCCGGACAACGTCCTTTTCGAAGGCGGCGCGGGCGAAACCATCCGGCGCGAACTGCTCAAGCAAGCGGACGTGCATACGCTACTGCGCCTGCCAACCGGCATCTTCTACGCGCAAGGCGTAAAGGCGAACGTCCTATTTTTCGACCGCAAGCCAGCGCAAGAAAAGCCATGGACGCAGAAGCTGTGGATCTACGACCTGCGCACAAACCTGCATTTCACGCTCAAGGAAAACACGCTCAAGCGGAGCGACCTCGACGATTTTGTGAATTGTTATTTTGGTTGGGCGGGCTCGCCGAGCGCGCCGAAATCGAAGACGGACGGCCCGGCGGTCCATCCCTACCCAGGTCGCCACGACCGCAAGGAGAGCGAACGCTTCAAGCCCTTCACCTACGAAGAGCTGACCAAGCGCGACAAGGTGAACCTCGACATCTTCTGGCTGAAGGACGACGCCCTCGAAGAATCGGCGAATCTCCCCGCACCGGAAGTCATCGCCGCCGGCATCGCCGCAGATCTGGAAGCCGCGCTAGAACAATTTGCGACCATCGCGGAGGATTTGAAGTAACAATCCCATCGAACAACCCTTCTCAACCGCACAAGTCAGCGACATATCCCATGAAAAATCAAAACTGGAACACAAACAGATTGAACCGAAGGGACTTCATCCGGATCGGAGCAACAGGCGTTGCGCTGGCCGGTTTGGGAACGTGGAAAACCTCCGCTGTTGAACCCGCAGCCACCAAACTGCCCCGCCGTCGCTACGGACGCACCGGGCTGGAAATCAGTGCGCTGGTGGGAGCCTTCGACTGGAGTCCTGATGTGATCCCCCCGGCCGTGGAAGCGGGGGTGAATTACTGGCACAAGGCACACCGCTGGACGTCGCAAACCATGCCCGATGCGATCAAGAGTCAGCCACGAGAGTCCTACCATCTTGAAGTTGTTGTGGACCGGGTCGGAGGCAACCACATGAAAGGTCGTATCGACGGGGATCAGCATTATCAATTCGTCAAGCAGTGCGTGGAGAACTCGGGCGTGGGGTATTACGACGTGTTCAAGTTCCATTTTGGCTACCACTCTCTGGAAGAGGCAAAGACAGACACGGGAATGGTCCGGGCATATGATCGGCTGAAAAGGGAAGGGTTGGTCAAGCACCTCGCCATTTCCCAGCACCATTACAACAACATCGGCGGCGACATGGCCTACGACATCGTCGCCTATCTCATCGAGCATTCGCCCTACGAAGCAGCCCAGTTTTTTTACACCTACGGAGACAAGAAGGAACTGGAAGACGTTCTCGCGCTGGCAAAGCAGAAGGATTTTGGAACGATCGCCATGAAAACCATGGGCGGGGTTGGAAGGGCTCACGAGGATCAGAAATTTCAGGCCCTGCTCGCCGATCCGCGCTTCAAAGGAAGCACTCCCGGTGCGGCGATGGTAAAATGGCTGATGTCCAATCCCAACCTGACGGCAGCGGCCATCGCCACAAAAAACTTCGACCAGATGGAGGAGAACTTCGGCGCGGTGCGGCAGAGCGCCATGACTTCCCACGACCGGGAAACCCTTGGTTTGCTGGCGGCCTACAACAAGGGCCTGACCTGTTTGCTGTGTGCCGATTGCGTCTCGCACTGCCCCGAACACATCGCGATTGCCGACATCTTCCGCTACGAACGTTACGCTCTCGACTACCACGAACTTTCACGGGCACAGGCCGAATACAAAACACTCACCAAGGATGGGACTGCTTGTATCGCATGCGGAGAGTGTGTTCCTGCCTGCAAGGCAGACATCAACATCGTGGCGAAACTGAAGGAAGTGCACGACCTGCTGGGGTAAGCCGGCCGATCATCCAGAGCGGATGGAGTGCTGCCGTTCGCCTTACTCCGGAAGGAAGGGCCTGACCACTTCTCTCAACAGCTTGTATCCCTCGGCGCTGAAGTGGAGTTTGTCGGCGATGAAAAGCTCGGGGCGGGGTTTTCCATCGGGGCCGAGCACCATCGGGTAGGTCTCGATGTATTTGAGATGCGGCGTCTGCCGGACAAACTCTTCGACCATCGAGTTGAGCGCCTTTTCTTTGTCGGCCTGTTTCCATCGGGCGATGCTGGGGTTGAGTGAGATGTAGGCGATGTCGGTATCAGGAAGCTTCGCGTGAACGGTCGCGACGAATTCCTTGAAATCCTCGAAAACCTGCTCCGGGGATTTGCCCGCCGCCAGATCGTTGCCGCCTGCGCGGAGGAAGATCATTTTCGGTTCGTAGGGGAAAATGATCCTGTCCGCGAAGTGCGTGGAATCCACGATTTGTGATCCGCCGAACCCGCGGTTGATCACCTGATGTCCGGGAAAGTCGGTAGCAAGCGTAGTCCAGAGCCGGATGCCCGACGACCCGATGAAGAGGATCGCGTTTTTCGGAGGGGAACTCGTGCGATCCTTTTGCTCGAAGGCGGCGATCCCGCTCTCCCACTTTGCAAAATCATGGACTGCGCTCCCGGCGCGGGCGAAGAGTCCGGAAAGCACGCAAAGAAAGGCTGCGAAAGCGCACACCGCACGACCAGGGACGAATGGACCGGGAGGCTTCATCGTCCCTCCCGGCCGGAGAGCTTTTTCTCGGCTTCCAGCGAGCCGATGCCGATCGTATCAGTCGGTCCGGTGAACCCGGGCCCACCCGCTGCAACATAGCCATCGCTTCTGCCTGTTTTATCCGCGCTCACCCAGAACGAATAGAGTTTTCCGTTTTTCAATTCAAACCGAATGTGCACGGGCTTTCCGGCAATGGAAGAGAGGTCTTCTGCGCCTTTCCAGCGGACAGGAGTAATCGTTCCATCGGTTTTCACATGCTCGCTGTTTGCGAGTGTGAACGGCTCGATGACCTTGCCATTCGTATCCAGAATCTCGGCCCGCAGACGGCCTTCTGGCACATCCGCGTTCACGAACAGTTGCTTTCCGCGGAATGTCACCGGTCTGGTGGTCAGCGTGCCGGATTCCGCTCCAGCATTCATGCTGGCAAAGCCATCCCGACGCAGAAATGCGACCCCAGTGCTTCCCTTGTCATACATGCCCAATCCGGTTTTCCCATTGGCTTTTGCCTCATCTCCCTGGAATCCGATGTAGTAGAACCAGAGCTTGTCGCCACGAACCAGACAGAGGCCGCCGACCGATTGGACATAGCCACGGTCCCACACGTCGCGTCGCTCCGCGCGGATGAACGGTTTTCGATCGGGCCGGGACCAGTGGAACCCATCCCTGCTATACATGAGCTGGAGTTCGGTCGTCTTGGGAAGTCCGGTCTTCTCACAAACATCATTATCCGGCCCATGCCAGATTTGGAACATTCCGAGCATGAGGCTCTCATAGGCCACGGCATCGAGATTGTAGAGTTGCGGCGTCTTTTTGATCTCAGGATCCGGATCGTCCATGCGGTCGGATGCGATCCACAGAACCGGCTCGCCGTCTTTCCACTGCGCCCCATTCAGGAAATCGTCGGAGTCCCAATACCGGCGCGCGCGGCCGCGATAATCATCACGCAGGCTGTAGACCCATTTGTTGCGGAATGGATTGTAGAACATCGTGCTGCGATCCCCCATTCCTCCCGACATCACCGGGTCACTCCAGTGGATGCCATCAGGAGACACCATCAGGTAGGCTCCCAACTTGGAATCCCCGCCAGGCTTGCGCAGGAACATCTTGTAGCGCTGCTGCGAATCTTTGGTCGCGTAATCAATGAAAACGGTCGACGAATCGGGCTTGATCGTCTTGGGCAGAATGCGGTTCGTGCCGGGCTCAATGTCAAGGTCCGGACGCTCCCACTTCAATCCATCCTTGCTGGTTGCATACGCCATCGAGGTCAGCCATTCGGCTTCATACCACATCCGGAAGTCCTGCTTGTCCGGATCCCACCAGACTCCGCCGCTTTTGGGCGCGGCGACCGCCATGCCTCCATTGCCTGTCTCCATCGGCGTCTCCGGTCGGAGAACCGGATTGCCCTCATATTTCGTGGCCCGGTGATATTCACGCACCAGGTCGGTCTTCTCAATCAGGAAATCATCGACAAAAAGCTGCCGGCCCAGATCGATGGGGATGACCTGCGGAGGATGAGTGAGATACGGCACCGGCATCGGCGACACATCGTCAAAGTAAACCGATCGCGGCGGCCACGACTCGGGAAGACGGATCCCGTTGTAGAGCACCTCACCTTGATTCCCGGGCCAGCCCTCCACGATGTCAGGCTCGGGAACAAACTCGTCGAAGCCGGCAATCACAGCCCACTTGCCCAGGGCAAGTTGCTCGCCTGCCGCCAGCTTTTTTTGATATAATCGGACCTGGTCGTTCGGGTTCTTCCCGAAAAGCTGGAACGCCGGATCATCAGTCCGGACAAAGCCCGCCGACTCCAGCTCCGCCGCCCGCGAATCTTTTTTTGAAGCGGAGGGATCGGGAGTGAGGACAGCGACATTCCCTTCCCGCACGCATGTGAAGTTCAGCCGCTCCATGCGCCCGCGCAGGAACTTCTTTCCCTTCAGCCAGGGAGGGCAGTCCGTGAGCGTGAACTCCCGGTTGGTGAAAAGTTTGACTCCAGGAACAAGAGCATCCACCCCTGGTCGCTGTTCCAGCACACGGATCCTCGCGCTGGGGGCGTCACCCTGTGCGAAAGCGAGGCTTAGGGTGCAAAATACAGCCGTCGAACAGAGCAGGCGGATCAATACGGGTGCAGGCATAAGTCGCTACCTCTCATGAGGTGGAATTCAAACTATTTCGCCGCCGGGGCAGGCGGCGGCAACTTGCAGGACTGCCAGGCAAGAAAGCGCCAGCCACCCTTCTCCTCACGCCAAACGGCGAGAAAACTGAGGACGCCATCGGAGACCACATCGGAGGTTGTGGTCTTGATGCGGGCGCGCCCGCTCATCAAGGCGATTCCTGGGGCCGGAAAACTGAAATTCCGCTCCTCATAATCGTAAACAAGGTATTTTGTACGGCCGCTAACAAGGAGATCGATGTAGGATGCCTTGTCATCCACCGCGCCGGTCGAATGCGCATACCGAAGCTCGTCGGAAAAAATTTCCGCAAGCTGCTCTCGGTCCGCCGCGACGATTGCAGCGACCCGCCGGTCGTCGGCCGCGCGAAGGACTGCGATGCGCGAATCATCGGCTGCGTGCAGCATGGTTGAGAGAAGCAGGATCCCTGCGATGGAAGAACGGATGACGTTAAGAATGTTCATGGGTCGAAATATGTGGTCAGCGCTACCGGGCGCTTGATGGTTTTTGTTTGGTGGCAGGGACATCATGATCTGGAACGACCACGACACCCCATTTTTTGAGATTCAAAGGCTCATCGACCGCCATTTCCTTTTGATAAACAGAACACCGGTTCCAACCGCCTTCAAAAAGAGGAACATCCGGCATGTCGACCTTCTGAAAGCCGAGTTCGGATAGTTCCGCCTCCCGGCTGTCCGGGCTCCTCCCGGCTTTTGGCGTAAGGACAAATACCACGCCCGCCTTCCTGCAGACGACGCTCACCCGATCGATCTTGTCGCGGATGAACTTGAAACCTTCCATCGCAGGCGGCACTTCCTTGATGGGATACGGCCGGTCGAGAAAAAGTTGTGCCCCGCATTGAAAGACATCCAGTTCCCCACTCGCGGATTCCATCTCCGCACCGGGGCCTGTCATCATCGCGATGCCGTCAGGGGGTTGCGCCGCGGCCAGCGAAGAAACAGCACTGATGAACAGCAGCGAGCCCGCAAACAGGTGCGCCATAAGGGCGGATTGGATATTGGTGGGACGTTTCATAGGATGTGGATGTTGGTGGCTTATGAGTTCGGCTTCCCGTTGGGAAAGATTTTCGGGTTGATTCCGCTGGCCTGATTGATCAGCACGCGGGAACGGGCACCAGCGCTGGTGAATTTTCCGGCGAGCACGTCTGCTTCCGTGAAGACCGCCATGAGGATGTGCTTGTCGCGGCCTCGATTCCAATCGTAGATCACGCGAATCGTCCCGTCAGGAGCCTGCGTGCCGTCCGGGTAGGAAACATTGTCGCGTTCGTCGAGAACGAGGCCTCCTTTCCATGTCGCTCCGTCATCCCCGGAAAGATACGCAGTGAGATGGCTGCGGCTGATTTTTTTGTCCAGTGGGCCGTGCTTCACAAGCAGCAGGTTTCCGGAGGCGAGGCGGCGGAGAAAGAACCGCGAGGTGGCATCGGGCAGGTAGTTCTTAAACTCTGTCCAATTGATTCCGCCGTCTTTGGAGACGGACTGCGCGATGCCAAAATTCGTGCGCGCCAGTTGCCAGAGAGATCCGTCCCGCCGCTCCACAATCATCGGTTCGTCGCAATTGCGCTGATCCTTCGGAATATTTGCCGTGCCCCGGAGCACCCACGACTTCCCCTTGTCCGTCGAGACCATCGTCCGGCAACCGCCGTCCGTATGCCAGATGGCGGTCGGGAAAACCCATGATCCGTCGCGCGCAACGATGGGTTTGTTCAGCATGACGCCCTTGCAGATGACGCGCGGAGCGCTCCACTGCGGCGATTCGTCGTCAGGATTGTCGGTGGTCATGGCCATCGTCACTGTGGCGAGTTCGCCGGGACCGTTCAGCCACCAGAAGAGCCAAAGACGTCCGCTGGGATCGAGCCAGAGGCAGGGGTCGGACGTCCGCATGGGCCCATCACCGTCCGGATCGATCGCGAATTTGAGGCCGCTCCACGTCTTGCCATCATCCCCGCTGGTCGCGCCGATCACATAGTTGTATTGATCCTCCCACACCTTGCCCGCATACCAGACCGCCCAGAGCCGTCCGCCGGGAGCACGCTCGATTCCCGGAATCCCCTGGTATTTGCGCTCGTCCGGGCCGTATTCGGAGCCGGGCTTGAAATTGACCGGCGGATGAATGAATGCGTCCAGCCCGCCGCCCGCGACAGGACCGTCCGGCTGCAGGAGTTTTGAGCCTGTTCCGGGCAGGACCAACACGCACCATTTTCCGAAATCCAATACCTCATCAACTCCCACCTCCTTCTGATACACCGAGCACAGGTCTCCGCCGAGCAGCAGGAACTCCGGCAGGTTGGTCTTTTGAAAGCCGCGGGCCGAAAGCACCGCCGCACGACTGTCCGGATTCCGGCCCTCCGTGGGTGTCACCGCATAAACCACGCCCGCCTGTCGGCAGACCGCCCGGACGCTCTCCAGCTTTCCCCGGATGAACTCGCACCCGCGCAAAGCATCCGGCACTTTCTTCACCAGATAATCCCGGTTCAAAAAAATCGTCATCCCCGGTTCAAACACGTCGAGTTCCCCCTGGGAGCACTCGAGCACCGCAGCCGGACCGGTCAGCAGATCCGCCCCGTCGGCATTCGAGTCTCGCGGGGCAGCCGGTAAATTAACCGAAGTGGCGAGCAGGAGGAGTGCGCCAAGGACTGTTTTTTTCACAAGAGGGAGCAGGTTGTTCATTTCGAGCTTTTCTCGGGCAGGACCAACACCCCCCATTTGCCAATATCCAATGCCTCGTCGGTCTCCATCCGCTTCTGAAAGACGGAGCACAGATTGGGGTCGCCGCCAAAGAGCACAAACTCCGGCAGGTTCACTTTTTGAAAATCTTGCCCGAGCAGCCTCGTCTCGCGGCTGTCCGGGTTCCGGCCCTCGGAAGGCGTGACCACATACACGACACCCGGCTTGCGGCATACGGCATGGATTCCGTCGATGTTCCCGCGCTGGAATTTGAGGCCTTTCAGTGGCCCAGGCACCTCCGCGACCGCATGGGCGCGGTCCAGAAAAAGCTTCTTCCCCTGCTCAAACGAATCCTCTTCAACATCGCCACAATCGAGAACCGCTCCCGGTCCGGCGAGCAATGTCGCCCCATCGGCATTGGAATTCCTGTTGGATTGATCCGGTGCAGCCGGCACGGTCGGATTGATCCCCGAGGCCTGATTGATGAGCGCGCGCTGCCTGCTGCCGGGCGAAGCGAATTTTCCACTCAGAACATCCTCCTCGGTGAACACGGCCATTAGGATCTGCTTGTCCCGCTCGCGCTGGTAATCGTAGATGACGTAGATGGATCCATCGGGCGCCTGCACGCCGTCCGGATAGGAAGGCCCGTTACGTTCATCCAAAAGCAAGCCACCCTTCCATGTCCGCCCGTCGTCATCGGACAAAAATGCGGTCAGGTGCGAGCGGCTCTTCGCGTTGTTCGGAGGATCGTGCCGCACCAGTAACAAACGGCCGCTGGCCAGCTTCTGGATGAAAAACCGCGCGACCGGATGGGGAATCGAACCGGGCGCCACATCAGTCCACGTCTTGCCGCCGTCGGACGAAACGCTTTCGCCGATGCCATAACGGGCGCGCACCAGCATCCAGAGCGAACCATCCTTGCGCTCGACGATCATGTGCTCGTCCGCGTTTCGATCCTTGGCATCCGGAATCCTCGCCGCCCCGAGATCGGCAAACGTGGCTCCATGGTCACTGGAGACAACAGCCCGCGAACTGGCATCCGCAAACCATGTGGACAGCGGCAATATCCAACGCCCATCCGCCGCCACGACCGGCTTGTTCATCATCACGCCCTTGCCGATCAGACGCGGCTCCGACCACTTGGCAGCCGCATTGCCGGGGTCGTCAGTCGTGATGGCGAATGTCTGAGAAACCCTTCCTTTGTTTCCCGCAATTTCCTGCGCCCAAAAGAGCCAGAGTTTTCCGTCGGGATCGGTCCAGAGACAGGGGTCAAACGGACGCACCGGGCCGGTCCCGTCGGGATCGAGCACGAGCACCGGCTGCCAAGACTTCCCGTCATCTCCGCTGGTGTGGAGCAAAATGTAATTGTCCTTATCCTCGGTGACGCCGCCGCCATACCACGTCGCCCACAACCGACCGTTCTTGGCAC
>Ga0247840_10004695_pt1 | contig 21324 bp, 21 predicted proteins | sample LaCruzMarch2015__FD_192404 | JGI IMG/M metagenome (GOLD analysis project Ga0247840, IMG submission 192404) | Freshwater microbial communities from meromictic Lake La Cruz, Castile-La Mancha, Spain - LaCruzMarch2015_17m | ecosystem: Environmental > Aquatic > Freshwater > Lake | place: Spain... | reverse complement strand
TCGGACTCGTTTTGATATTTCAATGTTGTCATGCCGTGTGCATAACAAATTACACGTCTTGATGTTTAGGAAAACTTTCTATCAAACCGACATGCTGCTTGTTTGCATTTCAGATGAAATAGCCCTGATCCGGCGCGCGTCTTTCAGTATTGTAATAGAGCCCCAAGGACTGGCGCGTAGCAACGGCAAAAAATGCCGCCCGGACAGCCTGACGGCCGGCCGGGCGGAAACTTGGAATCCACCTTTGCCTGGGTGCACGCGGCGCGGCGCAGACTACTCCGAAAGACCCAAGAGACGGAACACGCGGCCCGCGTCGAGCGGCCCATGCGCCTGGCTCAGGTCTTCGTCGCTCTGGGCCTGGACAATGCCCAAGGCCTCGAGCGCCTGGTCGAACGAGAGCGGTTCGGCGGTTTGGTTCGCGTCGGCCTGGCGCCGCTTTATCGAAATATCGTCGATACGCACCACGTCGCCCGTGGCGGCGTCGTTGGTCTGTCCGCTGCGTTCTTGTTGTCTGGCCGAAAATTCCTGGGGCATTGGCAGCCCGAGCGGTTCGAGGCTGGATTGAATGGTGGCGATCGTGCTCATAGTCATCTCCTTGGGCCGGCCGCGTTCGTGAACGCGCGCGGCACTCTGTCTGCTAGGCTCAGTTGATCAGTTCCGAAGCTGGCGCTGCTGCGGTCAGAATGGCCTCGAATTCCTGGGCCGAGGATTCTTCGACCAGAATCTGGCAACGCAGGCCGCTGACGCTGAGTAAGGTCATGAGTTCGTTGTATTCTGAGCTGTCCGCGTTTTGCAACTGCGACGTGAATCCGTATTTCTGCAAGATGCTCAACAGCTTCCCCGTGGCGCCTGCCAGGTTGTTGTATTCAGCGAACAATTGCTGTCTGAGCCCGGTGTGTTGGATGTCCTGGACAACCTCGTGGCGCAGTTCCTCTTTCCAGCGGTGCAGGATGTCAGCGTATTGCGGCGTGGCGCTTGCGATGGTCTCTTTCATGTCTCCCTCCATATCCCCTTTGAAGTGCGAAAAGTGCTGAAAACGTATCCTCCCTCGATACGCTGTCAATGAAGCAAAAGTTGTGCCATGCTTCGAGGATTTCTTGGGAGACCGGAACAAACCGGTTCTGGCTGCGCTCAGAGCTTTCCGCGAGGAACAGGCAGGGCGGAAGACCGACGAGGTTTTGACAGGAGCAGGCGGCATAGGCGCTTACTTAAGAGAAAGTCCTGGGCAGGGGGACTTTGCAGCGAGGCCCTAAAAGCGAGCAAACTGACTTCCTTGCAAATGCCATCCGCTCAAAGGGCCATCTCCCTCTTGCAAAAATAACTGCAATTGCCTACACAAAAACATAGGGAGTCAAGTCGCTGAGGCTGTGGCTGTCGTGCTTTTTTTCTGTACGAAACATTGGCTTCAAGCACATGTTTCACCCCAACCCAACGGAGCAGGATGATGGCGGAATTCCGCATAGAACGCGACAGTATCGGCGAAGTCAATGTCCCGGGCGACAAACTCTGGGGTGCGCAGACCCAGCGCTCGCTTGAACACTTCAGCATCGGCCACGATCTTATCCCCCGCGAAATGATCCCGGCCTACGCCATGTTGAAAAAGGCCGCGGCCCTGGCAAATCACGCAGGCGGCCGATTGCCGGATGAGAAAATGAACCTCATTGTCGCGGTCTGCGACGAAATCCTGGCAGGCAAACACGACGACATGTTCCCCCTCCACGTCTGGATGACCGGAAGTGGGACACAGTTCAACATGAACGTCAACGAGGTCATCGCCAACCGCTGCTCGCAGCTCGCAGGCCAAGCCCTGGGCAGCAAGACGCCCGTGCATCCCAACGACCACGTGAACATGTCGCAATCCTCCAACGACACCTTCCCCTCGGTCATGTGCATGACCGCGGCCATCGAGGCCACGCGCCAGCTCCTGCCCAGCCTGCGCGCGCTCAGCCAAAGCCTTGACGCCAAAGCCAAGGCCTGGAGCGACATCGTCAAGATCGGCCGCACGCACCTGCAAGACGCCACGCCCCTCACCCTCGGACAAGAATTCTCGGGCTACGTCGGCATGCTCGACGACAACGTATGCCGCATCGAGGACGCGCTGCGCGGGGTCTACCTGCTCGCCCTGGGCGGTACGGCCGTGGGCACTGGCATTAACGCCGCGCCTGACTTCGCCGCGGCTGCGGTCGCGAACATCGCCACGCTCACTGGTTTGCCCTTTGCCCCGGCGCCCAACAAATTCACGGTGCAGGGTGCGCACGACGCGCTCGTCCACTTTTCGGGCGCCTGCAAAACCCTCGCGGTCTCACTCTACAAAATAGCCAACGACATCCGGCTGCTCTCCTGCGGCCCGCGCGCCGGGTTCTACGAACTCGTCATCCCCTCCAACGAACCCGGTTCTTCGATCATGCCCGGCAAGGTCAACCCCACGCAGTGCGAGGCCTTGGCCATGGTCGCGGTGCAGGCCATGGCCAACGACGTGGCCGTCACTTTTGGCGGCGCAGGCGGTATTCTGGAAATGAACGTCTACAAGACGCTGATCATCTTCAACATCTGCAAGTCGATACGGATTCTCGCGGACAGCATGAACAATTTCCGCACCTTCCTCGTAGAAGGCATGGCGCCGAACCGAAAACAGATCGCGGCCTTTGTCCAGCGCTCGCTCATGCTCGTCACGGCCTTGAGCCCGGTCATCGGCTACGACAAGTCCTCGCAAATCGCTCACCACGCGCTCGACAACGATCTTTCGCTCAAGGAGGCCGCGCTCGAATTAGGCTTTGTCACTGCCGAGGAGTTCGACCGCATCGTGGTCCCTGCCAAGATGGTACACCCGTATCTCGCCAAGGAGGCGTCATGAACCGCGCGGTCAAAGCCGTGATCCCCATTCTCGTCGGCCTGGCGATTTGGGCTCTGCCCCGGCCCGTTGGCCTGCCCCCCGAGGCCTGGGAGTATTTCGCCCTGTTCGCTGCCGTGGTCGCTGCGTTGGTGCTCGAACCTATTCCGCCCGCCCTGGCCGGGATGATCGGCGTCATTTTCGCGGTGGCTACCAGGCTCGTGCCGATTACCCCAGGCAAACCGCCCACCCCGGCCGACGCCATCAAATGGGGCCTGGCAGGGTTCTCCGACCCGACGGTCTGGCTCATTTTCACGGCCTTCATGTTCGCACTGGGCTATGAACGCACCGGCCTCGGCAAACGCATCTCGCTCGAGCTCATCAGGGCCATGGGAAGGCGCTCTCTGGGACTAGGCTACGCCGTGGCCCTGGCCGACCTGGTCCTCGCGCCGTTCATGCCCTCGAACACAGCGCGCTCGGGCGGAACCATCTACCCGATCATCAAAAACATCCCCCCGCTTTACGGCTCCACCCCGGAAAACAACCCGCGCGGCCTAGGTGGCTACCTCATGTGGACAGCCCTGGCCACAACCTGCGTCACCAGTTCGATGTTCTTGACCGCGCTTGCGCCCAACGTCTTGGCCCAGAGCTTGATTTTTAAAACCGCCAACGTCTCCATTGTCTGGAAACAATGGTTTATGGCCTTCTTGCCCGTGGGGCTCATCCTTTTTGCGATAACGCCGCTGCTGGCCTACCTCATCTATCCGCCCAGCGTGAAAACCAGCGACGACGCGCCGCGCTGGGCAAAATCCGAACTGGAAAAAATGGGGCCAGTCACCCGGAGCGAACTGCTTATGGCCGTCCTGGCCCTGGCGGCGCTCTGTATGTGGATATGGGGTGGCGAGCTGCTCAACCCCACTGCCGTGGGCGTCGCGGCCCTGTGTCTGATGGTCGTGCTAGGCGTGGTCAAATGGGAGGAGGTACTCGGCTACAAACAAGCCTGGAACGTTTTGGTCTGGTTCGCCACGCTGGTGGCCATGGCCGACGGCTTGGGCAAGACTGGGTTTCTGACTTGGTTCGCCAAGACCATTGCCGTCGATCTGGCTGGACTCTCACCCATGGCCATGACCACGGCGTTGCTTGTGATCTTTTTCGTGGCGCATTACATGTTCGCCTCGATCACGGCGCACGTGGCTGCGCTGCTGCCCGTGTTTCTCGCTGCAGCCATGCAGGCCAAGGGCCTGAATATGGAGCTGGTATCCATGCTGCTGGCCTGCTCGCTTGGCATCATGGGCGTCATCTCGCCTTACGCCACTGGTCCATCGCCCATCTATTACGGCTCGGGCTACATCCCAGGCAAGGACTTCTGGCGTCTGGGCCTGATCTTCGGCGCCGTCTACCTCGCGGTGTTCCTGGCCGTGGGCCTACCCTGGAACCTGGCCCGCGCAGGTTGATGGAGTTGAGACGGCGCCACGAATAAGGAGAACGCGTATGTTGCAGTCAAAGTGCATGAAATGTTTTGCGGTAGTCGTCATTCTGGCCGCGATGGCTCTGGCTGGTCTGGGCACGGGGATCGCCGGGCCGCCCGCGCCGCAACCAGGCAGCGCGCCATTTGCTCCGCTGCAACCCAACCTCCTGGGGATTCAGGCGCGCAATATCGTGTCCACGGTCAAGATGGGGACCACGGTGCGCTTTCGTGTGGATGATCCCGCGCAACTGCGAGCCAAGGGGCTCACGGGCCTCAACGCCGGCGACGAGGTCGAGGTAACCAACCTCGGCAAGGGAAAGCTGCACATAGTGGACCCTCGTTCGGGCGAGGCTGTGGATTACCAGCATTGAGCACGGCTGGGCCTGAAGTTCCCAAGGTTCTGATGGCCTGCCTGCATTATTGGGGCTCGGCCTTGCAGGTGGGCAGCCATGCCCTGGCGCGGCAGTTCGTGGCCGCGGGCCGCGAGGTCGCTTACTTTTCTGCGCCCGTGACCCCGCTGCATCTCTTGAAGGCCGGCCGTGACAACCTGCGCGAACGCTTCGCCATCTGGCGGCGCGGTCCGATCTCGGACTGCGACGGCCAGCTCAAGGCCTGCGTGCCCTTGGCCCTCTTCGCCCCGGACAATCGTCCGCTGCTCGGGACGCGCTTCGTGCTCGGCCGCTGGAATGCCTTCACCTTCCCGAACGTGGCCAGCGTTGCGCAGCGTCTGGGCTTCGGCGCGGTCGAGACGCTCTACCTCGACAATTTCTACCACAGTTTCTGGCTCGATCAGATCCGCGCGCGCCAAAGCGTTTACCGCATGACCGACCGTAACGACGGGTTCCCTGGGTACACGGCCGCCATGCGTAGCGTGGAGGAACGTCTGGTGCAGCGCGTGGATCTCGTGGTCTATCCCGCGCGGTCCATGGAGGAGTACGTCGCGGGCATGCGGCCGCGACGTATGCTGTTTCTCCCCAACGGCATCGACAGCGCGCGTTTCGCGCCTGCGCGCCGGCCCGAACCGGCCTTGTACCGCGGGATTCCCACGCCGCGTGCAGTGTACCTGGGCGCCATCGATCGCTGGTTCGACGCGGAGTTGGTAGCGCGCGCTGCGCGCGCGTTGCCAGAGATCTCCTTTGTACTTGCCGGGCCGGCGCAGCGGCGGCTCGACAGCCTGCGCGAGCTGGCTAACGTGCATCTGCCTGGGCCGGTCGCGCCTGCGGACACGCCGGCCCTGCTCGAACACGCGCAGTTGGGCCTCATTCCTTTTGACGCGGCGCGCTATCCCACGCTGATTTCACCGCTACGTCCCTTGAAGCTCTTCGAGTACCTGGCCGCGGGGCTGCCCGTGGCGGCCACGGCCTGGGACGAGCTGCGCGCGCTGCGCAGCCCGGCCCTGGTCTGCGAGAGCGCGGACGAGTTTGTGCAGGCCGTGGCGACGCTCGCCCGGGCACCCAAAGCCGCGGCCGCGCCGTTGCAGGCTTTTGCGCGGCAGTTCGATTGGGCTGTGGTCTTTTCGAGTTTGAAGCGGGAGCTGGAGAGGGGGGGGGAGTGGGTGTGACTTACGCGGCCTTTTTGTCTTGGAGGGTTTCGTAGCCCAGGCAGGCGAGCATGATGGTCCTGGGGATGAGGTGTTGGCCACTTTCGTAGTAAGAGACTGTCCGGCGATTGATTCCCAGGGCTGCTGCAGCTTGGGTCAGGGAGAGACCATTGCGCGTGCGCCAGGCGCGAAATTCCCCGACGGCCATAATTTTCCCGGCCTGTTCGTAGGCCAGGCGCCGGAGATGGTCGGTGGGGATTTCCAGATCGTCGCCGAAATCCACGGTAACTCCTTCTTCGCCCACCTTGGCTTGGCTGAAGCGCGTTGCGTCGCGCAGCGGCGCGGCCACGGCGAATTTGTCCACGATCGTGGAGACATCGACTTCAGCCACGAGCCCGTCGGCCCAACAGAGACAAAGAACGCGTCCATCTTTGGCCTCGACGTGGGTAATGCGTTCCAAGAGTTTGAGTGCGGTGCGTTTTATCGGCATGTTATCCTTCCTGGCGAGTTTTATTCCAGAACGTATGGAGAAGTGTCATATTTCGTTTTGCCCACTCCTCGACTTCAGCGAGACCCGACGGCCGCTGTCCGAGATCCTCGACGATTTTCAGTGATTCCAGGCAGAAGCGTGCTGTATAGCCTGGGCTAATAAAATGGCAATGGGGTGGAATATGGTCGTTGGGCCAGAAGACGATCCGAATTTTCCCAAAGCGTCGGAGAGTCGGCATGAAGAGATAGTAGTGAATTGTATTCATCATGTCAAGGGCTGGACAACAAAAAGCAATGCGAGGATAATCAGGCATTCTTGGGTGTAATATTTATGAATTAGGGGCGGGATGGGATAGCCAGGAGCATCTCTGCGCTGCTGTGTACATTCGTGAAATAAACGCAGAAGATGCCGCGAACGGAGATTGAAATCGCGAGGTTTTTGAAGTGATAGGAGTGCGAGACAATGAGTGAGATATTGAATATTGCCCATGAGTTTGCGAAGGGGCTGATGAAGGTCGGCGCCATGGATATAGTCACCATGCGCGAAATAGAAACTCTGTGTCTGCCGCCTGCGCGGGGCTTCCAACCTGAGGATATCAAACGCATCCGGAAGCGGAATCGCGCCAGCCAGGCTGTGTTTGCCGTGTATCTCAATGTCGGGAAGACCACGGTGCAGCAGTGGGAGCACGGGAAAAAGAAACCGAGCGGCCCTGCTTTACGTCTTCTCGATGTCGTCGATCGTAAGGGCCTTGACGCGCTCAGTTGAAGACTCGCTAGTTTGCTCAGCCGCTCCGGTTTGACAAAGCCTCGACCCCTGGCCTAGGGTTGCGGTCGCGCCGCCAGCGTTGCGGCGACGCGTGTCCTGGGACTCAGTCGTGATCGCCGAATACAAGATTATTTTCCAACGCCTCGACTTCATCCGCTTTCTGGCCACCAAGGAGTATCGCGCCAGCGCGCTCGGAACGCTGCTCGGCAAGCTCTGGCTGCTCTTGCTGCCCCTTGCCCAGGTGGGGGTCTACTACTTCCTGGTGGTCGTGCTCTTCCAGCGCCACGAGATGTACGGCAACGACCCCCTGGCCTTTCTTCTTATCGGGGTGTTCCATTACGCCTTTGTCTCCGAGGCCCTGCAATCCGCGGCTACCTCCATCCTGAGCAAGGAGCGGCTGCTCATGCAGGTCAAGATCGAACCTGTCGTGCTCGTGGCCACGTCCTTTTTGACCTCGCTGCTCAACAGCGCTATTCCCCTGGCCCTGGCCGCCGCGATCTACGCCCTCCGCGGCGCGCCGACCTGGCGCCTGGCGCTCTATCCGGCCGCGCTGCTCACGCTCGGACTCTTGATCTGGGCCCTGGCCCTGATCGTGGCCTGCCTGACCGTGTTCTCGCGCGATTTGCGCCATATCCTGGCCATTGTCCTGCGCGTGCTCATCTACCTCTGCCCCGTGGTCTACCCCATGCAGTACATCCCGGCGCCCTATCTGGCGGAGTATCTGCTCAACCCAGTGGCCTGCGTTTTTGCCCTGATTGACTTCACGCTCTTCAACACCGCGCCGCCGCCGCTGGCCTCGCTCTGCCTGCTGTACGCGCAAGTCGGCGGGCTGCTGTTTCTATCGCACGCGGTGTACCGTTGGCGCCGTCCGCGGCTGACCAAGGACTTTTGAGGATCGCGGTATGAACGCAGAACAGAGAACAGACGGGCCGCGCATAGAACTCGTGAACGTGAGCGTGCGATTCCGGCTCGCGCTGGACAAGGCGCGCACCTTGCGCGAGCGCTTCGATCATTTGGTGCGACGCGTGCGCTATGGCTATCGGCCCGCGCCGTTCACGGCCCTGCGCGAGGTTTCGTTCGCGGCGCGCGACGGGGAATCCATCGGCATCGTTGGCCCCAATGGCGGAGGGAAATCCACGCTGCTGCGGACCATCGCCGGTATCTACAGCCCAGACGCGGGCAGCGTACGCACCCAGGGCCGCGTCTCGGCCCTGCTTTCGCTCGGCTCGGGCTTCGACATGCAGCTCACGGGTCGCGACAACATCTTCCTCAACGGCATGACCATCGGCATGTCAGCCCGTGAGATCGCGACGCAGGTTGACTGGATCGTGGAGTTTGCAGGGGTCGGCAAGTTCATCGACGCGCAACTGAAATACTATTCGAGCGGCATGGTCGGCCGCCTGAGCTTTGCCATCATGCTCGCCATGCAACCGGATATCCTGCTCGTGGACGAGATTTTTAGCGTCGGCGATCTGGCTTTTCGTCAAAAGTCCGAAGATGCTATGCGCGCCATGCTCGGCAAGGCCGGGTGCCGGCTCCTGGTCTCGCACAACCTGCGGCTCATCCGCGAACAGTGCACGCGCTGTCTCTACGTCAAAGACGGCCGCATCACGCTCGACGCCGCTCCAGAGACGGTCATTGGCGCCTATCAACGTGACTTTGGAAGAGGGAAAGGGGGCATAAGCGCTTATGCCCCTATCTCCCTATAAAGCGCGACGAGGCGTTTTTCATAGACAGACCAGTTGTCGCGTTCGATGAAGCGGCGGCAGTTGTCGCGCGCTTGGGCCAGTGCTTGGTCGTCAAGGGCGCGGACGGAGCGGGCAATGCTCGCTGGCGTGAGGGGCGAGTCGAGCAGCCAGCCGATGGCGTTGGCTTCGACCACGTCGCGCAGAAAGGGGAAGGGGCTAGCCAGGCAGGGGACAGACGCGGCCGCGTACTCCCAAATCTTGTTCGGCGAGCAAAACCAGTGATTGAGGCTGACGTTTTCGTAAGGGATGATGCCGAGCGTGGCGCCTGCGGTCCAGGCAATGAGTTCGGGCTGCGGCGCAGGGGGGATGAACCGGATGCGCGCGGCCTGGGGGTCAATGCCGTGCGCCATTTTTCTGAGGGCCTTTTCGTAGCTTCCCCAGCCCATGAAAACCAGTACCCAATCATCAGGCAATGCCAAGGCCGATTTGAGAGTCTGAACTAAGCCGCGGTGTTTGGCAAAACCGCCTTGGAAGAGCAGGATGCGCTGCGTGCGCTCGATCTCGGCCGCACGGTGCAGGCGGCCGTCGTAGGTGTCTGGGCCAGGAGGTTCGGACGGAAGCCGCGCCGCGTTGCAGATCACGACTGGTTCGGGGAACGCGGGATAGGCTGCTTTCAAATGCGTGGCGATGTAGGGGTTAACCGTTATCACAGCTGCAAGATGCGACGCGGCTTGTTGCTCGCGATACCAGGCTGCGAGCCGGCCGAGAGCGTCGGCATTGGCGATGGCCGTGGCGATTTCGTGGCTGTCGTAGACCAGGGCGGCGCGGGTGAGGCGTCTGACGGCCAAGCCCACGGGCAGCGTGCCTGCGTCGTGGCAATGCACGTAGTCGGGTGCGAAGTCCAGGATGGCTTGGAGCAGTTCTTTACGGATGCCACGGGCGCGGATCGCGCGATCGTAAGCTATTTTCAGGTCTTCGAACAGAGCTAGCGGGTGGCCTGCGGCATGGGTGAGGAACTGAAAGGGCGGGCCGAGCTTGCCTAGGAAGGAGTGCGCGGCGGCAGGACTTTTAGCTGGCTCGCCGTTATTGGCGAGTTGGGTTTCCAGCCAGATGCTGTACGCGAGCCATTTCAAGAGTATTGTCACTGCACTGAGGGTGAAGAAGGTCAGGCTCAGGGTTAGGAGGGGGTAGCGGCAGAGCCAGTAAAGGTAAATGCCGATCAGCCAATAAAGCGCGAAGGACAGCAGGGCAAGGAAGATCAGGGCTGCGGCGAGCAAGGGGCGTCTATAGGTGTACAAGCCTGCGAAATAGGCGCCACGCCAGGCGACGAGCTGGACCGGAACGCCTCCGGATGTCCTAGCCGAAGAGTGCGTAGGCTCTTGGTTCTCGATGCCGAAGAGTTTCACCTCGAAGCCGGCTGTGGTTAGGCTCTCGGCTTCTTTGATGACGCGCGCGTCGTGCATGACTGCGTTGATGACCACGGCCGCAATTTTTTTTCTTTGCTCAAGTGACATATTTTGAGTATAGACCACAGTTCAGGGTAAGAAAAGGCGATTATTTCGGCGTGCGAGGCTGGAGCTTGGCGAGGGATTGCAACGCCACGGCAGTCTTGCCAAGAAATAGGGCCTCGGAGTATGATGGTTCGGTGGGAAAGGGACGCGTGCCTGCTTCCCCGCAAGGAGCGCATGGTTAACACCTTGTATCGAGTTTTTTCACTGGCGGCGGCGCTACTTTTTGCTGCAAGCCCGGTTCTGGCCGCTGAGATCTGGTCTGTCGACAGCTATAAACTGACCGACGTCTCGGCCATGAGCGAGCCCGTGGCCGCGGCCTGGGTGGGCAAGCAGGCCCAGATCGGCGAAACGAGCATTGCCTTTGACGGCAAAAGCTGCCTCATCAAAACGCGGACCCACGAAGTGGATGCCGCTTCGTTCATCACCACGCGGGTGGGCGTGCGGCCTGAAACAGTGGGCATCACCGAACGCGACATCAACCTGGTGGAAACCGGCTGCACTATCCCAGGCTTTGAAACCATTATTTCGCTCGGCGACGACAAGCTTGCGCTGCTCTATCGCGGCGTCTTCTTTTTTCTCTCACGGCAGAGCGTGACCCCAAAACAGGCCGCGAGGCGGATAGCAGTCTCGCGCAAACTCCTCCAAAAGCCGTTCCCCGAAGCCGGAATAACGCTCAAATACCCCGAGGGCACGGCCCTGGTCTCCCCGCATTCAGACCATAAACTGCCAGGCGTCTCGATGTGGATTGCCACGGAAAAGGTCAGCGCCCTCGATAACAGCGGCGCACCGCTCACCCGCAAGGAAGCCGAACGCGACCAAGAAGCCCTTAAACACGGGGGCTTTGGGGAAGACATAGGCAATGCCGTGCCAGGCTCGAAAAAAGCCATTCCCTTGAAGTCCGGGGGATACGCAAAGACCTACGCCGTCCTCTCGCGCTATGAAGCTTGTGACGTCACTTGTCTTTTGACGGCAGTGATTTACAACCAGGGATACCGCGTGGAGATAAGCGTGGCCGCCAACGCCTCTGCGATCAGGGATGAGAACCCCGACTACTTCACGCGGGCTGAATGCGGCGAACACCAGCATTGGGATCACCGACGCAACGCTGCGGACATCTTTTACCGCGACCTGGCCACTGGCCGGCTCGGCGGGCTCGCAGGCACTTGGTTCCAAACCTTCCATACCGTGTTGACGCACCTCGGCGTGGCCGAGGCCCAACCCCTCGCGGCCAAGGCCGAGGCGGACAAGATTTTTCTCGACAGCGACCAGGCTGTCTGCCGCACCATTCCTGCAGATGTCTACGCCAAAGAATATCCCGGCTATGCGCTTGTCCTCGATCGGACCTACAGCCTAAAGTTGCCCACACTCGGGCAAGTCTGTTTCCTCACCCTCGAAAACAAGAAAAGCCAGACCTTTGCCGTGGCCAGCCAAGGGAAAATCCTTTCCAATCTGCGACCCGCCTCCACCAACCACTGGACCGTTCGCGACCTGGCCTTCGAAGACCTCGACGCCGACGGCTTGCCTGAAATCATCGCGCTCATGGTGGACAAAGGACCGGACGGCGAAAGCTACGCGGAAAACGAAGTCTATTGGAGCCGAAAAGCCGCGAACGGCGAGCGGTGGGAGCCGGACACTCGTTTCACCCGCGAGGTCCGTAATCTGAACGATATGGGCCGCGTCCTGCAACGTCTCAAGTCCATGCTCGCCAGCGCACTCAAAGATGGAGACAAAGGCATCGAGCTTGTCGGGCAGATCGTGGAAGAGGGCGTCTATCTCACCTTTGTCCCGCAACAAGAATCAAAGGACATTGTCTACAACGTGGCCAAGCTGCCGCCCTCGCTCGACGCAGACTACGACGACATTTTGCAGCGGGAACTATCGATACGCGCTCGCGTGCTGCGTAGCGAAACCGCCCAGGGCGTGACCACCCTCCACATTGAATTGCTCGAATACAAAATTCTGTGAGCGCAGGCGCATGCACCTATTCTCAGAGCTTTACGACGTCAGCGTCTGCTTGGGCCGCGAAAACACTTCGTTCCCCGGCGATCCGGACTTTTCTCGCACACTCGCACGCACGCACGCGGCCCACGGCTGCGAAGTCGCGGCGCTCTCTCTGAGCGCGCACGCGGGCACACATCTCGACCTGCCCGCTCACTTCTTTCCCCAGGGGAAACGGCTCGACGACTACGCTGCCTCCGACTTCATCCTTCCGGCGCGCGTGGTCGAGGTAGCAAGCCCGCACATCGGCGTCGCCGCGGTCCAGGCCGCGGCCCCTGAGCCTGGCAGCGCGCTACTCTTCAAAACTGCGAACTCGACCTCGGGCCTGAGCGTCGCCGGCCTGTGGAGCGAAGATTTCGTGTCCCTGGACCTGGCCGCGGCCGAGCTTCTGGTCGAACGCCGCGTGCGCTTGGTCGGTATCGACTACATTACCATCGAACTGCCGGGCGACGAAGCATCCCCCGTACACAAACTCCTGCTCGGCCACGACATCCTCATCCTCGAAGCGCTCAACCTGGCGCAGGTCCCCCCCGGACGCTACACGCTCATCTGTCTTCCGCTCAAAATAACACGCGCCGAAGCCGCGCCCGTGCGCGCAGTCCTGGTAAGATGATAGCCGCTCCCCAGCGGAGTTTGCCCTGAAAGTCGCCATGTGTCGGGGCACACCCTAATGAATGAAAGATCGTCCTTGGCCTTCCGACTCCCCACTTCGCCCAAGCAACACCCCAAAATGATAAAAGTTTTGGAAGTGGGGGGTCTGGGGGGAGAAACTTTTTTCTAAAAAGTTTCTCCCCCCAGGACTTTTCTTTCTTACTAGATGTGTTGTAGCGTATGGACCACGTTGCCGGATTGCGCTATAGTGTGGGCATGATTCGCCAGAAAACCTTTTGCACCTAAAAGGACGCGCCATGGCCAGATCAGAGATATTGCTGGAGACCGGGACCAACGAACTGGAAGTCCTCGAGCTGTATATCGAGGAAAAGGCTGCCGCGGGGGGCAAGCCTACGCCGAATTATTTTGGCATGAACGTGGCCAAGGTTATGCAGGTGATCGAGAGCCCGAACCTTGTACCGCCAGAATCCGCCTCGCACCCGGCTTTTGTTGGCACCATCTCCCTGCGTAACAATATCGTGCCCGTCTTGAGCTTGAGCACGCTTTTGGGCATAGAGATGCACCAGCGTCCCTTCGAGGTCGTGATCATCACCGAGTTCAGCCAATCAGTGACAGGGTTTTTGGTCTCTGGCGTGACCGACATTTTTCGCGTGGGCTGGGAACAGGTGGCCGCGCCCGATGGGTTTCTGGCGCGCGTGGTCACGGGCAGCATCATCGGCATCGTGGAAATGAACGGCCGCTTCATCCAACTGCTGGACTTGGAAAGCATCCTCGCGGAGGTCGATCCTGAGTCCATGGCTATGGACACCACGGGCATTGCCCGCGCTTCGCAGCAATATCGCGCCCTGGTGGCCGACGACTCGGCGACCATCCGGCTTATGCTCAAGAAAATGCTCACGGCCGCGAACTTCTCGCTCAAAATCGTGAACAATGGCGCTGAGGCGATCAAAACCCTGACGAAGTATAAGGAACAGGCCGCAACGGCCAAGCGCGACATCACGGACTTCGTCGATATCGTCATCGCCGACATCGAGATGCCGCTGATGGACGGTTTCAGTCTTACCAAGCAGATCAAGCAGGACCCGACGCTGGGGAAAATTCCGGTCATCCTGTATTCTTCCTTGATAACTGACGAATTGCGGCATAAAGGAATCGCTGTCGGTGCGGACGATCAGGTCTCCAAGCCGGAGTTGCCCTCCGTGGCCGGCCGCGCCATTCAATTGATAGAGCAGCGAAACGCGTAGCGCCCGAGGTGCATGCCTGATGTTTCAGAAAGACCGCGAAGTCGTCGCCACCTATGTCCGCGAGACCAAAGAGCGATTGAAAACCATCGAAGACGGCGTACGCGTCTTGGAGCGTCAGCCGGAAAAGGTCGGGACCGAGCTGGTGCACGAGATATTCCGCGCCACGCACTCGATCAAGGCCGGCGCCAATCTCCTGCAATACACGCCCATCGAAGACCTGGCCCATCTCATGGAATCGATCTTGCTGGGCTATCGCACGGGCGAGTTGACGCCAAGCTTAGCGAGCACGGCGCCGCTCCAAGACGGCGTGGACGCTATCCGCGTCCTGATCGAGAATTTGAATCAGCGAGATTCCTTCAACATCGCGCCTGAGTTGCGTCGCCTGGCGCGCGTGCTCGATCCTGGCGCCGCTTAACTTTTCCCTTTTTCTTTAGAGCATCTTAACCTTGAAAAGCGCTAGATGCTGGGGGCGTACCGTCGCCGACACCGTAGCCGAGCAGACGCTCTGCTCTCGATATCCGTACGGCTCGAAGACTCGCCTACGGCTAATCGGGCTCAGCGTTCCCGGGTGAGGCGAGATTGCCGTGCTTCGCACGGCTTCTATTCTGTCTTTTCGCTTTCGCCGTACCCGGGATCGCTGAGCGTCTGCTCGGCTCTTTTCGTTGCCTTTACTGAATCAGTTCACATACGCTGGCCCTGGGCCACTACTTTCAATGGAGCACCTCAAGTCTAAAACGCTCTAGCATTTGCTCGGCAGGGCATTCAGAGTCCGGACGTCGGACCGACGCCGTGGCTATTTGCCTCAGTCCTTGATGCGCGCGCCGCCGGATTGGATGGTGGCTGCCGGGGTCTGGGGTGGGAGGCTGCGCAGCGCGGCTTCGGCTGTTTGTCGCGTGGCGAAGGGACCGAGGGCCACGGCCCAACGGTTCTGGTCGAGCGCGGTCCATTTGTCGGTTTCCACGAGCGAAGGCTGGCCGGCGTTCGAGCGGATCGCGGCGGCGTAGGCTTTGGCCGCGTCGTGCTCTTCGAAGGGGAAGAGTTTGAGGATGACGAAGAAGTTGCTGTCTGCGGGCGGTGCGGCGGCCAGGCTTGGAGCTGTGCAAAGGGCCAGGGCTGCGAGGCAGAGCAGGGCGGTGAAGCAAAGGAGTTTTGTCATGGCAGTGTGGCGCTCGGGGGCAGGAGTTCGGGGCGGTATTCGAAGTGCATGGTGTCGTAGTGATACCATTTTCCGCCCCAGATAAAGCCGTGTTTTTCGAAGATATCCACGATTTCGAGCGGGATGCGGTTGCGGTAGCGCAGAGTGGGCAGGTCCCAGCGCCAGAAGTTGGCGCAGTCCACGGCGAGGTCGATTGCTATGCCGAAGCTGTGGGCGCTGAGCTGGTTCTGGCCGCGCACAGCGCGCCAGTTGAAGCTGCCGGCGAGTTTCATGGCGCAGGCTTTCAGGGCCTGGGGCAGGGCGTCTATCTCGCGAGAGATGGCGTCGAGGTGTTTATGTACGTTGTTGACCGTGGTGATACGCACGGGCAGGTTGGCGGATTTGGGCAGCCAGATCACGGTCGCGAGGCGGCTTTGCACCTCTGCAGCCGAGTTGCCGTACATCTTCATGAAAAAGGGCGTATGCCGGAAACGGCCGGGGTCGAAATCCAGCGGCAGCGGGTCCGGGGCAGTGCGTCCGGGGGGATAGGGCAGGGACATCTGGTCCTGGAGGTCGGCGTGTTCGAGCGTCTCGTCGAAGGTTTTGCTTTTTCCGTCGTCGTAGATCATCTGCGCGCCGTCTTTCCAAACGAGCAGGTTAGCGCCGGCCGCGGCGAGATGGTCTGGATAAGCGGCAATGAGGCGTTGCAGCCCGTTGCCAGAGACCGGTGCTGCGGCGAAGATCGGGCTGCACAGCAGCACAGCCCAGAGGCAGGCCAGGAAGGCGCGAAGCATGGGCCTGGCGGCGAGGTTACTTCTTTTGGGCTTCGACATTTTTGATGAGCAGGACATTGTTTTGTTCGATGGGGGTGAAAAATTGCTCCACGTTGCGCGAGCGCGGCGTGTACCATGGTTGCTGCGAGAAGTAGTTGCGCAGGTCTTCTGACTGAAAGATGTAGCCGTAGCGGGCGTAAATTTCGTTACGCATGAGTTTGAGTTCGATCTTGCTCAGGGGATAGAGTTCGTTGGCGCTGAGGAGCCGTTGTGAGGCTTCCGGGTAGCGCATGGCGGCTTTGGCCTGGGAATGTTGGACTTGCGGCGGCTGGGCGTACTGGGGAGCGGGGGGCTGCGTCGGCGCCGCGGCCTGGGCTTGCGCCGCGTCGGGGCGCAGGACGCCGGTCATTTTTGCGTAGACGGTTTTGGATGCCTCGGTAATGCCTTGCAGGTCGTTGCGCGCGTAGGCCTCGTCGGCCATGATGATGCGGCCGCTGGCCACGTCGATGAGTCTGGCGTCAATGGAAAGTTGGTCCTTGTATTCGGTGACCACGCCGGTGAGCACGGCGTCGGCGCCGAGCAGTGCGCCGATTTTCTGGGCCGTGGTGCCGGAGATGCCGTCCTTGCCGAATTCGTTTTCGTCCAGGATTCTCTGGATGAGGTGACGTTCGACGACCTCGAAGAGCCCGGATTTGACCGCGGCGGTGGTGATTTTTTCCGAGACGATGCGGCCCTTGACGCTCTGGCTGGCCGCGTCGCTGACGGTCTGGAATTCGAGGATAGCGATTTTGCGCTTGTTCGCCGGCGCCTCGGGCGGCGCGGCCAAGGCGGCCGAGGCGCAGCAAATGAGCGCGCAGGCCAGGATGAGGGCGGCGGGGGTACAGGTGGGCGGGATTCTGAATAATCGTTGTGCCATCATACTATCCTACGTCGAGATAGTCGCTGTACCAGAGTCCGCCGAGCGGCAGGCCTTCCTTGACCAAGTTCTTGACCAAATCATTTTCACTCGCGCGCGTGATGGTTGCAAAGCCATCCTCGCCTTTTTGCAAGATCCAGACCTCGTTCGGGTCCAGGGCGTTGACGAAATAGGGCTGGTGCGTGGTGATGAAGACCTGCGACCCGCCTTTGCGGCCCGTGGCGTGCGCGCGGAATTCCTGGGCCAGGGTCTCGAGCAGCTTGTGGTACAGCCCGTTTTCCGGCTCCTCGATGCAGAGAAAGGCAGGCGGGGAGGGGTCTTCGAGCAGCAGGAGGTAGGCGAAGACCTTTAGGGTCCCATCGGACATCTGCTGGGCGTAGAAGGGGTCTTTGACGCCTTTGTCATTGAAGCCGAGCAGCAGGCGGCCGTCCGCTGTTTTGAGCGTTTCAATCTTGTGGACGCCGGGTATTTTGGCCGCGATTCTGTCCAAAATCGAGCGGAATCGTTTGGGATGCTCGCGTTCCATGAACTGCACGACGTTGCCCAGGTTGTCGCCGTGGATATTCAGGTGTTTCTGCGGCCCGGCGAGCGGGAGGCTGCGCGCCGCGTCTGGAGTGAAATAGCTCAGATACCAGCCCTCGATGAAGCGGCGGAAGGCCGATATCCTGGGATGCTGCTTGAGCGCGCCGAGCGTGGCGATACCGAGTTTGCGCCGGTCTTCGAGTTCGACGAGTTCGGTTTCTTTGCTTTCCTCTTTGAGAAATTGGGTGAGCCACTCTTGAAATTTTGTTTCGACGAAGGGCATATTGGCTTCGTCTGTCGTGGCGCTTATGGCCTCTCCTTTCCAGGCGACACCTCGTCCCTCGCTCATGATAAGAAAGGAGAAGGGCCAGCCCTGTTTTTGCAGATGTCGCCTTTGCCGCAGACGTTCTTTTTTGACATAGGGACGGCCATCTTCGTCCAAATCAATGGCCAGCTCGTAGGTAATAGGCCGGGCGTTGCCGTCTTCTTTGTAATATATCTCGAATTCGATCGGCCCCTCGGTCCCCTGCGCCCTGATGCGTTCAAAACCACCGCGGCCGCGCTGGTCGCAGGCCTCCTCCACGCCGTGCTTGAGGCAATCGGACAGGAACCCGAAGGCGTCGAACAAGGTGCTTTTGCCCACGCCGTTCTTGCCGATGACCGCGGTCATGGGAGTCAGGGGTTCGGCCTTTTGCAGGTTCCAGAGTTTGCCTAGCGTCAGGTCGCGCAACACGCGAAAATTGCGGATTCGGATGCCCTCTAGCTTGGCCATGGCGGCTCCTTGGAAGCCCCGGGCGCCATGTCAGCGTCGCGCTTCGCGGTTGGCCAGGAGTCGCTCTTCATAGAGCAGCGTGGCGCCGAGGATGGCGAAGGGGTAGATCAGGAAATTGAGGAAGGGCACGAAGAGCAGGACGCCGAAGCCGAGCAGCGCAGGGCTGTTCTTGAGCACGTAGCCGAAACGGGCCTTGAAGGTCGGCGCATCTTTGGCCAGCGAAAAGTCGAGGAAATCCCAAGACAACAGGGTCATGGCCAGCACCATAGCAATAGGCGGCCCGATCACAGGTACGACCAGGAAGGGCAGGGGGATGAAGAGCACGAAAAGCGCCTTTTTCGCCTCTTCGAGCACCATACGCAGCATCGACAATTCCACGCCCGCGGCGCCATGCAAGGCAGCGTAGCGCGGCAACTTGCGGATTCTGGAGGCGATGGCGTCGTAAAGTGGCGAGGCCAGGACGTTGGCCACGACCATGAAGGCAAAATACATGCCGCCCAGAACCACGACGTAGAGCAGATATTTCACGATGTGCGTGTATATCCAATAGAATATGGACGTGGCCTGGCCGGCCGTGGCCGGGTCCACGGTCCAGAAATAGCCCAGGATGACTTCGGACCAGTGGGCCACGGCCCATATCCCGAACACGAACAAGAAAATTGTCAGGCAAAAGGGGATGAGCAGCAGCGGAATGTACGAGGGATTTGAAAACGCGAAGCGTGCGCCGCGCAGGTGCGCGGCAAACCCTTGGATGAAATCGCGGATGAGTTGCATGAACAGAACTCCAAGTAACAGAAGTTATTCTGGCGTAAAGGCCACGGCTGCCAGCGGCGGCAGGTTGATTTCGAGATAGTGCTTGAAATTGCCGAGCCCGGCCGGCCGGGCCATGGCGCCGCCGGCGTTGCCCACGTTCGAACCGCCGTAGACCTCGGCGTCGGAGTTGAATATCTCGCGCCAATATCCGGGCTGCGGGCAACCGATACAATACTTTTCTCGCACCACGGGCGTAAAGTTGAAAACCCAGAGCACGGGTTTTTCGCGCGGGCACTTGCGCAGAAAACTGATGGACGAGCCCTCGTAGTCAGTGAAATCGATCCATTCAAAGCCGGTCCAATCGTGGTCGCGGCGGTGCAGGGCGGGGTGCCCGGCGTGCAGGCCGTTCAGGTCGCGGACCATGGTGCGTATGCCGTCGTGCGCCGGGAAATTGAGCAGTTCCCAGTCGAGCTGGCCGCTTGCGTTCCATTCACTCCACTGTCCGAACTCAGCGCCCATGAACAGCAACTTCTTGCCTGGGTGCGCCCATTGATAGCTGAGCAGCGCGCGCAGATTTGCCTGCTGTTGCCAGGCGTCGCCGGGCATCTTGGAGAGCAGCGCGCCCTTGCCGTGGACAACCTCGTCGTGCGACAAAGGCAGGACGAAATTTTCGCTAAAGGCGTAGAGCATGGAAAAAGTCAGGTGGCTGTGGTGGTGCGCACGGTAGATCGGATCCTTGGAAAAATACTCCAAGATATCGTGCATCCAGCCCATGTTCCACTTGAAGGTGAAGCCAAGTCCGCCCACGTACAGCGGCCGCGACACACCTGTAAAGGATGTGGATTCTTCGGCGATCATGATCGCGCCCGGAAAGTGGCCATGCACCACGCGGTTCAATTCCTTCAGAAACTCGATGGCTTCCAGATTCTCTTTGCCCCCGTAAATATTGGGAATCCATTCGCCTTCCTGTCGCGAGTAGTCCAGATAAAGCATCGAGGCCACGGCGTCGATGCGCAGCCCATCGATGTGGAACTCCTTGAGCCAGTAAAGGGCATTGGACAGGAGAAAATTCCGCACCTCGTGTCGGCCGTAATTGAAGATAAAGGTCCCCCAGTCCGGATGCTCGCCCTGGCGCGGGTCTTCATGCTCGTAAAGCGCCGTGCCGTCGAAGAGGCCGAGACACCAGTCGTCCTTGGGGAAGTGGCCCGGGACCCAGTCGAGCAGCACGCCCAGGCCGGCCTGGTGGCAGCGGTCCACGAACTCCCTAAATTCCTCGGGCGTGCCAAAGCGCGAGGTCGGGGCAAAGAAGTGGCTGACCTGATATCCCCAGGACTCGTCCAAAGGATGCTCGGCCAGGGGCATGAACTGGATGTGCGTGAAGCCCAGATCTTTCACATAAGGAATGAGCTGGTCAGCCAGTTCGCGGTAGGAGAGAAAACCTGGGACGCTGTCGGTCTTGCGGCGCCAGGATCCGGCATGGACCTCGTAGATCGACAAGGGCTTGTCCAAGGGTAAGCCTTCCTTGTGCCGGGCCTCCATCCAAGACTGGTCGCACCACTGGTAGTTGTCCAGGGTCCAGGTCTTGGGCGCGATGCCAGGCCGGATCTCTGCGTAGAGTGCAAAGGGGTCGGCTTTATACATCACGCGGCCCGATTGTTGCTCGATGCCGAATTTATAAAGCAGGCCCTGGCCCAGGCCTGGGACAAAGGCGGCCCAGAGGCCGGAAACGCCGACTCTGTGGAGCGGGTATTCATCGTAGCGCCAGTCGTTGAATTCGCCGGCCAGATGCACCTGCTTGGCGTTGGGCGCCCAGACCACAAAGCGGTAGCCGCGCATGCCGTCTTGTTCGGCCGGGTGCGCGCCGAGTAGCCTGTAGAGGTCCCAATGTTCCCCCCGACCGAAAAGATAGAGGTCAAAGGGGGGAATATAGACGGGATACGTTGTTGGTGTCGTCATGGTAGCACCTCGATAATAAAATGTACGCGGACCAGCGGTTAGGATTCGCCCTGGTCCAGAACGACGCGGTCTCGCTGCGCTAGATCGGCGCACCGATTTCGCGGTAAACCTCGATGTATTGCCGGGCGGAATTTTCCCAGGAAAAGTTTTGGTGCATGGCCCGTTCGCGGAGCTTGTTCCATTGCTCGCGGTCTTCCCAGACGTCCAGGGCCTGGCAGATAGTATTGTAGAAGCTGTCGGCGTCGGGGCTGTCGAACACGAAGCCCGTGCAGTCTGGATGCGGATAGGGGATGATGGTGTCGCAGAGGCCGCCGACGGCCGTGGCCACGGGCGGGGTTCCGTAGCGCAGTG
>Ga0247840_10004694_pt1 | contig 21326 bp, 14 predicted proteins | sample LaCruzMarch2015__FD_192404 | JGI IMG/M metagenome (GOLD analysis project Ga0247840, IMG submission 192404) | Freshwater microbial communities from meromictic Lake La Cruz, Castile-La Mancha, Spain - LaCruzMarch2015_17m | ecosystem: Environmental > Aquatic > Freshwater > Lake | place: Spain... | reverse complement strand
GGTGGGCGCCATCGACAATCAGACCATGCGCGAGTTCGACGACTCATGCCTGACGCCCATCGCACGCCTCTCGCCCGAGGCCATCCGCGCCCTGCGCGAGCGTGAGCATCTCTCTCAGCCGGTCTTCGCCCGCTACCTCAACGTCAGCAAGAACCTCGTCTCGGACTGGGAGCGAGGCGTCAAGCGCCCCGGCGGCCCGGCGGCCCGGCGGCCCGGCGCTTCGACTTATCCTCAAGGCCCACGTGACTCAGACTCTCCAGCCAGTGATATAGCCTTCGAACGTGATTACCTGACGTAGGGGCGGGTTTCAAACCCGCCCCTACACGAAAATCCGTCTGGATATCAGGTGCGAACGCTATAACAGGGCATGGCGCGCCGCGGGTGACAATCGGAAACCCAGGTGCTTCAGGTCCAGCAGATTTCGCTGAAACAGGTATTGGATCGGCGAGGTATCCGCGATGACCTCACGCATTGGCGAAATCGTGCGCCAGTTCGTCCGCGGTCAGATCAAAGGTAGCGACGCCGTAGTCGGCCAGCCTGGCGAGGAACAGGGGCCGCGGCACGTCGGCCAGTTCCGCCGCGGCCCCGGAGGTCGTGCTCCTGTCCGTGGAAGAGTACCACCGCTTGAAGCAGCGCGACCGGCAGGTGTTGCGGCTGGAGGACTTCACCGAGGATGACCTGAAGGCCATCTTGGCGGTTGAGCCGTCGCCCGCCGCCGCCTTTGACCATGAAGTGAACGGGTAACGCGGTGTCGTTGCCGCAACCCGTTCCGGGTTGGTGGTGCAAGCACTGACGGCCCGCCTGGTGCGGGTCGTCCCGCGCACCGAATAAGGGGGCTATCCTCCCACGCCCGCGCTTGGGCCTCGGTCAGGGACGTACCACGGAGATGTCGCATCGCTAGCGAAACGATGCGCAGCACGAGCCGGTTCGTTCGCTGCCGAGCGGCGCGCACTCCGACCGCAGGCGTCGGGCATACCCTTGATCGCCGACCTCCACCCGGTCGGGCATCCGCCGCCCGCTAAAGCGTCGGCCTCCGGTCGCGCCGCCCCGGTTACTGGAGGTTGAGTCCGCGCGGCCTTCAGGGCCGCGCGAATGACCTCAGGGAGTGCTGTGCCCGCGTTCGATCGCGGTCGTGACTTCACCCCGCAATTGCTCGACCTCGGCTTTCGCCTCGTCGCGCATCTGCTCGACCTCGGTCCTTGCCTGGCCGCGCAGTCCCTCAAGCTCGGTCTTGACCGCGCAGCGGGTCTGTTCGATGCGCACCGCCAAGTCCGCCCGCGCCTGTTCGATCTCTTTACGGAGTTTCAGGTCGGTCTCGCTCGACCCGTCCTGGGCGTCCGGGTCCGGCACGCCAGGAGCCGATTCGTGCCGGCCGATGGCATCCGCGACGCTGGCCCGCTCCTGCGCCGCCTTGGTAAGGGCTTGAAAGCGTTCTAAGGCAGATGTCATAGGATTCCTCCCAATAGTGCGACAAGACGTTGGTTAAGGTGCCAGCCCCAGCGCGGCGCGCAAGGTCGCAACGTCGGCGATGAACCGCACGGCGAGGATGCGGCCGTTCGCCGACTCGATCAGCGTCACCTTGCCGGGCTCACGCGGCAGCATGGACGTCGCGTCCGCGCTACGCCCCAACAACATCGGGTAGGGACGCTTGCGCATCTGCGGCAGCGCGATCACCGTGGTCACGATCCCCGGCATGGCGCTGATGTCGGCAACGTAACGCACCTTCGCGGCGGCGAGCGTGGTCGCGGTCTGGCCCTCGAGCGCGGTCTCGACCACCGTCGAGGCGGCGCGTTCGGCGACGAAGATCAGAAAGCGGGTGTCGGTTGTGATGGTCGCAGACACATCGTGCTGGTCCTTGAAGGTCAGCGCGGGCAGTGGGGCACCGACCTGCACCGTGGCGGCAGCGAGGAGCGGGGAAAACAGAAGGAAGGCGACGAGCACAACGGATTTCATGGCAACATCATACGCCTTGGCCATGACGAATAGGTGAGGCGTGAGGCCCGCCCAACCCGCTCGAACTACTCGATCTGGCTGCTCGGCGAAACCCTGCTGCGCGACGTACCGGGCTGTGCCCATCGCTTCCGGATGCGCGACGAACAGGGCCGCGGAGGCCTTGATCATCGTTCCGGCCAGCGACCGCCTGTCCGCAACTGGAGGTCGAGGCTTTAGCCGGTGGCGATTCCCGAGATCTCAAAAAAAATCAGTGGTGCCTGCGCGCCGGACCGGCAAAAGCCTCGACTTCCGGTTTTCTTGCGGCCACTATCATCGCGGCGCCCATCGTGTTCGGCAGCGACAAATTGCTTTGGTCCCGACAAGGCCAGAGAGTGATGGGCTTGCTGCGCTTCCCGTACGGCCTGAAATCATCTGCGCACTTGCACTGGTGCCCGCCGAAGAATACGCGGGGTTCCAGGACCCGCGTAGCGCTTTGCTCGACCTATCCCCGGCTTCTCCGCGATAGCAGAGAACATTTTTTTGTCAAAGGTTTACGGGCGTGACGTATGCCACGTCCGCGGTCCGCGCCGGATTTACAGAAACTCGATCTGACCTGCCATCTCATCGCCGTCCAGCACGCGGTAAATCAGCATTAGTCCATGAATCATCGCGCGAATCGACGTATGTTGCGCGGCATAGACGATGCCGGCATGCGGTTCTCCTTTAGACCAGGACGTGGCACATGCGCTGCCCGGCTCCGGCACCCCGCGGGGCCGGCCTTCAGGCCGCCGCCCCCTGTCATCCGTTGTGGAGTTGGAGGCTGCCGGTCCTGCATCCTCTTTGTCCAGCAGTTCTTGCAGCACCGTGATCGCCCTCTGTGATGCAGGTAATCGTGGTCGGTCCCTGATTTTTTTTGGCAGCGTGAATCAAATAAACTGCCCCCGGAACTCCCGGCCGTCTCGGTCGTTGTCGTTGTCGTAATCGAGTTGATGATCCCCGCGAGGATGCGTTGGTCCCGTGCGTGGCGATCGAAGCCTTTCAAACGCTCGGCGGCCTTGTACGCCCAGGCTGTGTAGCGAATCGAAATCCGACAGACAGCGGGCTGCTCATGCCAAACTTGAATCGCTTATCCGATTACGACAACGACAACGATTTTATTCATTGTTTAACCTATTTCTGACTCGTTACTTAGTGACAGGGACTCACGCTCGCTTGCGTTTCACGGCAAGTCTGATTCCAATATCCCACAGGCCCCTTGAACATATTCATAGCCAGGCAGATAGATCCTGAATTTGTTATTACGGAAATCCCATGTCGCCAAGGGAATTGTCGAGATAACCGTTCCAGGCTTATCGCTCAGGCAGGTGCCGTTCGAACCAACGAACGGGCTGTTCTCCATCGGACATTGGCAAGTCAAGGGCCGTTCCGGATCGGTCGGGCGCGCAGTTTCAGTACAGGGTGCAGCCATACAGTCAGCCCATGGGCCTGTGCTACAGCCCACCGGCTGCCAATTATCGCACCAGCCCCGATAAGAATAGGTCGAGACCCACGGATACTTGACATTGTTCACCGTATATTTGCCGGTCTTGATGGCGACGCAAACCGGGGCCTGGTCCACTGCACAAGGATGGGCGTCCGTACAGACGGCTTGGGTCATGCGCTTGACCTCCAGGTCCTGAATTTTGCTGGGGAATACGATATGCTGCTCGTCGACTGACCAGCAGGCGCAATTGGCCGTGTTGCCGGAAACCTTACAGTCCCTGGAGAAATCGCAGAGTGCGTGCTTACCGGTACACACGACCGCGGCCTGTGGCAAGACGGCGGCTGCAAGAACGCTGCCGTCAGCATTGGCGGCGACGACACCTGCGACAGACTCGGGGTTCCCCCCTTGGGCCCAGTCGATTAGAACGAATGACAAAACCAACATGGACACAGACGCGAGCGCGATCATTCGAAGTCTCATTTTATTCTCCTGTCAGTACAGTTGCATAACCGGCAATGATGAAACATTGCCACGAAACCCTGGAATCGATTCCGTCAATCATCAATCCCCCAACACCTGCCGCAACACCTCCACCGCCTCGCGCCGACTCAAGTGGCGGTCGACTGAGTAGCGGGTCGCGGCGATGGATGGCGGTGATTGCAGACAGAGCGGGCAGCCGGCTTCGCTGGCACAGGGACATTCGGCGAGCCAGTCGCGGGTGTGCTCCAGCATGCGGCGCAACAGTGCGTCGTCATCGTTCAGGGCATCGATCAGGCCGATGCCGTGCGGATAGAGATCGAGGATGACCAGACCCGATTCGCGGCGGCGGCCGACCTTGAGGTTCTCCGCCGCCATGACGCGCACCGCGTCCTCTTCGACACCGACATGCACCGCCAGGACCTGGCTCAAGGCCAGCGCGATGGAATGCAGGGCGGCGGTGCGCTCGGCCAGGTCTTCTTCGAGAAAGCGCAGCATCAACCCCTTGGTCGGAAACGTCAGGCTCTCGATGGGTTCGCCCCAGTCGGTCTCGCTTTGGCGCGGCGCGCCTGACTGTGCATCGAACTGGCCCTCGCGCCGGACCTCGATGAGACCGCTGACCTCCTCCGCGTACTGCGTCTGGATGACGACCTTATTGAGCGTATTGTTGGCGAAGAACGCCTGGTTCTGACTGGGGTCGACCAGGGTGCGGCGCAGCCGCGGTTCACTCACCCGCCAGGTCAGCACCGGGTCATCGGTGCGGGTGCAATAGAGCACGCCGCGGCGCTTGATCTCCTGCGCATCGGTGCTGGGCCAGGCGTTGATACGGAAGGTCTGGCCCTTGACCTGAAAGACGCGCCGCGGATAGGCGACGATAGTCACCCGCTCCGGGTCGATGCGCAGCAGCAGTTGCTCGGCCTCACCGGCCTCGCGCAGAATGATCGAGACCAATTGATCACCGACGGTGTCCAGCGGACCGGGGCGATATTCGGCGACCGAACTGGTGTAGCCGGTATCGACCTTGAGCCGATTGTCGTGGTCGAGAAAGCGGACGTCACGGCGCTCGATCTGGTGATGGTTGGCCAGGTCTTCCAAGACTGGATCGAGGATGCTGTCGCGCCATTGGAAGGTGGTGAGCAGGCCGTTGGCCACCGCTTCCATCTCGCGCAAGGCCAGCAGCAGATGACGGCGCACGATCGCCGGCTGCGGCACACCGGGGACCAGCCGGCGCACCAGTCGGAAGAAGGCCGCGGGGTCCCGCTCCAGGCGCAGCAGCAGCCGGCGCACATAGGGGTTCCCCGGCGGCAGGAACACACCGACATGGTGGGCCGGCAGGTACTCGAGACAGCGTCCGCCCTGGGAGAGCAGATGACCGAGCGAGAGCACGTCCTCGGCGCGCACTTCCATGATCCGCGCCCCGGCGTCGGCCGGCCCCGGCGGCAGCCACTGCGCCAGGCGGCGGCCGTCGATCCGCTGTTGCAGGAAGTCGGCGGCCTTGATCCGATCCAGGCCCCGCGGCGGCTCGAAGCGGGTGCGCCAGCCGGCCTCCACCGAGGTCCGGGCGGCCAGCAGGCTGGGGACCCAGTGATCCTGTGCGACCAGATCCGCGGGCTTGAGGTCGGCCGTCGGCTCCAGCAGGTGGATGCAGAGCGGATGGCGGCGGCGCTGGGCGACCACCACCCGATCCTCGGCCTGGTAGTCATAGGGCAGCGTCTGCGCAGCGAAGGCGGCGAAATTGGCCTCGTGACTCTGGTGATAGCGGGCGAAGGTGAGCGAGCGGGTCTCCTGCCGGCCCTTGCCCTTGATCAGCCGGTGCAGCCGATGGGAGACGGCCCAGAAGTTGGCGGCCATGACACCGGAATAGGCGTCCAGATCCCACCAGGCAACGAGACCGATGCGGTTGAGCAGCAGCGGATGATCGGACAGGTCGGCCAACTGATCCGACAGGGTGCCGGCCGTGAGCACCCAAACCATGGCCGTGGTGTCGATCGGCGCATTGGCCCGCGGCAGATGGATCAGCTCGCGGCCCGGCAGCCAGGGCGCGAGACGCTCCGCGAGCGCGGTCGCGCCCCGCGGACAGATCACCAGGGTGACCAGTTCCAGACGCAGGTGCGTGAGCCGGATGGCGGCGGCCAGGGCCTCCAACTGGCCGGCATCGTCCGGGGCCAGGATCAGCCGGTCCAGCCCATGGCGGCGCCGGCCGGCACCGGCGCCGAACAGATCGGCGACGGCCTCGACCAGCTCCGGGGCCACCTGGCGCTCGCGCAGGAAGGGCCATTGGTCGAGCAGTGCGCGGGCACCGGGGTCCTGGGTCTGGGCCCCCTCAAGACTGGGTTCGAGCCGCGCGAGCGGCGTGACGGCAAAGCCGCGGCGGCGCAGCGCGTCCACCCAATCGTCGGCATCGGTTTCAGGCGCCGGCGCCGCCGCCGCGGTTGCCGCCGCCGCATCGCCCGCCCGGCCGCGGCTGAAAGCAAGGACGATGAGGGTGACGGCGAGGACGGCCAGGGTCCCCCAGAGTGCGGCACGCGCCTGGATCGGCCCTTCGCCGAGCTGATCGGCGCTCCAGGCCAGCAGCAGCAACAGGGGCGAGGCCAGGGCGTACCCCACCCAGTGCCGCGAATACGCGAACCCGGCGGAACCGGCCAGCCAACCGCCGGGGCGCGGCTGCTCCGGGCCGCGTTGCGCCGCGGGCAGCAGGAGCCGGATCAGGATCGCGGCGAACCAGACGACGAATGGACTGGCGAGCGCCCACCATTCGGGATGCGCCAGCCGCTGCCCGTCCGCGCCCAAGGGCGCCGGCACCGGCAGCACCAGGGCGGGCAGCCCCGGCAGATCGACTTTGAGCCCGGTCTCGTCGAACAAGGGGTGCCACCCATTGAACCACCAGGCTGCCTCGAGCCATTGGAGGGTCCAGGCATAGAGCAGCGACAGCGCCAGCAGGCCGCCGCACCAGACCAGGACCGGGCTCCAGAAGGCGCCGCTGTCCCGGTCCGGCCGCCGCGCGATGACCAGGGCATTGATCGCGAATGCCAGCCCCAGCGCGGCGGCGAAGGCCGCGACCGGGATCAGCCAGGCCGGCAGCGCGGCGATCTGGCTCACTGGCCCCACCCCCATGGAAGCGGCGTCGCGCCGCGCGGCGACCCGGCCGAGAACCGTACTGCTGGACTCATACCTGCTCCCGCTCCAGGTTCGCCGCCGCCACCCCGGTTTGCAGCACCAGCAGATAGACCCGCGCGTGATCGCGGGCCGGGATGATGTCCTCGGCGACGATGCCGAGCCGATTATTCAATTCTTCGACCATGCCCGGCACCCTGCGCCAGCGCTGCGCGGTGATGCACCAGCGCTGCTCATCGGTGACGCCGGTGTCCTGCATGAAGCGGCAGGCCGGCGCCAGCCGGCTATGGTCGATAAAATCGATCAGCTCACGGCGGCGCAGCGGCAGATCCTCACCGGCATCACGCCGCTGCAATGCGTGCTCATAGCCGTCTGCATAGGGTTTGCTCAGGCTGTCGATGAAGCGCAGCGGGTCAAGGAAGGCATCGCAAAAGTGCGCATTCCAGCCGGCGAAGGGTTGGGGCAGCGCCTCCTGTCGATAGCAGATGCGGTCGCGGATCGGCGGATTGGCCTCCAGCATGGTCTCCAGCGCGCCGTCGCGGCTGACCCATTTGCGCACCGGGGTGGTCGGCTGGCTGCTGAGCCGCAGAAACTCGTTGAGCTGACGGCGCAGCCAGTCCATCTCCCGCCCACGCTCGGCGAGCCGCTCGCCGATGCGGCTCAGGGTCTTCTGCACATCGTTGGCGAGACTGGAGCGGATGTTGCGGCGCACGCGCTCCAGCAAGGACTCGCGCAGCGGCGCCAGCAGGTCGCGGATATGGTCGTGAAAGCGTCCGCGCTCGGCACTGGTGAAAAAGCGCTGGGCGCGCGCGATGCGGGCGGTGATCAGCGGTTGAATCAGCAGCGCCAACAGCAGCCACACCAGCGGCAGCCACACCAGCGTCCAGAGCAGCGGCTGATTGACCGTGTGCAGCGCGGTCACCGCCTGATCGACCCAGCCGCCCAGCCAGGTCGGGCCGGGCGGTTTGAGCTGGCCGGCCACCCGCACCGACAGGGGCGCCAGGCCGAGTGCGAGCACCAGCGCGAACAGCGGCCAGAACCATTGCAGCGCGCGGCCCTGACGGGCGAGCCATTCGTCAGATTGATCGCGGTAGCGCCGGTGCAGCAGCCGCAGGCGCCGCAGCGGATCGGCGTCGACCGCGGCCCCTGGGGACAAGCCATCGGGCCCCAGGCGGCCCTCATCGTGCAGACTGTCGATCGCCTCGCGCACTAGGCGCAGCGAGGCCGGGGCGCGCGCGTCATGCAGATCGGCCTCGACCGCCGCCGCGACCTGCTGATCCAGGTCCTGAAAGTGCGCCTTCTTGAGCGCGCTGACGATCTCCCAGCCGGCACGATCCAGCGTCTGCGCCAGGGCTTGGCGCTCGCGCTCGAAAACAGCCTGGAGGCGCTCCGGCCAGTCCGCCGCCTGCCGATCGGGCACCGCCATCAGCGCCTGGGTCAATCGGGTGCCGCCGGCCGCGAACAACTGTTCCAGACGGGCATCGTCGATGCCCTGCTCGATGGTCCGGCGGCGATAGGGTTCCAGGGTCTCCTGCACCCGCCGGGCCGCGCGGTCCGGGCACTGCTCCTGATCCCCGATCAGGGCATCCAGCCAGCGCCGTCCGAAGGTCGCCGCCGCCTCGCGGCTCAGCACCAGAGTGCTTTCCTCCAAGAGGCGGATACCGAAGGTGGCGGTGATGGGCGCAGCCAGTGACTGCTGCTGAAAGAGCCCCTGCCGGGCGGCGCGCAGCCCCTCGAACAGCAGCAGCTCGAGAAACAGCACCACCTCGTCGAGCCGCACCGGCGGCGGGCGATGACCCATCGCCGTGCGGCCGTCCACCAGATAACAGCGGTCGACCGCCGCCAGCCGCTGGGCCTGTCGGCGCTCCCAGCCCAGCATGGAATTGCGCAAGGCCGCGCGCAGCCCTTCGGCAGCGGCGACCGCCTCCGGCGCGCCGGCGCCCAGCCAGTAGTCGTCGAAGTCCAGCATCAGGATGCAGTTGAGATTCTCCGCGCCCTGCACCGCGACCTGAAAGAAGCGCGAGTCGGCGAGTGTCTTCAGGATGTCCTGGAGCAGGATGTCCAGATGGGGGATGGTCTCGGGGACGGTCGGACGCGCCAGGACGATCAGGTCGAGCCCCACCAGGTCGCCCTGATCGAAGGCGCCCTGCGCCATGAGCGCATCGGCCGCGCGCCGCACCCAGTGCGCGATCCCACCCTCGGCGACCGCCGCGTCGGCCGGCAGCACCTTGATCTGGCGGTAGAGGTCGGTCAGGAACTGGGGCGCACCGGCCGCCGACTGGGCGGCGCTGCCGGCCGCGCCGTCGAATGGGTCGGGCAGCGCCAGCAAACCCAGATCTTCGAGCTGACGCTGGGCCGAGGCGACCCCGCCGGTCTGAGTCTCACGCCACCGCAGCACGCCGCGCAGCGCGGATTGGTGCAGCAGCCGCTGCATGGCGTCCAGACCGAATCCGCCGTAACCAATCAAGAGTGTGCGTCTGGGCATGGTCCCTGGTCTGGCTCGTCATCTGATACCGGCGGGGGCTGGTTCCGCGTCAGGCGGCCCGGCTGTGCACCTGGAGCCTCAATTCAGAGGAGCTTCACCAAGGCAGCGATGGCGGCCACTTGCGCAAACATCAGCGGAACGATCCATTTCAGCAAGTCGATCTTGGTGCGCGCCACCTCGCCGCGGACCCGCTCGATATCGAGCTTGAGCTCGGCGCGTACCTGCTCGATGTCAGCCTTGAGCTCGGCCCGTAATTGCTCGATGTCCTTTCTCAGGCTCAGTTCGGTAGTCCGCAGATCACCGCGCACCTGCTCGATCTCTTTTATCAAGTTCAGTTCGGTGGTCCGCAGATCACCGCGCACCTGCTCGATCTCCTTTTTCAGGCTTAGTTCGACGGCTTGCAGATCGCCGCGCACCCGCTCGAGGTCGAGCTTGAACTCGGCACGCACCTGCTCGATCTCTTTTTTCAGACGTAATTCAGTGGCCTGGAGGTCGCCGCGCACCTGCTCGATCTCCTTCTGCAGACGCAACTCGGACTCACGCACATGGCCTTGGGTGGCCAAGTCCGGCAGGTGGGGGTACCGTTCTTCCAGGCGCTCGAACGCCTCGGCGATCACCCGGGCACGGGTGCGATCGTCGGGGGCCGAGGTCAGGGCATCGTAGAGTGCGACAACAGAGGTCATGGCGGTACTATGAAACCATTCATGTCAGCGGGCAAGCCCCGCCGCGGCGGAAGCCTATCCTCCGCCGCCTGGGTGCTGGATAGGGCCTGATGACGGAACCCATGGCAAATCCTGATTGCGGCGATCACCGCTAAACCGCGCCCAGCGCGGTATGCGGTGTTCTTGGATTGGCTCGGCCCCGGCAGACTCGACAATTGATGGAGTTAGCGTGGTTTAAAGTTTTGAAGAGCATCAATTTTTAACCGTGTCTCCACCGAGGTTGGTTAAATCCCCAAGGCCGAACACACAATGAAAATTACGCATTTCGCGCCGGACGCGGTTTAACCCCAAGAAAATCGACGACCGACAGCGCTTCAATCAACATGTTCGCGATGACTCTGCAAGCAGTCCTGCTCGGCCTCGGCGCGGGACTCGCGCCCGGCCCCTTGCTCGCCCTGGTGATGACCGAGAGCCTGCGCGGCGGTGCGTCCGCCGGAATCCGCGTGGCGCTCGCCCCGCTGCTCACCGACACGCCGATCGTCGCACTCAGTTGGGGCCTGGCCGGCAGCCTCGATCCCCGGTCCCCTTGGTTGGCCGTGCTGTCGTTGGGCGGAGCCTTGGTGGTCGCACACCTGGCGCTCGCGCAATGGCGCGCCGTGCTGCCCAAACCCGGCGGTGCCGAAGCCGGCGGCGCGCTCGGGCGGGGCATCGCGGTCAACCTGCTGAGCCCGCACCCCTGGCTGTTCTGGATCACCCTCGGCGGCCCACTGCTGGCCGCCGCCGCGGACCGGTCCCCCTGGTTCGCCCTGTGGTTCCTGTTGGCCTTCTATACACTGCTCGTCGGCACCAAGGTGGTGCTGGCGCTGCTCACCGCGCGTTGGGGGCGGGGCCTGACCGGCGGGGGATACCGCCTGGTCTGTCGCGCCCTGGGGATCGTCCTCGCGCTGTTCGCCGTTCAACTCGGCTGGGACGGGCTGGCGCGATTGATGGGGCGGTAACCTCAAGAACGGGTCAGCGGTCGGGTTTGCGAGGCGTTTCGGCGTTCGGCCCTGCCTGGACCTCCCTTAGCAGAACCTTGATGCCGGAGATTTCGGTCGCGGTTTCAGCCAAAGTTTCATCGAGTCACGCAAACTCCAGTTCCGCCAGGGCCATCCGGATCACGCCCAGCATGAACTCGATGAGGGGTGTGGCACTGCCTGATACGGCGCAGCCGCAGGAGCGTGGCGCTGTCCGCGGCGGCCTTGACTTGACCGACGCGCTCTGAGATTTCAGAAACCAGCGCCAGGATTGGCGGAGAGAGTGCGAAGGGTGGGCGGTACACGGTGGTCATTTGAGGGGACTCCGACCGGCTTGAATTGGTCATCGTCTGATGTTCCCGCGGGACTCAAGTAACGGTGATCTCGCCGAGAACCGCCACGTTCAAGCCCACAACGCGTTTAAAACCGCCATCGTTCGTCTTGGGCATGAAAGGGTTCCTTGGCCTAGACGAGATAGATTAGGGCGCAAACATCAAGAAAGAATATCACGATGAAATGTCCCAGGCAGCGCGCTCAGCCGCCAGGTCGGCATCGATCGCCGCCCGGTCCCGAGTCGCGCAGCTAGGCCGTTCTAGCCAATCCCAAGCGCTCGGACGCGCGGTGAGACGTTCGTAGTCCTCAGCACGCAGCACGATATAGCGCGTGCGGTCGTTCTCGACAACCTGCACCGGACCCTCTCGAAGCAGTTCGTCTACCGCTGAAATACCGCGGCATTGAAGCCATTACAACTGGGGCAGTTTCGTCCGATAGCCAGCGATCCGGCATCCGGTTACCGCGGACTTTCCGGCCGCGAACGCCTAGAATCCGATCATGCGCTGCAAACTTCCCATCGGCATCCAAACGTTCTCGCTGATCCGCGAGGAAGGCCATTGCTATGTGGATAAGACGCCGCTGGTGGCGCGCATGGCGGCGGAAGGCAAATACTATTTTTTGTCGCGCCCGCGACGCTTCGGCAAGAGCCTGCTGGTCTCGACCTTGGCGGAGGCCTTCGCCGGTCACCGCGCGCTCTTCGAAGGGCTCTATCTGGCCAATCACTGGGACTGGGAGCGCCGCTCGCCGGTGATTCGGATCGATCTCGGCCAGGGCGTGGTCAGAAGCCGGGAGGATCTCGAACGACGCCTGATGCGCAATCTTGGACTCTTGGCAGAGACCCACGATCATACCCTCAGCGCCCGGACCCCGGACGAGGCCCTGGAAGAACTGGTCTTGTTCATGCATCACACCACCGGCGAACGCGTCGTGGTGCTGGTGGACGAATACGACAAGCCGATCCTGGACAACCTGCACGATCCGGCGCAGGCTCGACTGATCCGTGATGCCCTGCGCTCGCTGTACTCGGTGATCAAGATTCAGGACGCACACCTGCGCTTTGGCTTCCTGACCGGGGTCAGCAAGTTCTCCAAGGTGTCGCTGTTTTCCGGACTCAACAATCTCATCGACATCACGCTCGATCCGCGCTACGCCACCTTGTGCGGCTACACGCAGCAGGAATTGCAGAGCGTCTTTGCGGATTATCTCGAGGCCGTCGATCTGGAGCAGGTCCGCCACTGGTACAACGGCTACAATTTCCTCGGCGAGCGCGTCTACAACCCCTTCGACGTGCTGCTTTATCTCGACTCCCGGCTGCTGCGGCCCTATTGGTTCGAGAGCGGCACACCAACCTTCCTGGTGGAACTGATGCGGCGGCGCGGGTTCGACGCCGCCGCACTGGAGCAGATCGAGGTCACCGACCGCCTGCTCGGCAGCTTCGACATCGATGCCATCGAGCCCGAGACCCTGTTGTTTCAGACCGGCTATCTGACGATCCAGGGCGAGCGCGGCATGCCCGGTGCCGCCATCTATCAACTGGGCCTGCCGAACCAGGAGGTCCGCCAGTCACTCAGCGACCATTTCCTCGCCGAGTTGTCGCGCTCCGGTCAACGCCAGGACCGCAACAAACTGGGTCTCTATGACGCCCTGGAAGCGGACGACCCTGCCGCCCTGGAGCGCCTGTTTCACGCCTTCTTTGCCGCCATCCCCCACGACTGGTACCGCAACAACCAACTGGCGGGTTACGAGGGCTACTACGCGTCAGTGGTTTACTGCTATTTCGCGGCGCTGGGCATTGACCTGATTGCTGAAGACGCCACCAACCACGGGCGGATCGATCTCACCGTGCGCCATCGTGGCCGGGTGTGGCTGATCGAGTTCAAGGTCAACGAAATGACCCAGCCGGGACGTGCGCTCGACCAGCTCAAGGCGCGCGGCTATGCCGCCAAGTATGCGGGCAGCCCGGTCACGCTGATCGGTATCGAATTCAGCCGCGAGTCACGCAATTTGAGCCGCTTCGAGTGGGAGCGGCTGACGCCCGCGCCCGGCTGAGGTCCGCGCTCGGTCAAACCACCGCCACCCAATCGGCTTGCGTCAGGTTGCGCACTTGAGGGTCGAACACCAGTCCAACCTCAAACAAGCCCTTGTTCGGCAGACCGCGGTACTTGGCGCTGTAGCCGCGGGCCTGGATTTGGGCCAGGGCCGGATTGTCGCCCGCCTGAGTCAACACGGGCACGGTCGCGTCGCCAGGGCGCGGCTCGATCCCGGACGGCACCGGCCCAGCGTGGCCACGGTGCAGCTTGATCTCGATGACATAGATGTAGTCGACCAGTTTGATGGTCAGGTCGACCTGGCCCTGATTGCTGATGTCCTCGGGGATGATCTCGGCATTGAGGCTGGCAAAGAAGGCGTAGAGGACGCTGGCGTAATAGCCCTCGGTCAAGGGCAAATCGTTGGCCGTGAAGTTCCGCCAGGGAATACCGGCGAACAGCCGGCTGATTGCCGCCAACAGGCCGGTGACATCACCTTGGGCTAAAGAATCGTAGAGGGTCTTTTGCCAACGCAATCGCTCGCTGGGCAAGCGGGACGTGTAGGCATCGACCAAGTGGTTGGCAAGCGCTTGACGCACCTCCTGGTTGGGAACACGCAGTGCGAACAGCCATTGATCAAAAATCTGGCGGGCGTGGTCGATCGTCAGATAACCGGCTTGGAACAGCAGCGTCACCGGATCGATCCGTTCAAGGTCGAATGAGTCGAGGATTTCCTCGCTGGCTTCAAGGCCTTCCAACTCGGGCAGGAAGGTACCGCGGCACTGCAACAGCTTGATCAGAAAACTCGGGTTGCCGGTCTCGAACCAATAGTTGCGGTAAACTTGGCCCTTGTCGATGAACAACAGGATATCAAAAGGATTGTAGACCGGCTCGCCGAGAAAGTTGTAGCCGTTGTACCAGCGTTTGAGCTTGGCCCAGTCGACACGCGCGAGATGCCCGCCAAAGGTCGTCTCCAGATCCGCCTGGGTGTAGCCACAGACAGTGGCAAACCGTGCATCGAGCGTCAGGTCATTGACCTGGTTCAACCCCGAAAACAGGCTGACCTTACTGAACTTGGTAACCCCGGTCATGAGGACGAGTTGGATATGCGCATCCTGCGCCTTCATGGTCGAGTAGAAGTTCTTCAGCCCCTCGCGCAACTCGGCGGCGCGCTCGGGCGCTTCGATATTGTCGAGGATCGGCTTGTCGTACTCGTCGACCAGGATCACCACGCGCGCGCCGGTCGCAGCCTGGGCAGCGCGGATCAGATCACCGAAACAGCCGGGGATATCGTTATTCGACCAGTCGCAATGTACCCCGAGACGGTTCGCATTCTCACGCAACAGCCGCCCGATACGCAGATCAAGCGCTGCACGTGTCTGCACCACTCCACCGGAAAAATCGAATCGGAGCACCGGATGGCGCCGTGACCAATCCCAGTGGGCATGGAGCGCGAGCCCCCGAAACAGCGCCTCACTACCCTCGAACAGCTCCTTGAGCGTATCCAGAAACAGGCTCTTGCCGAAGCGGCGCGGACGCGACAGAAAGTAATACTTTCCGCTGCTCGCTAGCACCAAAGCGTGTGCGGTCTTATCGATATAAGTATGACCCTCGGTGATGATCTCACCGAACGTCTGGATACCGATCGGGAGTTTCTTCAGGGTTGGATTCATAGCCACTTTGTTTTCAGGCGTCCAACGCGACAATTGGATGTAGGGGCGGGTTTCAAAGTTCCAACGTGGTCGACCGTGTTGGCGCCCGGTGGCCGTTGATCAGGCGTGCGCTGGTACTGTCCCGCTTGCGTCTCCATTATAGGGCGACGACTGAACCACCAAGCCTTCCTATGCGTCCGCAAGGTCACTCCATGCCGCGACACCCCGCCCTGCTCCTCTGCGCCACATTACTCGCGGCGGCCGCCGCGCGGGCGGCAGAGACCCCGCCCCAACCGGCGACGCCGGTGATCGCCGCCGTGGTGCGCACCCTGCCTTTCACTGACCCGGTCGAGGCGCTGGGTACCCTGAAGGCACGCGAGTCGGTGGTGGTCACCGCGAACGTGACCGAGACCGTGTCGGCGATCCACTTTGACGACGGCCAGCGGGTCAAGAAAGGCGATATCCTGGTGGAGATGACCGGGGCCGAGGAACACGCGCTGATTGAGGAGGGTCGGGCGCGGGTGGCGGAGGCGCAGCGCCAGTATGAACGGGTGAAGTCACTGGCCGGGCAGCGCTCGGCGGCCGAGTCGCTGCTCGATGAGCGGCGCCGCGATCTGGAGACGGCGCGCGCGGCACTCGCGGCGATCGAGTCGCGGCTGGCGGACCGGCTGATCAAAGCCCCCTTCGACGGCGTGCTGGGGCTGCGCAATATCAGCGTCGGCGCCCTGGTGGAGCCCGCGAACCAGATCACCACGCTGGATGACCTCAGCACCATGAAGCTCGACTTCTCGGTACCGAGCGTCTTCCTCGCCGACCTCAAACCCGGTCTCGCCGTGACCGCGCGCGCCCCGGAGTATGGGAACCAGCGTTTTCGCGGTGAGGTGAGCGGGGTCGACAGCCGCATCGACCCCGTGACCCGCTCCATCCAGGTGCGCGCCCTGATCCCCAATCCGGATGGCCGGCTGCGCCCCGGACTGCTGATGCAGGTGGAGCTCGAGCGCAATCCGCGACAGGCGCTGGTGATCCCGGAGTCCGCCCTGCTCGCGCTGGGTCAGGATCAGTTCGTCATGCGGGTGGGCGCCGACGACCGGGCCGAGCGGGTCCAGGTCCGCATCGGTGCCCGCCGCCCCGGCGAGGTGGAGATCACCGATGGCCTGCGGGCCGGCGATCGGGTCATCACCCACGGCAGCGACAAGGTGCGCGCGGGCCAGGCGCTGGATCTGGTGCTGGACGACGGCACCCGACCGCTGAAGGATCTGCTGGGAGCGCGGGAGGCGATCAAGCCATGATCCTCTCCGATGTCGCGGTGCGGCGCCCGGTGCTGGCCGCGGTCCTGTCGCTGCTGCTGACCGCCTTCGGTCTGGTCGCCTACGATCGGCTGCCGCTGCGCGAATACCCGGACATCGACCCGCCGGTGGTCTCGGTGGAGACGACCTACCCAGGGGCCGCGGCGGCGGTGGTGGAGACCCGCATCACCCGACTGATCGAGGACCGCATCGCCGGCGTGGAGGGCATTCGCACCATCGCCTCGGTGAGCGAGGACGGGCGCTCGGCTATTACGGTCGAATTCACGGTCGGCCGCGACATCGACGGGGCGGCCAACGATATCCGCGACCGGGTCTCCGGCATCCTCGATCAGCTCCCGACGGAAGCCGACCCGCCGGAGATCCAGAAGGTCGACAGCAACGATGACGTGATCCTCTGGCTGAATCTGGTCAGCGACCGGCTCTCGGTCCCCGAGCTGACCGATTATGCCAACCGCTATCTGGTGGACCGCTTCTCGGTGCTCGACGGGGTGGCGCGCATCCGGGTGGGCGGAGACCAGACCTACGCCATGCGCGTTTGGCTCGACCGTCAGGCCCTGGCCGCGCGCGGCCTCACGGTCGCCGATGTGGAGAACGCGCTGCGGGCCGAGAACCTGGAGCTGCCGGCCGGCAGCGTGGAGTCGCAGACACGTCAGTTCAGCGTGCGGCTCGACCGCGCATTCGGTTCCGCCGAACAGTTCGCCCGGCTGGTGTTGGGACGCGGGCGTGACGGCTATCTGGTGCGCCTGGGCGATGTGGCACGGGTCGAACGGGCCACCGAGGAGGACCGCAACCTGTTCCGCAGCAACGGGGATGCCGTGGTGGGTCTGGGCGTCGCCAAACAGTCGACCGCCAATACCATCGCGGTGGCCGATGCCGTCAAGGCCGAGGCCGCGCGCATCAACCCGACCCTGCCCGCGGGCCTGGAGATCAAGCAGAGCTACGACAGCTCGGTCTTCGTCAAGGGCGCCATCGCGGAGGTCTATAAGACTTTGGCGGTCGCGGTGGTCTTGGTGGTGCTGGTCATCTTTCTCTTTCTGGGCTCGGTGCGCGCCACCCTGATCCCGGCGGTGACGGTGCCGGTGTCGCTGATCGCCACCTTCACCGTGCTGTTGATGCTGGGGTTCTCGATCAACATCCTGACCCTGCTGGCCCTGGTGCTCGCCATCGGGCTGGTGGTGGACGACGCCATCGTGGTGCTGGAGAACGTGCATCGGCGGATGGCTGAATACGGCGAGACCCGCCTGGTGGCCGCCTACCGCGGGACCCGTCAGGTGGGGTTCGCGGTGGTCGCGACCTCGGTCGTGCTGATCGCCGTCTTTGTCCCCATCGCCTTTCTGCAGGGCAGCGTCGGGCGGCTGTTCTCGGAGTTCGCGCTCACCATGGCCGCCGCGGTGGCCTTCTCCACCCTGGTCGCTCTGACGCTCTCGCCGATGATGGCGTCCAAGATCCTGCCCCAGGGTCACCAGCCGGGCCGGCTCAGCCGGGGCATCGACCGGGTCTTCGAGTCGATCCGCCGCGCCTATCTGGCGGCCCTGGGCTTCTTTCTGCACCACCGCTGGATCATGGTGCTGGTGCTGCTGGGCACCCTGGGCGCCGCGGCCTGGCTCTATCGCGCCATCCCCCAGGAATACACGCCGAAAGAGGACCGCGGCGCCTTCTTCGTGCTGGTGGACGGACCCGAGGGCGCCTCATTCGCCTATATGAGCGACTATATGGACGAGATCGAGCGGCGGCTGCTGCCCTATACGCACAGCGGCGAGGCGACCCGGCTGCAGATCCGCTCCCCGCGCAGCTTCGGCGGGACCCTGGCCTTCAACACCGGCATGGCGGTGCTGGTGCTCAACGACTTCGATCAGCGCCGCTCGGCCTGGGTCATCATGGAGGAAATCCGCAAGCGGCTCGCCGACCTGCCGGGGATCAAGGCCTTCCCGGTCATGCGCCAGGGGTTCGGGGCGCGCATCCAGAAACCGGTGCAGTTCGTGCTGGGCGGCGGAACCTATGAGGAACTGGCGCAGTGGCGCGACCTCCTGCTGGCCGAGATCGCCAAGTCCAACCCCGGACTCAGCGGGATCGAGTGGGACTACAAGGAGACCAACCCGCAGTTGCGCGTGGCGATCGACTACGAGCGGGCGGCGGACTTGGGGGTGAAGATCGGCACCATCGGGCGCACCCTGGAAACCATGCTCGGCTCGCGACGGGTGACCACCTACCTGGACGCCGGTGAGGAATATGATGTGATCCTGGAGGGGGAACGCGACGCCCAGCGCACGCCGGGCAGCCTCACCAACCTCTATGTCCGCTCCGAGCGCAGCGGCGAACTGATCCCGCTCGCCAACCTGGTCCGCGTCTCCGAACGGGCGGATTCGCGCAGCCTCAACCACTTCAACCGGCTGCGCGCCATCACCCTGGAAGCCAACCTGGCCGAGGGCCTGGCGCTGGGCGAGGCGCTGGATTATCTGGAGGGACTGGTGCGCACCCACCTGCCCGCGCAGGCGCAGATCGATTTCAAGGGCCAGTCCAAAGACTTTCGCCAGGCCGGCGGCGGCCTCCTGTTCGTCTTCGCCCTAGGCATCATCGTGGTCTATCTGGTGCTGGCCGCCCAATTCGAGAGTTGGGTGCACCCCTTCATCATTCTGCTCACCGTGCCGCTGGCCATGGCCGGTGCGCTCTTCGGGCTCTGGATCACCGGCGCGACACTCAACATCTATAGCCAGATCGGGCTCATCATGCTGGTTGGTCTGGCCGCCAAGAACGGCATTCTCATCGTTGAATTCGCCAATCAACTGCGCGATCAGGGCACGGCCTTTCGCGCTGCACTGATCGAAGCCTCGCGGGTGCGGCTGCGCCCCATCCTCATGACCAGCTTCACCGCCGCTGCCGGGGCCATCCCGCTGCTGCTCTCCTCCGGCGCCGGCGCCGAGACGCGTGCCGTCATCGGCACCGTCATTCTGTTCGGTGTCCTTGCCGCGACCCTGTTCACCCTGTTCGTCGTCCCGGTCGCCTATGACCTCCTGGCGCGGCGCACCGGCTCGCCGGGGGACGTGGCGCGGCAGTTGGAGCGGGAGGAGGCGGCGCAGGCGTTGATCATCGTTCCGGCCGGCCGCGGACGGTCCGCATAGCGGACCCTACGGTGACACCGTGACCTGTAGGGTCCGCTGTGCGGACCGGCCACCGTGCAGATCGCGCGGTGGCCGAGTTTATGATCAAGGCCGTGGTGCAGGCCGGTGCGATGACGGCGACGCCTTGCGGGACGCGCTGCATCCCGGCCCCAAGACCTGGATTTCTTATTCCCCCTTATTTGCTACTGATGATTACCGAGCGGATTTTCTTGAAGAGTACCGGTCACGTACCAATTCTATTGAGAAGGGAGAGTGCATCGAAATGCTGAGTCGTCTTCCGGATCGATTTTCAACAGACTTGTAATAGACATGAGGTTCTTGTAATGACAAATTCCAGAGCAATCCCGCTCGCGGCTCTACTGGCATTGGGTTTAGCCGTCACTGCTCATGGCGCCGCGGCGGATGGCTATCCCTGCCCACCGAATCTCGGGGCAGTAACGATCGATGGGAACGTGGTGGTGAATGGCCGCGCGTGCGTATTGGATAAGACCAGAGTGAAAGGCAATGTCTTGGTCTATTCCGGAGGATCGCTCACGGTACGCGACGCATCGATCGACGGCAATATTCAGGCCGAAGGCGCAAAGTTCGTGCGCGTGGTGCGCACCGAGGTTGGAGGCGACATCCAACTCGATGACTTGCTCGGCAATAGCAGCAATATCGCGCGCAGCACGGTCGGCGGCAATATTCAGTTGAATGGCAACCGCGTGCCGCTCGTCGTACAGTACAATGTAGTGGATGCTGATGTGCAAGCCTTCAGCAACACCGGGGGCCTGACCATCCGCTACAACACCATCGACGGTAATCTGCAGTGCAAGAGCAATGTGCCGGCACCGACCGGCGGCTTCAATCAAGTCTCAGGGAATAAGGAGGATCAGTGTCGGCGGCTGTAACAGCAGCAGTCCCGGCATGGCCTTGACCATCGTTCCTGCCAGTGCCGGGGGGCCTTGATCGTAATCCCGGCCAGCGGCGTGCGTCGTCAGGGCTTCCAGCCCTGACGGTGTCAGGCCAGGATGGCCTGACTACGCACCCGGCGAGCCCAAGTGGCCGGAATCTTGATCGAGGCCTGCCGGGGCGCCGCGCACTGGAGGTCGAGGCTTTAGCCGGAGGAAGGCCTCGCGAATGCGATATCGACCGGCTAAAGCCTCGGCCTCCGGTGCTCTACGGGCTGAGCGAAGATCGAGGCCGAATCGTTTCTTCCACAACGACAACGACAACGACAACGACAACGACAACGACAACGACAACGATTGTCTTCGCTTTTTCACCAATTTCCAACGCTTTCCCAAGCGCTCCAATCGGCTTCAGATCAATAGCGCTTTTTCTCCCTCCGAATGGGCTCAGCAGCTTCCTGCTCAACGGCAATCGCTTTGAGTTCACGCAGCAGTGCCCTCATGATCGGCGCATTGAGGTAATCGTAGGCCGAAACATCCCGGCCCTCGACCCGCTTCAGGCTGATGTGGTCCAGATCATCGGTGAGCTGACCGATGAGTTCCAGACGGCGTTCGTCACGTTCGCCAGCCGCCATTGCCGCCCAGTGCTGTTTGATCTGCTCGGTGAACGAGGCGCTCAGATGTTCGTCGTCATGAATGATGCCGATCTTGGCCAGGGCCGGGGCGAATTCGGCTCCCAGTTCGAATGGCTTGCCCCCGGCGCGGCGCCAGACGAACAGGTCCAGCGCGTCACCGGGGTCGCCCAGCGTGTCGACCCCGATCACCCGCG